>ERZ832522.5018-NODE-5018-length-12463-cov-11.515152_pt1 | contig 12463 bp, 13 predicted proteins | sample MGYA00519951_ERZ832522 | MGnify/ENA primary metagenome ERZ832522 (study PRJEB31850, sample SAMEA3708728) | human gut metagenome | biome: human gut; feature: human-associated habitat; material: faeces | place: China | collected 2014 ... | reverse complement strand
CCTCATGGTCCAGCCCGTTGGGGTTGGCGAAGGAGGAGTGCTCCATGCCGATCTCCCGGGCCGTTGCATTCATGAGCTTTGCAAAGTCCTCCTGGCTGCCGCTGATGTGCTCGGCAATGGCCACGGCCGCATCGTTGCCGGAGCAGAGCAGCAGTCCATACAGCAGTGTCTCCAGCGTCAGCTTCTCCCCCACCTTCAGATACATGGAGGAGCCCTCTGTATACGCCGCCTCCCGGGAGACCGTGACCACATCGTTCAGGTCTCCCTCCCGGATAGCCACCAGGGCCGTCAGAATCTTGGTAGTGCTGGCGATCAGCATTTTCGCGTCGGCGTTCTGCTCATACAACACCCGGCCGCTGTCCACGTCCATCAAAATGGCGGAGGAGGCAGACGTACTGACCGCGTGCGTCTGACAAGGAAAAAGACTGAACAGGGCCGCCAGAGCGATCCCCAAAGCGGCAAGCCGCCGGAGCAGGGTTTGCAAATGCCATCACCTCATTTGTTTGGTGATGGTAGTATACCCCGTTCAGACGGGTTCTTTTTCTTCCTTCTTGTCGAAATATTTTTCCACTTTGTCCACCAGATCCGGCATCATCTCCACCACCCGGTCCAGCGTGGTCATGGGCGGCATCGCCACCGGCAGCACCCGGGTCGTTCCCTCCCGGATCACCAGGAACGCCACAGGCTCAATCTTCACGCCTGCGCCGCTGCCGCCGCCGAAGTCCTTGGGCTGGGTCTTACCGTAGTCGGCGCCGCCGCAGCCGAAGCCCATACTGACCCGGGAAATGGGGATCAGAGTCACGCCGTCAGGCGTGGTGATGGGCTGCCCCACGATGGTGTTGGTGTCCGCCATCTCCCGGATCTTGTCCATCGTGGAACGCATCAAATCGCTGAGGGGTCTCTTCTTGTCCATTGTCTCGTCCATGGATGCCATCCTTTCTCGTCACGCGGCGGGGTGTTCTGCCGCCTTGTTGTCTGCTGCTTTGGATGCGGGCGGCATCCGCCGCCGCTTCATGAACCGCCGGAGCCAGCCGATGGCCGGGACCGCCAGCTGCGTTCCTACGGCGATCAGCGTCCCCAGCCGGATGGAGATGCCAAGCTCTCCTTCCGCCCGGGTCTCCTGCGCGTCAAAATCAATTCCGAGATGAATCCCGGGATCCCGGATCACCACCAGCTTCTCCAGAGCCGGCATCCCGGTCCAGACCAGGGCGTGGAGTCCACCGTACAACTCTGCGGCTGCCGCCGGGTCCTCCGCCCCGCCCAGGGTGGCGGACAGGCGCAGCGGGTCTACGCGGATACCCCGCCGGGTGCGGCGCAGAGCCTTTTTGGCGGCGAGCCACAGCGTCCTTGCGGCGTCCTGAAGATCTTCCAGTTTGGGCTTCGGGATTTTTTTTGCCGCCTCTGCCAGGTCCTTCGGCTCCTTTTTAGGCTTTCCCGTTTTTTTGGTTTCCTGCGGCGTTTTTTTTGCCTCTTTGGACGGTACCAGCCGGACCCGGAAGGGACCAATCGTCAAATCCGCCGCGGCCTGCCCCCTGCCGAAGACCACATACAGTCCCAGCCGCAGCCGCCACAGAAAAATCGCAAGTGCCAGCAGCACCGCCAACGTGATCCAAAGTCCCAGCAACGTCCATCACCCCCCCTGACCGCTCTGGCGGAGCGGATTCTCAAGGCGCCTCTTCCTCCATGGCGCCGGCCGTCTCCGGCGTGTCGGCTCCGGTGATCTCTGCCGTGTCCGCCGGGTCCATGATCTGTCCGTCCTCGCCGATCCGCATCTGTCCCTCGCCGCCAAGGTCCGGCAGCTCCGGCAGGTCATCCAGGCTGGTCAGATGGAAGGCCCGGAGAAACTGTTTGGTGGTCCGGTACAGGCGGGGCCTTCCGGGTACCTGCAGGCGGCCGCACTCCTCGATGAGCTTCCGGTCCAGCAGCAGGCCGATGGTATAGGCGCTGTCCACACCCCGGATCTGATCCACATAGGCCCGGGTGGTGGGCTGGTAGTAGGCGATGATGGTCAGCACCTCCAGCGCCGGCTGGCTGAGCTTGGCGGGCTTGCGGATCTCAAAGGCTTTTCGGATCACATCCGCGTAGTCCGGCGCGGAACACAGCTGCCAGGTATCCTCCATGCGCAGCAGCCGGATGCCCCGGCGCTCGTAGGCATAGTAGTCCATCAGCTTCTGGAGCACCTGCTCCACCGTGGGGCGGTCCATCTCCAGGGCCACGCAGATCCGGTCGGTCTGCACCGGCTCCCCAGAGGCAAACAGGATACCCTCCACTGCCGATTCGATCTCTTTCATCTCCATCTTGGAACGGTCCTCTCTCACAGTTTCAGATCCTGGGGCAACTCCCGCTCCTGCCGGACAGTGCAGTCCGTCTCACTCCCTGCCAGATGCAGGATGCGGGCCCGGCACAGCTCCAGCACCGCCAGAAAGGTGGCCACCACCTCGCTGCGGCTGCGGCTGCCCCGAAACAGCAGCAGAAACCGAGTGACGCCGTGAGTCCTTAGCCGGCTCAGAATCTCCCGGGCCTTGCTCTCCACGGGATAGGGCTCGTGCTGGACGATGCTCTGGAAGGCGGAGCGGGGCGGCGGCAGGGACCGCTCCGCCCGGCCCTGGATCTCGGCCATGGCCAAGACCAGGTCCGCCGGTGTCTGGTCGTACTCGTAGATCTTTCCCCGCTTCACCGGCTCCGGCGGACGGGTGAGGATATTCCGTCCGAATTCTCCCATGGGCTCCAGCCGGGCGGCCATGGACTTCACCTTGGCGTAGTTCTCGTTGCGCTTCCGTTCCTCCAGAGAGGCGATCAGGGCATCCATCTCGCTCTGGGCCTCCTCATCTTCAATGGAGAGAAGCATCCGGGTCTTGATGTACACCAGTTGGGAGGCCATGGTGACGAACTCGCTGGCCACCTCCAGATCCATCTCCTGCCGCCGGGCCAGCCACGCCATGTACTGGTCGCAGATCAGGGAGATGGAGATGTCCTGGATCTCCATTTTGTTCTTGCCCAGCAGATATAGAATCAGGTCCAGAGGGCCCTCAAAGTCCTGCATCTCTTCCTCGGATTTGCTGCGGACCACCTTTTCCAGCTTGAATACGGGGTTTTGCAAACCGTTCACCTCAACCAAAAATCAGGGACAACAGGGCACTGTAAATGCCCAGGATGCCCCGGGAGATCAAACTGCTGCCGATGCCCACAAAGGACAACACCAACAGCACGACAATGCCGTACCGCTCATACCGCATCAGCGTGATGTACTGCCGGTCCGGCAGAAACGCCGCCAGCACCTTGGACCCATCCAGCGGCGGGATGGGAATCAAATTGAACAACCCCAGACCGATGGACAGAGGCGCCAGCGTGTACAGGCAGAAGCTGAACACCACGTCCATCGCCGCAGAATAAGGGGCGTAAAGGTAAATCACCTTACTGATAAGCATTGCCAAAACCGCCAGCACAAAGTTGGAGACGGGTCCCGCCAGGGCGGTCAATGCCATGCCCTGCTTGGGCTTTCGGAAGTACCGGGGGTCCACCGGCACCGGCTTGGCCCAGCCGAATCCTGCCACGAACATCATCAGCAGGCCGATCCAGTCGATGTGCCGCAGAGGATTCAGACTCAGGCGGTGCATGGACTTGGCCGTGGGGTCCCCAAGAGCCAGGGCCGCCAGACCGTGGCAAGTCTCGTGGACTGTCAGGCAGAGAAAAATCGCGGCCACCCGCAACACCGCGTCCAGCAGTGAAGTCAGGTCCAGCGCGGAAAGCAATCCCTGTAAATAGTGCAGCATATTCGTCTCCCTGTGATGATAACCCAAAAGATAGGAGTATTATACCAGTTTTCCCCCCGCAATACAAGGAAAATCACCGGAATTCAAAGGGCTTTCAGGCGGAAACAAGCGGAGCGGGTGCTTTCGCACCCGCTCCTGATTCAGCTGGCTTAATAATCAGCCCTTCACCATGGAGGCGATCTCCTCAGCGAAGTTCTCCTGCTTCTTCTCGATGCCCTCGCCCTTCTCAAAGCGGATGGCGTCCTTGAAGGTCACCTTTCCGCCTGCGGCCTTGGCGGCGGAGGCGATATACTGCTCCACGCTCATGGAGTTGTCCTTCACGAACTCCTGCTGCAGCAGGCAGTTCTCGGAGTAGAACTTGTTCAGCTTGCCCATGACGATCTTCTCCCGCACGGCCTCGGGCTTGGAGGCCATCTTGGGATCGTTCTCCATCTGGACCATCATGATCTTCTTCTCCTCGTCCAGGACGTCCTGGCCCACCTGAGACTTGTCCCAGAAGCGGGGGTTCAGAGCGGCAATCTGCATGGCCACGTCCTTGCCGATCTCCTCCACCTTCTCAGCGGGCAGGTCGGACTCCAGGTTCACCAGCACACCGATCTTGCCGCCGGCGTGCACATAGGGCACGGAGACGTTCTCGGCGAAGCGGGCGAAGCGGCGGACCTTGATGTTCTCGCCGATCACCAGCACCATCTCCTGCTGCTGCTGGGTGACGGTCAGGTCGGTGCCGACGTACTTGCACTCCATCAGCGCGTCCAGGTCGGCGGGAGCCTCCTTGGCCACAGTGGCGGCCACGCCCTTGACGAAGTCCACGAACTTCTCGTTCTTGCCCACGAAGTCGGTCTCGGCGTTGACCTCAACGACCACGCCCACGCCGTCGATGACAGCGGCGTAAGCCATGCCCTCGGCGGCAACACGGCCAGCCTTCTTGGCGGAGGCGGCCAGGCCCTTTTCACGTAGGAACTCAACGGCCTTGTCCATGTCGCCGTCGGAAGCGGTCAAAGCCTTCTTACAGTCCATCATGCCCACGCCGGTCATTTCGCGCAGGGTCTTTACATCAGCAGCGGTAAAAGCCATAATCTTTTTCCTCCAATTTATATAGTATCGGAGCTTGCGCTCCCGCAGAGTCTTGGTTTATTCGGCAGCGGGGGCCTCAGCGGCCTCGTCCATCTGCTCGCCCTGCTTGCCCTCCAGCATGGCGTTGGCCATGACGGAAGCGATCAGCTTGATGGCGCGGATGGCGTCATCGTTGCCGGGGATCACATAGTCGATCTCGTCGGGATCGCAGTTGGTATCGGCGATAGCCACCACGGGGATGCCCAGCTTGTGAGCCTCAGCAATGGCGTTGCGCTCCTTGCGGGTATCCACGATGAACAGAGCGCCGGGCAGCTTCTTCATGTCCTTCACGCCGCCGAGATACTTCTCCAGCTTCTCGATCTCGCCCAGGTGCTTCATGACTTCCTTCTTGGGCAGCATATCGAAGGTGCCGTCAGTCTGCATGGCCTTCAGCTGGTTCAGACGGTCCACGCGGGTACGCATGGTCTTGAAGTTGGTCATCATGCCGCCCAGCCAACGAGCGTTGACATAGTACTGACCGCAGCGGGTAGCCTCTTCCTTGATGGCCTCCTGAGCCTGCTTCTTGGTGCCGACGAACAGCAGGGACTGGCCGTTCTCAGACAGCTGACGGACGAAAGCGTAAGCCTCCTCCAGCTTCTTCACGGTCTTCTGCAGGTCAACGATATAGATACCGTTGCGCTCGGTGTAGATATAGGGAGCCATCTTGGGGTTCCAGCGACGGGTCTGGTGACCGAAATGGACGCCTGCCTCCAGCAGGGACTTCATGGATACGACACTTGCCATAGTTTGATTTCCTCCAAAAATTTAGTTTGTACCTCTGGCTGTTTCCTCCCCTCTGCTAACCCGTTTTTTACAAATGGGCACAAACAAAGAGTCCGCAGCCATGCGGAATGCTGAATTATCATAGCACAACGTGAAACGGATTGCAAGAATTATTTCCAAAAAATACGTGAAATTTTCGGCGTTTCTCCGAAAATTCCACGTTGAGCTGTTTTTTATCGGAATTTTTTCCGCCGGCGGCGTTCCAGCGCCGGGTCCCGGTGCTGGGCGGGCTTGTCGATGAGGATGATGTCATCCCCGATCCGCTGGATACTGTCCCACGGGACGTAGTACTCCTCTCCCCTGCCGAACAGCCCGAAAAAACGGGCGGGACCGTAGACGATCAGGGCTGCCGTCTGGCCGTCCGGCATCCGGAGGTCCACGTCCCCCACAAAGCCCAGCCGCCCGCCGTCCGTAATGTTGATGACCTCTTTCCGCCGCAGTTCCCGTATCCGCATCTACGCCGCCCCCTTTCAAAAAATGGTATGCCGATCCGGGACTGTCCTATGCCGCCGGAATCGGCAAAAACCTCCCGTATAGGAAAAACGCGGCAGGGGCATACTGACTCCGTCGAGCTTAACGGCAGGAGGCGGATATATGCAGGGGAAAGTGGAGATCGCAGGGGTCAACACGGCAAAGCTGAAGGTCCTGAAAAGCAGTGAGACCATGGAGTTGCTCCGCCGCAGCAAGGCCGGGGACCGGCAGGCCCGTGAAGAACTGATCGAGGGGAATCTGCGGCTGGTGCTGTCGGTGATCCAGCGGTTCGCGGGGCGAGGTGAAAGCGTGGACGATCTGTTTCAGGTTGGCTGCGTAGGGCTCATCAAGGCCATTGACAATTTCGATATTTCCCAGCCGGTAAAGTTTTCTACCTACGGTGTGCCCATGATCGTAGGCGAGATTCGCCGCTACCTCCGGGACAACAGCGCCATCCGGGTCTCCCGCTCCATGCGGGACACCGCCTACCGGGTCTTGCAGGCTCGGGAACACCTCATGGCGGAAAACCAGAAAGAGCCGACGGTGGAGGAGATCGCCAAGGTGCTGGATATTCCCCGGGAGGAGGTTGTCTTTGCCATGGACGCCATCGTGGACCCGGTCTCTCTGTACGAGCCGATCTATGACAGTGGCGGGGATGCCATCTGCGTCATGGATCAGGTCAGCGACACGAAAAATACCGACGAGCGCTGGACAGAGCGCATCGCCTTGAAGGATGCCATGAAGCTGCTGGACCCACGGGAGCGGCGCATCCTGTCCCTGCGGTTCTACGAGGGCAAGACCCAGATGGAGGTCTCCGCCGAGGTGGGCATCTCTCAGGCGCAGGTGAGCCGGTTGGAAAAAGGGGCTATCAACACCATCCGCAAGCACTTATAGGAGAAAAACCGCCGGAGCGCTGCTCCGGCGGTCAATTCTGTATTCCACCGCGCGGTTGCAAGCGAAACGAAACGGTTTTTGAGCATTTTCTTCTGTTTTCGTTTGACCTTTTCTGTCAAAGCGTGTAAAATGGGGCAAAATCATGTTGAGGAGTTCCTGCAAATGGATATGCAAAAAATTCTGGAATACCGCAACGCCCGCAACCGCTTCTGTCAACGGGTCGGCATCACGGTAACGGAGCTGTCCCCCGGCTATGCCAAGGTAGTCAAGACCGTAACGGAGGACGATCTGAATCCCGTGGACGTAGCCCATGGCGGCCTGTTCTTCTCCATGGCGGATAACGCCGCCGGCTCCGCCATGGCGGCTTACGGCGAACAGGCGGTGACGCTGAACGCCCAGTACAATTTCATGCGTGCAGCCAAGGCAGGCGACGTTCTGACAGCCGAGGCCAGAGAGGCCAAGCACGGCGGCACCGTCTGCGTATTCGACATCCGGATCACAGATCAGGACGGAAATCTGGATGGCACCGGCACCTTCACCTTCTACAACCTGAAAAAGCCCCTGAAGATTGACTGAGCAAAAAAGGTCTGCCCCGAAATCGGGACAGACCTTTTATTTGGCTTACTTTTTGAAGCTATCCTTCAGGCTGACGCTGCGGTTGAACACCGGATGGCCCGCCTTGGTATCCTTGTTATCCAGGCAGAAGTAGCCCAGACGCATGAACTGGTAGCCGGGAGCCGTCTTTCCGCCCTCGTGGCTTTCGGCGTAGCGGTCCGCGGCGGCGGCCAGACCGGCCTCCACCTTGCAGTCCGTCAGGACCTCCAGAGAGCCGGGATTCAGGCACTCGATGAAGTCCTTGTCGGCGGCGTCGGGGTTGGCGTCGGTGAACAGGTTGTCATAGAGCCGCACCTCGGCGTCCACGGCGGTGGCGGCGTCCACCCAATGAATGGTCGCGCCCTTCACCTTCCGGCCGTCGGCGGGGTCGCCGCCCCGGCTGTCGGGGTCATACTCGGCAGCGATCTCGGTCACATTACCGTTTTCATCCGTCTCATAGCCGACGCACTTGATGAGATACGCACCCTTCAAGCGGCACTCCGGGCCGTTGGGGGTCAGACGCTTATACTTGGGGATCGGCTCAGCCATAAAGTCATCGGCTTCGATCCACAGGCTGCCGGAGAAGGGTACTTCCCGGGTCCCGGCAGAGGGGTCCAGCGGATTGTTCTCCACGGTGACGGTCTCCGTCTTACCGGCGGGATAGTTGGTGATGGTCAGCTTGATGGGCCGCAGAACAGCCATCACCCGCTGGGCAGTCTCGTTCAGGTCCTCCCGGAGGCAGTGCTCCAGGAAGCCGTATTCCACCACGTTGGCAGACTTGGCCACGCCGATGCGGTCGCAGAAATTACGGATGGACCGGGCGGTGTAGCCCCGGCGGCGCAGACCGCAGAGAGTGGGCATCCGGGGATCGTCCCAGCCGGAGACCCGGCCTTCCTCCACTAGTTTGCGGAGCTTGCGCTTGCTCATGACCGTGTGGTCGATGCCAAGACGGGCGAACTCAATCTGACGGGGATGGGCAGGCAGGTCGCAATGCTCGATGACCCAGTTGTACAGGGGACGGTGGGCCTCAAATTCCAGAGAGCACAGGCTGTGGGTAATGCCCTCCAGCGCGTCCTGAATGGGATGGGCGAAGTCATACATGGGATAGATGCACCACTTGTCCCCCTGACGGTGATGGTGCATGTGGTTGATCCGGTAGATAACGGGGTCCCGCATATTGAAGTTGCCGCTGGCCAGGTCGATCTTGGCCCGCAGGGTCATGGAACCGTTGGGGAACTCCCCTGCCCGCATCCGGGCGAACAGATCCAGGCTCTCCTCCACAGGACGGTCCCGGTAGGGAGACGTGGCAGGAACGCCGATGTCTCCCCGGTGGGCCCGGAACTCCTCGGGAGACAGTTCGCACACATAGGCAAGACCCTTTTTGATAAGGCCCACCGCCTGACGGTAATCCTCCTCAAAATAGTCGGAGCCGTAGAAGAAGCGGTCACCCCAGTCGAAGCCAAGCCAGTGGATGTCCTCCTTGATGGCCTCCACGAACTCCTCGTCCTCTTTGGTAGGGTTGGTGTCATCCATCCGCAGGTTGCACAATCCGCCGAACTTCTCAGCGGTGCCGAAGTCGATGGTCAGGGCCTTGCAGTGGCCGATATGCAGATAGCCGTTGGGCTCCGGCGGAAACCGGGTATGGACGGTCATGCCTTCAAACTGTCCGCCCTGGGCAATATCCTCCTCAATAAACGTGTGGATGAAATTGCGGCTTTCGGGGGCCTCCGCCGCCGTGGTCTTGATCTCGTCAGCCATTGCTGTCAGTCCTTCCTGAAAAAATCTATCATAAATTGGCATTATACAGAAGCTATGGAGAAAATGCAAGGAAAATCCGGCGTTTTCAGCTGAAACGTTGAAAAGTCACGGAGCAGTTGTCAGTTTGCTTCCTCCCGGGGTCCCGGCAAAAACTCCTCCCCTGCCGCCGTCATGGTCAGGCTCCCGGCGGAAAGCTCCGTCAGCCGGAGCTGGAACGTTTCCGCAGCCCCGGCGGGAAATGCCGTCCGGAGGGTGATGTCCGCGCCGTATTCCGCGTCCCGGACCACGCCGCCGGTGGCGGCCACCTCCAGCTTCATCCGCTCCAGCAGCGGATAAGTGCAGGGCACGTCCCATAGCGTCCAAAGCCCCATCCGGGCGATCCCGGCGGCGGTCAGCGCATCAGCGGCTCCCTTGGTGTAGGCTCTGGTCAGCCCCCCGGCTCCCAGCAGTACGCCGCCGAAGTACCGGGTCACAACGCAGCACACATTCCAGACCTCCTGCCGCTGGAACACGTTCAGCATAGGCTGGCCCGCCGTGCCCTGCGGCTCGCCGTCATCGGAGTAGCGGACCACGCCGCCCTCTTGCAGGAGGTAGCACCAGCAGTTGTGCCGGGCGTCATAGTATTTCTTTTTCATTTCCTCGATGCGGGCCCGGGCCTCCGCCTCCGTCTCCACCTTGTAGAGGTGGGTGATGAAGCGGGAGCGCTTTTCCGTAAACTCGCTCTCGGCGTCCTGATAGGGGACGATGTACTCCGTCATGCAAACTCCTTTTCACCGGAAAAAGCCAGCCATTCTTCCTTTTTCAAGGCGTAAAATACCGTTTTGTTGGTCATTCCGATGACATTCGTTGTCTCTTTCGTGAACTGATAGCGGAAGCCGCACTTCTCAATGACCCGACGAGACCGGCTGTTCCAGTCATAATGCGAGCACCAGACGGCTTCCAGCCCCAGCGTCTCAAAGCCGAAGCGCAGCAGTTCTGTTGCAGCCTCCGTCATAACGCCATGGCCCCAATACGGCCGTCCCAGCCAATAGCCCATCTCCCGCTGCTCTGTGGCAGAAAGCTCCGGAAAAATCTCCGATGACGGCTGAAGGCCCACCGCTCCCAGCAGTGTGCCGCTCTCTCTGCTGAGAATCGCGCAGACCTCCGGCGCGCTGAACACATCCCGGATGACCTCCCGGCTTTCCTCCACGCTTCCGTGAGGTTCCCAGCCGCACATGGGTCCGATCTCCGGGTCCGACGCCAGAGCGTACAATGCCTCGGCATCCTCCTCCCGCCAGGGGGCGAGGAGCAGCCGCCGCGTTTTCAGCGTGATCATTCCCAGTCCTCTTTCGGCGGCGTCCAGTCCGGGGTATAGTCTCCGATCTGGCCCAGCACCTTGGGCGGGCACACCGCCACAATGTCAATGGTCTCGCTGTATTCCACGGATTCCACCTTAGCCTCCCGGTACAGCATATCCAGCAGGCTGCCCTTGTCATACGGCAGGTGGATGGTCACCCGGCGGGTGCCCTTGTCCAGCCGCCGGTCGATCATTTCCAGCAGACGGTCCACGCCCTCACCGGTCCGGGCGGAGATGGAGCAGATGTCAGCGCCGTGGGGCCGCAGGTCACCGGCCTCCACACGGTCGCACTTATTGAATACGTCGATGCGGGGGATCTCATTGGCTCCCAGTTCCACGATCAGCTTCTCCACGACCTCCGCCTGATGCTGCCATTCCGGGTTGGACACGTCGATAACATGGAGCAGCAGGTCGGCATACTCCAATTCCTCCAGTGTGGCCTTGAACGCCTCCACCAGCTGATGGGGCAGCTTGCGGATGAAGCCAACGGTATCGGACACCACCACATCCATTGTATCGCTGACCGTCAGCAGGCGGCTGGTGGTGTCCAGCGTGTCGAACAGCCGGTTATTGGCCGGGATCGCAGCGCCGGTAAGCTGGTTCAGCAAGGTAGATTTGCCCGCATTGGTATAGCCAACGATGGCCACCACCGGGATCTCGTTCTTCTGCCGCCGCTGCCGCTGGGTGGAGCGCACCCGGCGGACCTCCTCCAGGTCCTCGGTGAGCTTGGCGATCTTCCGGCGGATGTGCCGGCGGTCGGTTTCCAGCTGGGTTTCTCCGGGGCCGCGGGTTCCAATGGGGGATTTTCCCCCGGAGGCAGTCTGACGGACCAGGTGCCCCCACATACCTGTCAGCCGGGGCAGCAGGTATTTGTACTGCGCCAGCTCCACCTGGAGCCGCCCCTCCTTGGTCCGGGCCCGCTGGGCAAAGATGTCCAGGATTAGCCCCGCCCGGTCGATGACCTGGGCCCCCACCTCTTCGGTGAGGACCCGCTGCTGGGAGGGGGAAAGCTCGTTGTCAAAGACCACCAGGTCCGCCCCTTGGGCCTGGACCAGGGCGGCCACCTCCGCCACCTTCCCCTCTCCAATGAAGGTTCTGGCCTCGGGGGTCTCCCGATTTTGGAGCACACTGCCCACGCACACACCGCCGGCGGTTTCCAGCAGCGCCTCCAATTCCTCCAGGGTGGCGTCGCTGGCGTTCTCCTCCTGGGAGAGGCTGCTGGCATGGAGCCCCACCAGGACGGCGTGATTTCTCTTTTCTTCCATCGTATGATCGGTCATAGGGACCTCCTTTTTCCAAGATCAGGGAATCTGCTTTTGCCTGACCAAGACCTGGGTAATCTCTCCAATGTAAACCCGGTGATAGTCCTCGGCCTGGTAGTTGCTCAGCGCCTCTTCATCCATGTGCGCCGGGTTCAGGTCATTCCAATAGCGTTTTTTACACACCAGGACCAGATCGGCCTCCTGAATATACGGCGCCTGCCCCGCCGCCCCCACGTGAAACCCACAGGCGGCAAATTTGTCCTCCTCCCGGCCGCTGACCGCGCCGCAGTAAGCCAGCTGTTTTTTCCACTGGGGGCCGAAGAACGACAGGGTAAAGTATGGATTCTCCTCCAAAAAGGTATAGGTATACCGTTGGGGTCGCACATAAATGGTGGCCACCGGCTTACGCCACAGCACACCCAGGCCGCCCCAGCTGGCGGTCATGGTGTTGCACCGCTCCGCCGTGCCGGCGGTGATGA
>ERZ832522.5015-NODE-5015-length-12469-cov-3.594973_pt1 | contig 12469 bp, 8 predicted proteins | sample MGYA00519951_ERZ832522 | MGnify/ENA primary metagenome ERZ832522 (study PRJEB31850, sample SAMEA3708728) | human gut metagenome | biome: human gut; feature: human-associated habitat; material: faeces | place: China | collected 2014 ... | reverse complement strand
CTGCCGTTGACAGCGAGGAAGAAGCCGACATTATGCTTTCCGTTTTCACGATGTCAGACAGCCCATGGATCACCGTCTGTTCGGATTTGATCGACGGCGACTTTGAGGAGTTGGGCGCAAAGGCACGGCGGTTATCCGAAACGCTGCAAACCCAGACGCTGGCGCTGGCCTGTCTGGACAGCGATTATTTCTGCATGAACCTGATTGACGCGGCAAACGGCGCGGATCTCTGGGCGGCGAACGGGCGCATGACGGAAGGAAAAGCGCCGCGCAGAAGCAGCCTTGCCCCGTGGAAACGCTATGTTTCGGATATCGAAGCGTTTAAGCGCACGATGCGGGGAAAATACGTCTTTGCGGAGGAGTGCTTGGACGGGCTTGAGCCGCTGCTTTCTCTGCCGGTCTTGCAGGGAGAAGCGGGCGGCGACGAGCTGCCGGAGGACGCGGAAATCCATCGCTTTTACTACGTCCTCAATCGGCAGGAAAACGAGAAAGTCCCGCCGAGATTCAATTATAATCTCCCAAGCTGCCATTATGTGTATTTTGAGGGGAACAAGGAGAATGTGATCGGTTTTCTGAATCAGGGCGGAAAATCCAAAGGCGTGGGCGTTTGGCTGAGCGGGCCGTGTATCTGGAAGCATGAGTTCCGGGCGACGAAAACCATGCTGCAAATGTGCGGCGCGCATGACGAATGGCAGTTTGTGCCGATTGAGATGAAGGAAGCTACGACAGCCGACGGTGTTTCAGGGCTGTACGGCGAATGTGCGGATTTGCGCATCCCTCCGGCTGTGCCGGAAGGGCTTCCGTGGAAACGGAAGATGGATATGGAAGCGCGGCGCGCAATCCGTATCCGTTTCAGTTTGGAAAAGGATCAGGCCAAAAAGGACGCGGAGGAATACGGCGACCTTCAAGTTACGATGATTCCGCTCCAAAATGTTTCCGGCCAATCCAGCTGGGTGATGACCTGCTACCCGAAAAAGACATGGCAGGAATGGCCGCGGACGACCCCCAATATAGAAAGAGAAGGGCAGACACAATATGCTCCCTTTATGAAAGACAGCGAAATGGAAAAAAATCGTTGTTCATCTTGAAGAAAGTATTTTTATGTCCAGAGAAAAAGTTACAACAGGGGAACGAATAGAAGCGGAGAGAGCCTGCATTGAGGAACGAATGAATGCAGGGAAAGCGCCGCTTTTTTGGATGAAAAACGGGCGAAAAGGAGGCGTTAGCGATGAGCGAAAGAAAGGGCATGGCGCTGTTTGCGGCGCTTTTGATGATTGGGCTGACGACATGCGCGAATATGGCGAAGGGAGAGATTTCTGCGGCGGAGTTTAAAGACATGCTGCAAAGCAGAATCCTTGAGGTGCTGGACGAATGGCCGGTCGAGGATCAGTACGCCGTCATGTTTTTCATTTACCCGAACGAGGAATACGAATACAGGGGTTACAGCAACATCCCGGAGTTCAAAATGCTTTACAAAAATGAATCGGAAATGGAGCACAACGTCAACCCGTTCTTTCGCGCATCCGGGGATGATGAAGAACGATGGAATCCGGCGTTCTGGAGCTATGATCGGCAATGGCCGGTGATTGAATTTGAAGAGCCAAATCCGATGGCGGACGCCTTGATTGACTGGTATGAATCCACGGGCGTGCAGGATATCGGAGGCGAAAGCGGCGATGTTTTTGACGAGAATATGCGGTATATCGGAACCGGCCCGAACGGACTGCCGGAGCTTTTGAAGCTGGTGACGGAGATCACGAAGGAATTGCAGACGGACGGCGTGATTGAAGCCAAGTTTGGGCGAAAGCTACCCGTCATTCTGGCGGATTTTGACTGCACATGGTACATGATTAACGCGACAGCCGAGGCAAACCCGAACGGCGAGGCGGAGGCGTATATACAGGCCTGCCTGCGTCACGGCGATATCAGCGAGGATCAGCTCGTGCGCAATAACTGACCCGGAAAGAGGATGGAAAGATTTGAACATCAAAGAAGTTCACGAAAGAACGCCTGAGCAGATTAAACGGCTCACGGCGGTGAGGGAAGCCCCGCCGCGTTCATGGGCACGGAAATAAAAATGACGTCCGTTCAGTTTTTTGCTGAGCGGACGGCTATTTAAATATACGGAATGGGATGCAGGGATTGTCCGTGTGCGCAGAAGTTTCGGATTTTGCAGATTTCGGCGGAAGTGAAGGCGGGCTCAGCCCGCAGTTTCAGGGAATTTTTGGGCGGGTTGAAAGAAATGGGACGGATAATTCGTCTAATAAATGAGTGGAAAAACTCGGCGCGGCAGGCATAAATATGTTATACTGATATGCGCATTGCGGACAAAGAGAACTTTTTTCAAAATTCTGTCCAGAAAAACAGACGCTTCATCGTCTAATGAACGAAACAAGGCTGAATAATCGGGAGGAATCCTTATGAATAAAAAGAGAATCGCTGTGCTGGCTGCTGCCGCATGGATGGCGTGCATGCCGCTTGAAAGCGGAATGAATGCTTTCCGTTTGGCGCACGCGGAGGGCACGGCGGACGAGGCGGAGCGGGAGGCAACGCCCGAACCGACGGAAGAACCGGAGGCAACGCCGACGCCCGAACCGACGGAGGAACCGGAGGCAACGCCGACGTCCGAACCGACGGAAGAACCGAAGGCAACGCCGGCACCAGAACCGACGGAAGAACCGGAGGCAACGCCGACGCCCATGCCGACGGAAGAACCGAAGGCAACGCCCGCACCGGAAGAGGACGATTGGAAGCCGCACGGCGAAGCATGGGCAATCTTGGAAGACGGAACGAAGCTGGACGGCAGATTGCAGGATATTTTGAATGAGCTGTCCGGAAAGGAACGCGAGCATGAAGAAGCCGAGGTCTTTATCCGCACGCGGGACATGCTCGTCGTTTCGGGCATTGATGAGGAGATTTTTGACCGCGTGACGCTCAGTCCGGACGAAGAAGTCTTTGATCCGGAAAAGGCGTACTACGTCGAGTGGCAGATTCAGAATGCTGCACCGCTGGGCGCGGAGGATGAGCGAACCCTGCCGTCAATCGTGGTCTATGTGACGCGGGAAGGCGCGGACAAGCCGAATATCGGCGATGCAGCGCCTGCGCCGACGGAAGCACCGACGCAGACCCCGACGGAAACGCCCGCGCCGACAGACGAGCCGACGCAGACCCCAAACGAAACGCCCGCGCCGACAGATGCACCGACGGAAACGCCTGCGCCGACGGGCGTGACGCTTGAGGTGACCGCGGACGGCTATGAGCCGGGTATATGGACGAATAATCCGCCGGTTTTCACCCTTTCCGGCATTCCGGAGGGAAGCGATGAATATGTTTACGGCGTATTCGTCTGCAACGAGCGGCTGATTCTGCTCGCGAAGGATACGGATTCCTATGTGCCGACGGAGGAAGGACTGACGAGCGTTCGGTTTGCCATTCTGGATATGATGGGCGACGTGGTGGCTCTGTCCGACCAGTATGATTTGATGCTCGACCTGTCCGCGCCGGATGGACCGTATCTCAGCGGCGTGGATTATTGCGACACGGTATGCTATATTGAAGCCTCCGACAGCCTGAGCGGTCTGAGCGATATCTCTTACGATGAGGGCGAAACGTGGGAGCCGTATATCGAATATGAGGACGGGCTGTCCATCGTCGGCGAAAAGGGCGATACGATTGAGGCGGGCACGATTTGGGTGCGCGATATCGCGGGCAATATTTCCGTCAATGCCGAGGAATTCACCTTCGGCAAACGCAAAAAGACAGGTGGCACGGGCGGAACGGGAACAAAGCCCATCAAGCATGTCAAGGAAACGATGGATTATTCCAAGGCGAATTACAACGCGCTGGAATTGAAGTTCTCGGATGAGCCGCAGACGCAGCTTGTCGCGGGGGAAACGACGCTGAACCTCAGCCTGAGCGAAGGCGCGGGCGACGCGGCAAAACCCTTTACGGCGAAGCTGGCGGCGTGGCAGACGGACGAAAAGGCGCAGGACAAGCCGAACGCGCTCGTGCTGACCGCGCAGGCGGGCGAGGAAAACAGCACATGGCGTTTCAGCGGCGACGTTTACAAACTGCTCAACAACAGCGGCGTGGATTATCTGGTCTTTTCGACCGGAGAATATATGACCGCGCTGCCGACGGCGGGCTTTACCGGCGGCACGCAGTATGGCAAGCTCAAAGCGTCCGGCGTATCGACCCGCAAGTTTGAATATACGCTCTGTCAGGATGAAGCCCTGCGCGAAACGACGCTCAGCGTTCAGGTCGGGGGCGAAACCTATCTGCTCGAAGAAGATACCGCCCAGCCGATGTACCGCTATGATGTGCTGGTGGGCACGACGGACTTGATGAAAAACCCCTACGAGAGCTACAAGCATAAGGAGGCAAACCCATGAAAAAGACAGCAGCACTTGCAGCGTTTGCGCTCGCCGCGATGATTCCGATAGGTGCGCTTGGCGAAACGGTGTTCGCGGGCGAGGTGACGGCGAGCAACACGCAGGTCATCGCCGCACCCTTTGGAGGCATGGTCGAAAAGGTGAGCGTCCGCGTAGGCGACAGCGTTAAAATCGGAGACCCGATTGCGGTCGTTGAAACGACAAAGGTATACGCGGAAACGGACGGAACGGTCAGCGGCGTATTCGCCAGCGAAGGCGACAGCGCGGACGGCATCAAGACGCGCTACGGCGGGCTGGTCTACATCGAGCCGATTAACCGCTATACGCTCTCGTGCAGCACGGAAAAGGCGTATAATTCCAGCGAAAACCGCTATATCCACATCGGCGAATCCGTCTATCTCAAATGCACCAAGGACGGAAGTCATCAGGGCAGGGGCATCGTGACCGCCATCGACGAAAAGGACGAGAGCAAATACACGGTCGAGGTGACCGGCGGCGAGTTCTACATGGGCGAAACGGTCGATATCTACCGAAACAGCGAATATGAAACCGCGTCGCGCATCGGGCGCGGCACGGTCGGCAGAACGCAGGCGGTCGCCGTCAACGGAACGGGAAGCGTTCTGCGCATCCATGTCAAGCCGGGCGATACGGTCGAGCGCGGCGAATTGCTGTTTGAAACCGTGACGGGCACGCTCGACGGGCTGTATGCGCCGGATACGCAGGTGGTCAGCGACGTGGCGGGCGTTGTGGCGACGGTAGACGCCAGCAACGGCACAGCGGTTGAAAAGGACGCCAAAATCGCAACCATCTATCCGTCGGATGACATGCAGATTAAGATGGTCATTTCCGAAGCGGACTTGGGCGATGTTTCCGTCGGCGGGAAGGCGGAGGTCGAGTTCAACTGGGACGCGGACAGCGGCAAGCGGTTCGAGGGAACGATCTCTTCCATCTCGTATCTGAGCGAAAAGCCGGGCGAAGGAAGCACGTCCTCCGGTCAGCAGAGTGCGCAGTATGTCGCGTATGTCGATTTCACGCCGGATGAAACCGTGCGCATCGGCATGACGGTGATTGTATATGTGGAGTAGCCCTCTCCGGCTGACTGCGTCAGCCACCTCCCCCCTCTGGGGGAGGCAAGAGGGGTACGGTCTATCATCATTTGTATAAGTAAGTTCTTGGCTCTCCCTTTGGGAGAGCTGTCCCAAAGGGACTGAGAGAGCTTTAAGAAAGGAACATTTTATGAAAAAGATACTTGCGTTGATTCTTGCGGCGAGCCTGATGCTGTGCGCCGCGTATGCGCTGGCGGCGACCGGCAACGTGACCATCGCCGTGCAGGGGCAGGACGGCTTTAACGACTTTATTTCCGGTATGCAGGTCTGGGGCGATAAGCTGCTGCTTTCCAGCTACAACTCGCTTTATGCGTGGAACAGCGAAACGCGCAAGCTGGTTCAGGTACAGGGTTATGACCAGCTTCAATACATGCTGACCGATGAGGAAACGGGCGTCATCAAGGCGGAAGAGGACGAATACTGCTACTTTGATTCGGATCTCTATGTCGTGGAAGGAAAGCTCTACCGCATGGCGCAGATAAATGATTCGGACGGCAACCAGACGAGCTATCTGGTGGAAATCATCATTTCGGACGACGGCGAGCTGTCGCTGGGCGAGGTCATCGACCTGGGCGACGCGCTCTCCATCACCAATGAGGCGGACGGGGAAACGTACAGCTACACCCGCAGTCTGCAAAACCCCTGCTCGTTCGGACGGACGATTTACGCGCTCTCCTACGGCGATTCGCTGGAGCTGCTTTCGCTCGATCTGGACAGTGAAACGGTCGATACCGTGACGCTGGATACGGATTACCAGGTGGACAGCATCAGCCCCTACACCGAGGGCAAGCTGCTGATGATCGGCAGCAACTACAACGTAGACCCGATTGAAACGGCTCTGCTCGTTTACGACACGCAGACCGAGGAAATCACCGAGCTGGGCAAGATGCCGCGGGACGGCTATAACACGCCGAGCGCCATCTGCTATGACGAGGCACGCAGCAAGGTTTACTATGTGCTTTCCGGCAGCGTCTGGCGCATGGACATCAGCGACGACGGCTTCGGCACGCCGGAGGAGTTCGGCGACATGCCGCTGGAATCCTATTCCAACAGCGTGGCGGTGATGATGGGCGACTGGTACATCCTCAGCAGCTACGACGGCGTTGTCGGGCGCGATGTGACGCTGGATAAAATGCCGCCCCAGCGTCTGCGCATTATCAACAGCAACTACGCTGAGAGCATCAAGACGGCGTATTACGCCTTTACGGATAAGCATCCGGAATACATGGTGTCCATCTCTGACAATCTGGATGAAAGCACACTGCTCCAGAGCATGATGAACCGCGACAGCAGCGTGGATATCTACACCATTTCCAGCTCGAGCAGCGCACTTTCCGCGCTGATGAACCGCGGCTATCTGGCGGAGCTGGGCTCGAGCGAAAAGCTGACGGCGGCGGTCGATTCGTTCTATCCGTTCATCGGGGATTTCTGCAAAAAGGACGGACAGCTCTGCCTCATGCCGTTCTCCGGATACGCGATGGGATTGACCATGAACATCAAAGCCCTGACCGAGAAGCTGGGCTATACGAAGGAAGATGTCCCGACCTCGTGGAAGCAGCTGTTTGAGCTGATTAACGATATCGCGGCGAACAAGAAGCTGGAAGAAGCTCCCGAGGTCAGCTTTGTGATGGAGGGCTATACGCAGCAGGATCTGCGCAGCATGATCTTCTCCAATATGATGAGGGATTATTATACCTGGCTTGACCAGAGCGAGGAGAACCTGACCAACGGCACGTCGGTGCTGCTTGAGCTGTGCGAAGCGTTTGAAAAGGTCGATTGGAGCGGTCTGGGTCTGCCGGAGGAATATTCCGAGGATGCTTGGACGACGAATGGCATGAAGGAGAGCGTGCTGATTGATTTTAACATCGTGGATGTGTCCAGCTATGTCGGCGCGGCTCAAGACAGTGTGATTTGTCCGCTTTCCGTCGTGGACGGCGAGGAGCCGGTCATCGGCATGACGCTGACGCTGGCGTTTGTCAATCCGTTCTCCGAAAACAAGGATGCGGCGATTGAATATCTGGAAGACGCATGGGACGCCAACGGCAGAACCAACAGGATTCTCATGAATCCGAACGACAACGAGCCGGTCGTCAACGCCTACTACGAGCAGAACTTGAAGGAGATCCAAAACAACATCGACCAGCAGAAAAAGTCTCTGGAAACGATGACCGATGAGGAAACGCGTGAAATGACGCAGAACGGCATCAATTCCATGGAGGAGTGGCTTGAGGAATATAAGGAGAGAGGCAAGTACGACGTGACGCCGGAGCAGATTGCGAAGTACCGCGAGGTTGCCGGCAAGATGGCCGTCGCGAAGAGCGACATCTATGGCGGCGATTCCTACGATCAGATGTATCAGTATGTGGACGGCGCAATCACGGCGAGCCAGTTTGCCGCCCAGCTTGAAAAGACGCTCCAGATGCAGCGTCTGGAGGGCAACTGATTTCCCATGTTTGAAAAAAAGAAATCGGTGCTGCTGTTTCTGCTGCCGGGGCTTTGCATGCTGCTCATCTTCTACATCATCCCGTTTTTCAGCGGCATCGGGTACAGCCTGATGGACGGCAGCTACAAAAACGAATTCGTAGGGCTGAAAAACTATCGGGAGATCTGGCAGAACAGCATGTTCCTGCTGGGGCTGAAAAACACGATGGAGCTGTCGCTCATCTGTGCGCCGCTGCTGTGGATTCTGTCGTTCCTGCTGGCGAGTGCGCTGGCTTCCATCAAGCCGTTCGGCGGGTTCTTCCGTTCGAGCGTGCTTCTGCCGTATCTGACGCCGTCCTCGGCGATTCTGCTGGTCTGGCTGGTGCTGTTTGATTACGGCGGACCGGTGAACCGTGCGCTGGCGGCGATGGGGACGGAGCGGGTCATGTGGCTGTCAAGCGGCGCGTTGCGCCTGCCTGTCGTGCTGATGTTCCTCTGGAAAAATCTGGGCTTCTGCCTCATCATCTTTCTGGCGGCGCTGCAATCCGTTCCGCAGCCGCTGTATGAGTATGCGACGCTGGAGGGCGCGGGATTTATGACCCGCGCTTTCCGCATTACGCTGCCGCTGGTTACGCCGACGGCGTTTCTGGTGTTCGTGCTGGCGTGGATCAATGCGTTCAAGATTTTCAAAGAGGTCTATTTCATCGCGGGCGCATATCCGGATTACTCGGTCTATACGCTGCAAAACTATATGAACAACATGTTCCAGAAGCTCAATTATCAAAACGTGACCGCCGCGGCGTATTCCTTTGGCTTGATCGTGTTCGCCATTTTCGGCGTGCTGTTCTTCCTGCAAAGGCGTGCGGCACGCGGGCTGAACTGAGGAGGCGCACATGAAACCGACGATTCATTTAAAGCGCCGCCACATCCTCATTCGCCTGCTGCTTTCGCTCACGGCGGTGATCATCCTGCTGCCCATCGTCATCACGGCGCTGTATTCGTTCTTTTCGCCCGATGAGATTAAGGCGTTTATGGATACGCGCAGCAGCTATGACGCGGCGCAGTTCATGGAAATCAAGCTGTCGCCGAATATGTTCTCCCTCAGCCAGTATTACAAGATACTCATTGAGGACATGACCATCCTGCGCTATTTCGTCAATTCCGCCATGTATACCGGCGCGATTCTGCTGGGGCAGGCGCTGTTTATTCCGGCGATGGCGTATGCGCTCTCCCGATTCAGGTTTCCCGGAAGGGATGCGCTGTTTTTCGTCATCATCATGCTGATGCTCCTGCCGTTTCAGGTCACGATGGTTCCTAACGTCATCACCCTTCGGGCGATGGGGCTGCTGGATACGGTCTGGTCGGTCATTCTGCCGATGACGGTTGCGCCGTTTTACATTTTCCTTCTGCGGCAGTACATGGTCGGCTTGCCGGGCGATATGATCGAGGCGGCGCAGATTGACGGCGCGGGCACGCTCAGGTGCTTTGTGCATGTGGTGATGCCGGTCTGCCAGCCCATCTTGGGCGCGGCGATTGCGCTGTCGTTTGCGGATTGCTGGAATCTGGTCGAGCAGCCGCTCACCTATCTGACGACGCATACGGAGCTTTATCCGCTGTCCGTCGCGTTCAACCAGCTGACTCAGAAAAGCACGGGCGTGGAGTTTGCTGGCGCGGCGCTGTATACACTGCCGGCACTGTTCATCTATCTGTTCTTCCAGAACGATATTCTGGAAGGCGTACAGCTGACGGAGCTGAAATAGAATAACGAGGAAGAAACGATGAAAAAATTTGCCATCAAGGGACTTGTGGCGCTGGCGGCGGTGGTCGCCCTGAGCATGTTCTTTTCCGGCACAATCAAAACGATATCGACCGCGAAGGTCAAGCTGGTGACAGCCAAGCAGGGTAAGCTGGAGGAGGAAATCAAGCTGAGCGGACAGCTCACGTTTCCCGAAAAGGAAGACGTCAAGCTCGAGCTTTCCTCCGACCAGAGCGTGACGATTAAGCGCGTCCGCGTCGCCAAGGGGCGCAGAATCAGCGCGGGCGACGTGCTTTTTGAAGCGGAAGTGTCCGGCTACGACAAGGAAATGGAATCCCTGCGCGGCGATTACGATGCCGCGCAGAAGAAACTGCTGGAGCTGGAACGCAAGAACGGCGACCTGCGGCTCAAGCGCACGGAGGAAATCTGGATTGAGGCTTACGACGCGCTTGGCAAAAGCAAGGACGAGCTGGCGCAGGCGCAGACCAATCTGGAAGTGGCGGCAAAGCTGGCGGGCGTGAAGCTCATCGACGGCGGACTGCCGGAGAGCGCGGCGGATAACCAGCAGCTGATTGACCTTTATCAGGCAGTCATCGACGCGCAGACCGCGCAGGCGGAGGCGCAGAAGAAGTTTAACAACGCCAATCGGCTGGGCATCAGCGAGGATGTGCTCAACTACATCACCGAAAGCCGCGAACTGAAGGACAAGCTCGCCAAAACGCAGGAGAAAATCGCCGAGCTGGATGTTCTGGCGCAGCAGGTGAGCGAGGTCAAGGCGGCGCACGACGGCTATGTCGTCGAAATCAACGTCAAAGCGGGCGACGCTTATGACGGAAAGACCGCCGCAATCGTTCTCAGCGCGGAGGGGAGCGAACCCGTTCTGCGTGCGGACACGAGCAAGGTCGAGCGGACAATCGAAAAGGGCACGCAGGTGACGATCAAGCGCGACAGCGGCAAGACGCTCACCAAGAAGGTGACCGACGCGGGCGTGGACGAAGAAGGGAAAAAGTACGTCGATATCAAGCTGAGCGACAAGGACGTGACCACCCTCGGCGGCGGCTCGGCTCTGCTGGCTTCGCCCGTTGAGATGACGGCGAGCTACCGCGCCGGCACATCGACGACGCTGCTTCCCGCAAGCGCAGTCCGCGGAAGCGGGGACAGCCGCTATGTCTATCTGGTCAGCGAGGAAAACAATGCGTTGGGTCAGCGCGTGCTCAAGGTCAAAAAGCAGGATGTGAAGGTGCTTGCCGAGGTCGGCAGCACGGTTTCGCTTGAGGACGATTTGAGCCGTCAGCGCGTGGCGTATATGGAGGATCGTTCCATCAGCGATGGGTCTGAGGTCATGGTCTATGGCAACGAATAAAACCGTGAAAAAGCATCGCGGCACGCTGGCTCTGCTGCTGGGCGTGCTGCTGATGGCGGCGGGGTGCATCCTGCTGACGCGATACGGCGGGCGGCTTGAGTATATCCTGACCGCGCCTGCGGCGACGCAGGAGGGCGGCGAGCTGAACGCGTTCTATGAGGATGCCCAGAAGCAGATTGCCGCCATCGCGGATTCGATTGAAGCCGGCGCGGTCGGCGCGCGGGCGCAGGGCATGACGCTCACCGCGGGCGAAAGCGGCAGCGCGGAGGCGACGGTTTACGCCGTGGGTTCAGGCTATTTCGACGTTGTTCACGAAACGCTGCTGAACGGTCGGTTAATCAGCGAAGCCGACGTCAAGCGGAAGGAGAATGTCATCGTCATCGACGAGAGCGTGGCACTGTCCTTCTTTGCAGGCGATGATCCGCTGAACGGCAAGGTCACGCTGAACGGCGTCGAATACGAGGTCGCGGGCGTCATCAAGGGCGGCCGGCGGCTGGGCGAAACAGATGAACACGTCGCCTATATCCCCATCACGGCGGCAAGCGGCAACGCGCTGGCGATGCAGACCGTCGAAATCGTCGCCAAGACGAATGATTCCACGACGGGAAGTGCCATCCTGATGCGGGATTCGCTGGAGGCGTGGCGAACCGGCGGCAGCTTTTACAATTACGATAAGCTGACCATGGGCGCGACGATGCCCCTGCGGTGGATTACGTTGTTCGTCGGCGCGGCATTTCTGCTGAGCCTGGTTGCCCGACTCAATGCCGCGGCGTGGGGGAGAATCTGCTATTACGCCGAACAGCTTAAAACGCGCTATGCGCGGGACATGATCGGGGGCATGGCGGCAAGCGCGCTGCTCTGCCTGCTGGGCTATGCGGCGTTGGCGGGCGCGGCGTTTCTTCTGGCTCGGTTTGTGATTGCGCCGCTGTACGTCTTTACGGAGTGGGTTCCGGAGGTCGTGGTGGAGCTGAAGTCCGTGACCAGCCGCTTCTGGTCGCTCAACCGCACGAATTCCGCCGCCGTTCGGTTGGTCAGCCACGCATACTGCGTGACGGAGACCGGACAGGGGCTTCTGCGCTGGGGCACGATTGCGTCGCTGCTCGGCATAGCGATGAATGGCATTCCGTTCCTCTGCCGGAAGGTCGAAATGCCGAACATGAACAAGGAAAGATAAGATACTTCTGAAAGCATCAGCCCCGCATTCTGCATCAGTACGCCGCCTGAGCGTGCTTGCAGAATGCGGGGCTTTATCTGTTCGGATTCGTTTTACAATCAACCTATCAGAATAAAATTCAAAAAAAGTGAAAAAAGGGGTTGCATTTTTTGAAAATGCGTAGTATAATAAATTTCGTTCCGAGCGCGGAACAAACAATTGAAGATTTGGGGCATTAGCACAGTTGGTAGAACGAACCAACTCGAATGCATCCCCAGC
>ERZ832522.5003-NODE-5003-length-12487-cov-4.109717_pt1 | contig 12487 bp, 12 predicted proteins | sample MGYA00519951_ERZ832522 | MGnify/ENA primary metagenome ERZ832522 (study PRJEB31850, sample SAMEA3708728) | human gut metagenome | biome: human gut; feature: human-associated habitat; material: faeces | place: China | collected 2014 ... | reverse complement strand
AACCAGTACTTTTTTGAAGTAATGCCTCATTTTGCCAAGAACGTGGTAGTGGGATGAATACTTGAAATCCGGAGCCGAGGGGCAACAAACTCTTTTCCGGGTGATATTTAGGTATCCCGCATTGAAGTGGGCGTATATTTTGTTGATATTGGGGGCGATACTATACGTTTTGTTCCGGACGAAACGGGAACAGCGTCCGATACCGGAGATTCGTCCTTTGGAAAACCGGACATTGGAATTCGTATCGGTTGTGAGTTCTCTGTATTACAAGCAGCGGGATCATGTTGCTATCGCGAATAAACGGATCAATAGTTTTCTGGAAGAGGTACGTTATTATTATAAATTGCGCACGGAAGAACTGGATACTTCTTTTATAGATTTGTTGTCGGAACGATCGGGAGTTGCACGGGTTAGCGTGGAAGGTTTGATTTTTCTGATTATTCGGATTCGGAAGGCGGAGCATGTGGATGAGGACCAGTTGCGAGAGCTGGTGAGATATATAGAACTGTTTAAAACTAAAAGCTAGATAGATTATGGAAGATCAGATAAATTTTGAGTCCAGAATAGATTTCACGGATTTAAACGAGAAGATCACCCAGATACGGGAACGGATGGGTAAGGTGATTGTCGGACAACGGGAAGTGGCCGATCTGTTATTGACGGCAATGCTGGCTGACGGGCATATTTTAATCGAGGGAGTTCCGGGAATTGCCAAGACGTTGATGGCAAAGGTTATGGCCCGGATGTTGGATGTTACTTTTAACCGGATTCAGTTTACGCCGGACTTGATGCCGAGTGATATTCTGGGAACCTCTGTTTTTCTTCCGGCAGCAGGGCGTTTTGAATACCGGAAAGGGCCTATTTTCTCGAATATCGTGTTGGTGGACGAGATCAACCGGGCTCCGGCAAAGACACAAGCGGCTTTATTTGAAGTGATGGAGGAAAGGCAAATTACGAATGACGGGGTGGAATACCGGATGGATTATCCTTTCGTGGTGGTGGGGACGCAGAACCCGATAGAACATGAAGGTACTTATCGTTTGCCCGAGGCTCAGTTGGATCGTTTCCTATTTAAGATTAACGTGACTTATCCTTCCGTGGCGGAAGAGATCAAGGTGCTTGAGTTGCATGATCACGGGGCTATCGCCCACTGGCAGGAACTGGAACCTGTGTTGAGTGTGGAAGCGTTGAAGAAGTTGAGGACACAGGTTGCTCAAGTGCGTGTAGATCCGAAAATAAAATCTTTTATTGTGAATATCGTTGATGCTACTCGTAAAAGCGGTTGGCTTTACTTGGGAGCGTCTCCCCGTGCGTCGATCGCTTTAATGAACGGTGCCAAGGCATTTGCGGCTATTCAAGGACGGGATTTTGTTGTCCCGGATGATGTTTTGTATTTGGTAAATCCGGTATTGCGGCACCGGGTGCAGCTTTCTTCCGAAAAGGAGTTGGAAGGCGTGACCGTTGATCAGGTGATAATGCAGATAGTGTCTAAAATAGAAGTTCCAAGGTAGTGCGAGTACTTAAAGATACATATTTATCTCGCCGTTTTTTCCTGATATTGATGTTGGGAATATACGCTTTCGTGATGGCTTACGTTTTCCCGTTACTTTTTATCTGGGTTGCGGGGGCTTTGCTGGCTGTCTTGTTGTTGTTATTCTTGGAGTTATTTGAGTTGTACAAGCGTGTGGATGGGATTGATGCCTTCCGTGTGGTGGCGGGTAAACTGTCTAACGGGGAAGAAAACCCGGTTTGCCTAGTAATAAGAAATCGTTATTCGGTGAGTACTTGTCTTCGCGTGATTGACGAGATTCCGGTAGAATTCCAAAACCGGAATGTCTTGTTTCGGTTGAAGGTGAATGCCGGAGAGCAGCGAGAGATTCATTACACGTTACGTCCTACAAAACGAGGTTCTTATAATTTCGGGAAGATTCGGGTATTCGTGTCCGTGCGTTTCGGTTTAGTCGAAAGGCGTTATTCTTTTTGTGCAGATCAGGATGTAGCTGTTTATCCCTCGTTTATGATGATGCACCGTTACGAGTTGATGGCTTACGGGAATTACCATCCGGAGAATGGAGGCATCCGTACCCGGGCTCTCGGGGGAAACATGGCCTTCGAACAGATCAAGCCTTACGTGACGGGGGATGATCCCCGTACGGTAAACTGGAAAGCCACAGCGAAATATAATCATTTGATGGTGAATACCTACACGGAAGAGCGGTCTCAACAAATTTATTGTCTGGTGGATAAGGGACGTACGATGCAAGCGCCTTTTAATAGCATGACGATGCTGGATCACGCTATAAATACAATCTTGACTTTGTCGAATATTATATTGAAAAAAGGGGATCGGGCCGGGTTGATCACGTTCTCGAATAATTCTCGGAATTGCGTGAAGGCCGATAACCGGGTGGGCCAGTTAAATCGGATAAGTGAGGCTTTGTATCATTTGGAAACGCATTATCAAGAGACTGATTTTGAGAAACTATACGTGTCGGTGAATCGACAAATCCCGACTCGGAGTCTGCTGATTTTGTTTACTAATTTTGATACCGTATCGGGATTACGACGTCATTTGCCTGCATTACAGCGTTTGGCTGCACGACATCTCGTGTTGGTCATTTTATTTGAGAACTCGGAATTAAACAAGGCTTTGGAGTGTCCGGTTCGCAATCTAAAGGATGCGTACTTCGAAACGATAGCAGCGGGATTTGCCACGGAGAAACGGCAAATGGTCCGGGAACTGGGGCAGCTTGGTATCCGGGTTATCCTTTCCAAGCCGGAATCTCTGACGGTAAATAGTATCAATAGTTATTTGAACTTGAAAGAGCGAAAGTTAATTTAAAACTGCCGCTTTTTCAATATATTTTCTAATCCTTTTTATTTTCCTCTTCACTAAGGATCTTGGGATTCTGGAAGGTCTTGTTTGTCGTGTGTTTGTCCAGCGTGAGTAACAACGATGGGAGTAAAATCAAGTTCGAGAGCATGGCTGCTAGCAACGTGATTGATACAAGTATTCCTAATGCAACCGTACCACCGAAATCGGAAAGGGCAAAGATGCCGAATCCGAAGAACAGGATGATAGCATTGTAAATCATACTTTGTCCTGTTTCTTGTAGGGCCAGTACGGCGGAAGATCGTATGCTCCAGTTTGTTCCTTGTAGTTCTTGACGGTATTTAGCAAGATAATGGATCGTTCCATCGACAGAAATACCGAAGGCAATGCTGAATACCAGGATCGTGGATGCTTTGATCGGGATACCGAAATATCCCATGATGGCAGCCGTGATGATCTGTGGTATGATATTGGGAATCAGGGCAACCAGAACCATACGCTTGCTTTTAAACATCCAAGCCATAAAGAAAGCGATGAGGACAATCGCTAATGCGAGTGAGGTAAAGAGATTAAATACAAGATATTGAGTTCCTTTAAAGAAAATAATACTTGAACCGGTAACTTTTACCGTGTAGCGGTCATTCGGGAAGTATTGTTCAACGATATTGTATAGCTTGTCTTCCTTTTCTTGCATCTTCTTGGTTCCGATGTCTTTTACCCTGAAACTGAGACGGACCCGTTGGAGGGTGGAGTCAACGAAAGAATTTGCCTGTCCGCCAATCTCTCCCGTGGATTGGGATGCGTATTTCAAGATAAAGTTCTTGGTCATGTTTGTCGGGAGCTTGTAATAAGAAGGTTTCCCGTTATAGAATGCTTGATTGGCAAATTTGATCACTTCAATGATAGAAATCGGTTTAGAAATATCTTCGTCTTTTGACAGTTCTTCAGAGAGTTTGTCTAACTTTTGAAGGTTGGGTAAGTTCAATACTTGCTTGGGTTTTCCAAAATCAACAGTTACTTCTAGGGGCATTAACCCGTCAAAGTTTTCCTCAAAGAAACTCAGGTCTTGTCGAATCGGGTCTGTTTCTTTCAAGTCGTCTACCATGTAACCCGTGGATTTCATGAGGGTAAGTCCGATAATTCCAAGGATGACAACGGAAATGGCAACTCCGTACACGACATTCCGACGATTTAAGATAAGTTGAATGACACGTTCCAGTGTTCCGGTTACTGTTTTATTGTGCAAGTGTTTGATTTGTTTGCTATCCGGCTCCGGCATGAAGCTAAATCCACAAGGAATCATGACCAAACACACAAGGTACACGAATGTGATACCGATGGAAGCGGTTATACCGAATTCCACGAGGATTTGACTAGAGGTCACGATGAAAGTTGCAAAACCGGCAGCCGTGGTCAAATTGCTTAGGAATGAGGCATTCCCGATCTTTTGAATCATACGTTGCAAAGCCTTGATTTTATTCCCGTGACGGTCGTATTCCGCATGAAACTTGTTGATCATGAATACCAAGTTCGGAATACATATTACGATCAACAGAGGCGGTAGCATGGCGGTAAGTAAAGTGATCTTGATACTTAGCATGGCCATAACACCAACCGTCCAACTGACACAAATCAACACGATCAATAAACAGAAGCCGATAATGCGGAAGGAACGGAAAAACAGGTAGAGGATGAATGTTGTGATCAATAACGACAGGATGATGAACATGTACATCTCTCCTTTGATGTTTTCCGCGTTGACCACCCGGATGTAGGGAAGTCCCGAATAGTGCATCTGGAGGTCATGTTTTTCCGAGAAATGTTCGGTAATTTCTAAAATATCTTTTACTAATCCTACCCGTGCAGGAGAGTTCATAACTTCAGCGGAGACGGAAACCATCATTCCATAGATGTCTTTCTTTTTGTTGAACAGCGTTCCGTCGTAGAATGGAAGATTTTCAATGATGTTCACTAAGCTATCCAGTTCTCGTTGATCTTTGATATGGTTGGGAAAGATGGGTTGGATGTCAAATTTTTTATTCAGCGTGTCCTTGTGAAGATTGAATGAATGGGTAATATCCACGAGAGCCACGATGCCATGAAGGGTTTTCAGGCTATCGCACATACTGATCCAGTCATTCATTTTGTCGAGCTGGTAAAAGTCTTTGTCCTGTATGGCAAAGACCATCACGTTTCCTTCCTGTCCGAATTTCTCGTGAAAATCAAGGTAGTCTAGATATGCGCTATCCGTGGCTGGTAACAGGTTCGAATATTCATATGACATTTCCACTTTAGGGATTTGAAATCCCATGAAAACGGTGATAAGCAAGACCCCGACAATAAAGGCCACTCGGTTACGAAGAAGAATCCCTGCAATCTTAATCCACATGATATTTTTTTATTTGCGCATTTGTTGGCAAAAGTAGGATAAAAGTGTTTAATCTTTTAAGAGTTTCGGATTTTTTTTGTGACGATTAGCATCTCTTGCCGTTTTTTTTGCAAAATTATTGTTTACGGCCTCGTTCAGATCTACCCCCGTTTGATTTGCCAAGCATACCAATACCCAAAGAACATCACTCAACTCTTCTGCCAAATTATCCTTCTCTCCTTCCTTGTACGATTGTTCTCCATATTTTCGAGCTATTACCCTTGCGAGTTCTCCGACCTCTTCAACCAGAATGGTCATGTTTGTCAATTCGTTAAAATATCTTACCCCGTGGGTCTTGATCCATGCATCTACTGCGGTTTGTAATTCTGCGATATCCATTGTTACCAAGTTAAAAGTTAAAAACTAAAAGATAAAAGTTCATTATTGTCTTTTTCCATCCTTGTAAAATTATTCTCGTCAATATATCCTGTGTCTTTTAAAAGATTAAGTCAGTAATTCGTTTCATTTGCCTCTTTAAGGCTAATGTAAAACTTGTTAATGTAATCAGCTTGACTTTGTGCAAATTCAGCTTCACGGATTAAAGCTCCCGTGGAGGTTCCGCTTTTTAGAATTTGATTGCTGATAACAAATTCTTTCTGTTCTTTTTGGAGAAATTGAGCAAGTTTCACGATGCTTATGGCAAAAATATAACTTTTATCTCGTAAAATTGAATCCATGTAACTTTTATCTTTTAACTTTTAGTTGTTAGTTTCACAATCATTGTCGATTCTTAGAATCGATGATGATTGTGACGGGGCCATCATTGATTAATTCGACTTTCATGTCAGCTCCGAATTGTCCGGTTTGAACTTCTTTGTGAAGCTCCTGGCTTAGGGTTGTTACAAATTTTTCATATAACGGGACAGAGATAGCGGGAGGAGCTGCATCAATATACGAGGGGCGGTTGCCTTTTTTGGTTCGAGCCATGAGGGTAAATTGGCTGACCGTGAGAATTTCGCCATTTGTGTCTAAAACGGATTTGTTCATAACTCCATTCTCGTCATCGAAGATACGGAGATTTACAATTTTGGAGGTAAGCCAATTAATGTCGTCATCCGTGTCATCAGATTGGATACCCACTAATATAAGCATTCCTTTGCCTATCGAAGAAAACAACTGTTGCTCGATGGTAACACTGGCACGTGTCACTCGTTGAATAACTACTTTCATTTTGAACTTAGTCTTAAAATTTAGAGTGAAATATATGAATTTTATTCATATACTCCACTCTAATATTTTAAATTTACATTCTAGATTATTTTTTTCTAGCGTATAGTTCTTTGATTGCGTCGGCTAATCTCTTAACACCTTCGATGTTCATTTCCTCGCTCATGTAAGAGAAGTTGATTCGCATAGTGTTTTTACCTCCACCGTTAACAAAGAACACGGTTCCAAGTACGAATGCCACGTTCTTTTCAATAGCGATTTGGAATAATTCTTCAGCATCGTATCCTTCCGGCAAGGTTAAGAATAGGAACAAACCACCTTCCGGGCGAGTCCAGGTAACACCTTCCGGCATGTATTTCTCGAAAGCACCTAACATGGCTTCCAATTTACCGCGATACATATCAACAATTTTCTTTACGTTGGCATCGAAGTAGTTCTTCTGGAAGAATTTAACCGTGATTTTCTGTAAGAAAGCAGAGGTACAAAGGTCTGTACTTTGTTTTGCTTTCACGAAGTTGTCAATCACCATCGGGTGAGCGAGAACCCAACCCATACGGAATCCCGGCATGAATATCTTGGAGAAAGTTCCTAACGTGATCACGTTACCCTCTCCATTATCCAAATCGTACAACATACGTTGCGGTTTTCCGGAAAAACGTAGTTCACGGTAAGGACTATCCTCAATAATCATGATCTCGTGTTTTTTGGCAATATTCAGAATTTCGATTCTTCTAGCTTCTGGCATGGTCATACCTGCAGGATTCTGGAAGTCCGGAATCAAGTAGATGAATTTCGGTTTTTCACCTTTAGCCTTCATTTCGGCCAAAGTTTTTTCCAGTTCCACGGCACTCATACCTTGTTCGTCCTGAGGAATACCAACGCCTACACCACCGTAAGAATTGAATGCTCCAAGGGCTCCAAGATAAGAAGGTAATTCGCAAATATATTTATCTCCACGGTTCAAGAAAATCTTACCAACAGTATCCAAACCTTGTTGAGAAGAGGTGATGATCGTGATATTTTCTTTCGTAACATAGCTCAAGCCTTGATCCCGGTAACGTTGAGCAAGGATTTCCAATAATTCAGGAACTCCTTCGGTTGAACCGTACTGGCAAGCAGCAGCACCATCCGTGGCAATTACTTCCGCGCAAATTTCTTGTAATTGTTCTAATGGGAAAGATTCTTTAGCGGGAAGCCCCCCGGCGAAAGAAATAATTTCCGGCTTTTGAGTTAATTTCAACAACTCTCTGATAGCAGAGCGCTTCATCCCTTTGGCGCTGTCTGATAGAATTTCTTTGTAGTCGCTAACCATGTTTATTCTTATTTAAAGTGAATATACGCTGTTAAGTATTTGTGTTGCGAAGTTAATAATAAGTTTTTGAAATAAAATTTTTCATATCAGTTTTTTATTAAAATCGATTGCGACACTTTCAGTTTGTATGTTTTCGAGCTTTTTTAGTAATAAATTGAATTTTGAGGCATGGCGATGGTGTTTTGAGTAGAGAAAAACTTCTTTTAGAGAATGATTGTAATGTGGTGCTATAAAATTTTCTTGACTATGAATAAAGACAATGACGATATTATTTGGAATAAAGCGTTTTTTCGATTAGTTTTGCAAGCCAAACAAAGGCCCTTGTAGTTCAACGGATAGAACGGAAGTTTCCTAAACTTTAAATGGCAGTTCGATTCTGCCCGGGGGTACTGAAAAGTTAAAAGCTAAAAGTTAAGGTGATCCGGTTACTTCTAGCTTTTTTTATTTTACTAAAGGGGATGTTCCTATTTTTATTGTCTTTTATTCGGTAGGGAAAAGGATTGATGTTGAAAAAAGATATTTCTTAGTATTGATGATGGGTTGTTGGCTCTTTTTTTATACTTTAGCCGAACTAATTTGAAAATGTGACGGATATGTATACTGTAGATGAACTTAGAGCGATTATAAAGGAAGAGTTAGATAAGAAAGAGTATATACAGGAGCCGTATTCCCTGTTCGAACCGATTCTGTATATTCTGGAAGACGGGGGGAAACGCTTGCGGCCTCTTTTAACGTTAATGGCTTACAATCTTTACCGAGAAGATATTGAGAAGGTGTTGAAGTCCGCTATCGGGATCGAAATATTCCACAATTACACGCTTTTGCATGATGATGTGATGGATGATGCGGAGTTGCGGAGAGGCCGGCCGACCGTTCATAAAAAGTGGAATAGCAACGTGGCAATCTTGAGTGGTGATGCGGCAGCGATCACGGCTTACCAGTGTATCGAGCATTGCGAGGACAAGTATCTGCGTCGAGCGATAGATTTTTTTAACCAGGTAGCGATGGATGTGTGTCGGGGACAGCAGTACGATATGTTGTTCGAGACCCGGAATGATGTTTCGGAGGAAGAATATATTAAGATGATTTATCTGAAGACTTCGGTGTTGCTTGCCGGAAGTTTGCGGCATGGAGCCTTGCTGGCGGATGCTCCGGAGCATGAGTATAACGCTTTGTATGAATTCGGGGGATACTTAGGGCTGGCATTCCAGTTGCAGGATGATTATTTGGACGTGTATGGCGATGTGGCAGAATTCGGGAAGAATATCGGAGGTGATATTGTGGCTAACAAAAAGACTTATATGTTGATCAAGGCGTTAGAACTGGCCGATCCGGAGACGAAAGAAGAGTTGTGGGGATGGATTGAGCGGAAAGAGTTTGACCACGAGGAGAAGATTAAAGCGGTGACCAGGATATACGATCGTTTGGGTATTAAAGAGATCGCTTTTGCGGCGATTGATAAATATTTGAAAATGAGCCGGGATATTTTAGATAAGATTGATGTACCGAAAGAAAGAAAGATCGATTTTTACGAGACGTTGGATGCGATCGGGAATCGGAAAAAATAAAATAAAAGGATAAATGAGTAAATCGAAGCAACAGTTACTGGATGAGCGTTATTTGAGAATGGCCCGGATATGGGCGGAGAATTCGTATTGCGAACGTCGGCAGGTTGGTGCGTTGATTGTGCGGGGGGATGCCATTATATCCGACGGGTATAACGGGACTCCTTCCGGGTTTGAAAATATCTGCGAGGACGAGAATAACAAAACGAAACCTTACGTGCTGCACGCCGAGGCGAATGCGATCACGAAGGTAGCGAAGTCGAATAACAGCAGTTTGGGGGCAACGTTGTACGTGACAGCCTCTCCTTGCATAGAGTGTGCCAAGTTGATCATACAAGCCGGAATCCGGCGGGTGGTGTATTCTGAAAATTATCGGAGTGTCGACGGGATCGAATTGTTGCAGAAGGCCGGGATTGACGTGGCGTTTATTGAGTTAAGCGAGAATCAGGAAAATAAAGATTAAATAGGAAAATAATGAATAAGAGTAATTTGAGGGCTTTGTTGACTCCGATCGTGCTGGCTCTAGCCATCGTGTTCGGGATGATGTTGAACCGGTTCCTACCGGATCGGACTCAAGTGTCAGCGTCCTCGGAAATGTTTTTGCCTGTGACGGGGAGTAAGCTGGATTTGATTATCAGTATGATACAGAATTCGTACGTGGATACCGTGGACACGAGGCAGATCGTGGAGAATACAATTCCGGTCTTGTTGAAGGATCTAGACCCGCACACGGTATATATTCCTGCGAAGGATATGCAACGGGCGAACGAGGGGATCGTGGGAAACTTCGGGGGTGTCGGAATCCAGTTTTACAAGTATTTGGACACGGTGACCGTCGTGAAGGTGGTTCCGGGGGGACCTTCGGAGAAAGCCGGGATAAAGGACGGAGACCGGATTGTTCGGGTGAACGATTCTTTGGTTGCCGGGGTGAAAATGAGCCAAGATAAGATTCAGGAGCTAATGAGGGGGGAGCTGGGAACGAAAGTGGAGTTGACGATTGCTAGAAGAGGGGAACCGAAGTTGATCAAGAAAGAGGTGGTTCGCGGAAGTATCCCGGTGAAAAGCGTGGACGTGGCGTATATGCTGAATGACACGACGGGTTATTTGAAAACGAATACTTTCGGTATGCACACGTATGCCGAGTTCATGCAGGCTTTAGTGAAGTTGAAGGCAGAGGGGATGAGAAAAATTATTATCGATTTGCGGGAGAATGAAGGCGGCGTGTTGCCGATTGCGATACAGATGATTAACGAGTTCTTGGATGCCGACCGTTTGATTCTTTACACGCAGGGACAGGCGCAACCTCGTACGGATTATAAGTCTAACGGCAAAGGGCAATTCAAGGATTTGCGCGTGGATGTGTTGATTAGCGAGTTTAGTGCGTCAGCCAGCGAAATTTTTGCCGGGGCAATACAGGATAATGATCGCGGGTTGATTATCGGGCGTCGTTCGTTTGGTAAAGGATTGGTTCAGGAGCAGCGGATGTTGCCCGACGGTTCAGCCTTGCGTTTGACGGTAGCCCGTTATTATACCCCTTCGGGGCGTTCTATCCAGAAACCTTATAATGAAGGGAAAGAGAAATATTACAATGATATTTACAATCGTTTAGTTCATGGGGAGTTCTCCCAAAAGGACAGTATCGTTTTTGACGAGAATCTGAAATACCAGACTGTGGGCGGGCGTACCGTGTATGGTGGTGGCGGTATCATGCCGGATGTCTTTGTACCGGCGGACACGACCGGGGTCTCCCGTTATCTGAGTGATGTGACGAGAACCCAGTTCTTGTACGAGTACACGTTTGATTTCATGGACCGGCATCGTCCGGAAATGGTGAATCTGAAGGATTACAAGCAGATTCAGAATTACCTGAAATCATTTGACTTGGTGAACGAGATGGCGAATTATGCAGCCCGTCGCGGTTTGAAACGGGACGAGAAGGGAATAAAGATGTCCTATCAGATTTTACGCACTCGGATCGAGGCGTTTATTGCCCGTCACACGATAGATGACGAGGGATTCTACCCGATTCTTGGACAGATTGATAACACGTTGCAGGAAGCGATTAAACAGTAATTGATGAAGAGTATATTACACGGGAGGCTGATTTTGGGCCTCCTGTTTCTGTTTCTTGCCTTAGGTAGTTTTGCCGATGGGCGCTATATTCCGGCGTATGATGACGGGATACGGGTGGATTACAAGCACTATTGTTTGGGATTCAACAAGGAGCATCGACAGGCGAACTGGGTGTACTACGAGTTGGGAGCTACGAACTTGACAGGGAAAGCGAGCCGGAAGAATGACTTCCGGGTGGACCCGAAGATCAGTCGTTGGAGTGCCACGCCTGACGATTACAAGCGGAGCGGTTATGACCGGGGGCATTTGTGTCCTGCGGCGGATATGTCGTTTAATGCGAAGGCGATGAGCGAGACGTTCTACATGTCGAATATGTCTCCCCAAGTGCCGATGTTTAACCGGGGAATCTGGAAAGAGCTGGAGGAACACGTGCGTAACCGGGCCAGGAAGGAGAAACTTTACGTGGTGACAGGTCCGATTTTCAAGAGTAATAAAGGTGCGATTGGCAAGGGAAAGGTGACGGTTCCGGGGTATTACTACAAGTTGTTTTACTCGCCTTCCAAGCAACAGATGATCGCTTACGTGTTGCCTAACGAGGAAAGTAAACGTTCGTTGAATAGTTTTGCTGTACCCGTGTCGAAGGTGGAGAAAATGACAGGTATCGATTTTTTCCCGCAATTGCCGGATGATCTGGAAAAATTACTGGAAGCGGATACTCTCTCGCATTTGAAGCATATGCCGAAACAGCCGGGTAAATCCTATCCTCCGACCCGGAAGGAACAAATTATCGCCGTGGCGGGAGCTGTCATCTTGTTTTTACTCGTGTATTTTTTGATTAAGAAATTCGGGGGCAAGAAGAAAAAGAAAAAAGCCAAGAAACCCGTGAAGAAAAAGAAATAAGCCACGATGGCTTATTTCTTTTTCAATAAATTATCGATCACCTTGGTCAGTTCCTCGAACTCTTTCGGCTCGTACAAGCGGGTAAGGAAAACGATTTTTCCCTCTTTGTCAATGATAATATTGCGAGTTACGCCCGCACCTTGAGCGGCAAATGAATAAAAGGCTTTCCCTTCCGGATCGAGCAGAAGGGGATACGTGATCCCCGTTTC
>ERZ832522.4999-NODE-4999-length-12492-cov-4.774222_pt1 | contig 12492 bp, 10 predicted proteins | sample MGYA00519951_ERZ832522 | MGnify/ENA primary metagenome ERZ832522 (study PRJEB31850, sample SAMEA3708728) | human gut metagenome | biome: human gut; feature: human-associated habitat; material: faeces | place: China | collected 2014 ... | reverse complement strand
GGGGGCCTTCCTCTTTTCCCACACGCGGCTTCCGTTCCCGCCGCCCGTTCCTACGCCATCGCCGGACCCATCCCCGGGAAGAGCCCCGCGCCGCCCTGCACGGACATTCCCGCGCCGGGCAAACCGCCCGGCACGCCACCGCCCGCAAGCTCCATGCCGGGCAGCGCCTTCTCCGGTGAAAACGCGCCCGCCGCCCCGCCGGGGCCGATGTTTTGGCCTGCCCCGCTTTCGCTTTGCTCCGGCGCGGCCCCCCGGCGCCTGTCCAGAATGGCCCGGAACTTGTCCTTCGGCACGCCGGAATTGTCGTCCAGCGCCTCCACGTATTCCTCAAATGTGATATGCTGCTGCGCCAGCGCGTTTTCCAGCGAAAGCTCGCGGGAAAGCACGCTGTACGGGTCGATGGGCGAAATGTCGATTTTTATGTCGACGTCCAGCGCCTCCAGCTCCGCGTGCGGCAGCAGCGTGCCGTCCGCCAGCCGCAGCCCCCGCACCGAATACGCCACCCACAGCTTGTACCAGATCATCGCCAGGTCCTCCACAAACTGCTTGTAGGCCGCGCTCTGCTCGTTCAGGCTGATGGCGCTCTGGTCGCGGGCCGCCTTGATGGCCTCGCCGCTGGCCTTCGTGGGGTCCACCTGTCCGGTCGCGGCCTCGCCCGCGCCCTCCAGCTCCCGGCTGGTGCCCACAAGCTCGGCCTGTAAATTCGCCGCGTCGCCGCTGATGGGCGCGGGGCTCAGGTACTGCACAAAGCTGCCCACCGGGTTCGCGTTCAGGTTTTTCACGCCGATGCTCGCCCCCACGACGCCCAGCTTCTCCGGCGCCAGCAGCTTGTCCTGGTCGTACACCACCGTGGGGAAGCTGTACCGCTTCACGCAGATGGCCCGCCGCGCCAGCGTGCGGTTCACCTCGATCTGGTTCGGAATCAGCCGCTCCACAACGCCCACGCCCCGGGCGCTGCCCATTTTTTCTTCCCAGCGCATGCCGCACACCGGGTAAACGTCCAGGCCGCGGATGGTTTGCATGGGCTGGTACACAACGGCCTGTGTGGAGCGGCAGAACGCAACGCCGCCGTCCGTCTTGCGCATGAACAGAAGGCTCGTGCATTTGCCGCTGTCCGTCTGCACCTCGTCCGCGCCCGTCACGCCAAGCTGGGTTTCGTCCGCCTCGTCGGATACAATCCGGCGTATCTCCGCCTCGGGCAGCCCGTTGTCTTTGGCCTGCCTGCGCACGTTTTCCACCGGTACGCGCTCGGCGATGATGATCCATTCCTGTTCCTCCAGGTTCGGCTCCTGCTCGTCGGCCAAATACAGCGCCGTTTTGTCGATCAGCCGCATTTTCAGCCGCGGGGTCATGTCCGTGACAACGCTCTCGCTGGGCGTGCGCTCGTCGAAGCAGTACAGATAATGGTCGCCGGTAATGCACGCGTTTTTCACAACGGCCCATTTCTTGCTGTCCAGCTTGCCCTTTTCCCACTGCGCCGCCGCAAACGCCGTCAGCGCTTCGCAGATCTCCGCCTTTTTCGGGTCGTTGTCCATCGGAGAAAACAGGATCGCGGTGTCGTTCATCGCCACCATCACGATTTTGTAGCGGCAGATGGGCTTAATAAAGTTCAGCATGGGAAGCTCTTCGTCGCCGGCCTGCAGCCCGTGCCATTGGTCGCCCTCGTAAAAGCGGTGGCACTTTTCCGCCTGCGTATACATGTTCGTCCGGTTGTGATGGTCCTTGCCCGCCTGATACCTGCGCCAGATATCCGTACATTCCTTTTCCTGCATCATTCGATCACCTTCTGTCCTTTCTCTGTCCCGTCGTATGCGTCGATGTTCGCCAGAATCGCGTCATATTTGTCCGCGCGCCATCCCTGCGCCCCCGAGGGCGCAGCCGCGTGCCCGGCCGCGGTCTGCTGTGCAAAGCCGCCGCGGGCTGCCCCGGCCGCCTCCGCCCGCGGGGCTTCGCCGTCCCGCGGGCCGCCGTGCCTGGGCCGCCCCGCTCCCGTTCGGCCGCGTTCCGCTGTGCAAAACCCACGCTCGGAAACGCTTTCCTTTTCGCCGCCTCCCCCGTTTCGCAGAGGCAGTCGCCGCCGCGCTCCGCCGTTTCGCCGCGCGAAGCCGCCGTCCCGCAGCCCGAGGCGGTAGCAGTATACGCACAGCACCGCCATGCCGCATACCGCAAGCGCCAGAACAAACGTTAAAAGATCAGATAACACGATATTTCCCTCCTTGCCCCAGCGGTCCCGCCGTGGGCTTTTTCATGTTGAAATCATCCCGCAGGATGTCGTGGACTGCAGCCTCGGGCGCATGCGCCGCCGTGCTCCAGTAGGTGCAGAAGCCGCGCAAAGCGTCCGGTGCGTGGGTCAGCTCGTGGGGCGTGACCGCCGCGTCCTCCGGCTTCCGTTCGTCGTGCCGCAGGGCGGGCAGCGTGCGGATCAGGTTTGCGCAGGTGTCGAAGATGCGCAGCCGCGGCAAAGCCGGGCCGGACGCCTGCGGCGCTTCCGCCTCCGTTTCGCTGCACAAAGCCGGGCCGGACGTTCGCAGGCGGAGCGTTTGCGCGGCTTCGCCACCCCGCGCCTCCTCGTTTTCAACTCGGTTTTGCACGCAAAACCGGCGCACGCGGTCGCGGGCTTGCGCCCGCGCGGCTTCGCCGCCCCGCGCCTGTCCGCCCGGCCCCGGCGCCAGAAATTCCCGCACCGCCAGCCATCCGGCCACACGGCTGTTGCCCGTCTTTGTAAGCGGCACGCCGTTCTCCAAAAACAGCTCCGCCGCGCTTTTTCCCGTGTCCTGCCTGCGGTTCCACAGGTCCGGCGGAGCCAGCCAGGCCTGCACCGCGTCGCCGCCGTTCACCTCCAGCAGCCGCCGCGCCGCCGCGCTGATGATATGTCCCTGGCCGTTTTCCCCTTTTCCGTTGTCCCGTCCCTCGTACAGCTCCCGGTACACAACGGCGCGCCCCTGCTCGTCCACAGCCACCCAAAGCGCCGCCAGCATGTCCATGCCGTAATCCAGCGTCACATAGCGCCGCCAGTGCGCCGGGATGCCGTGCGGCCTGCACACGTGCACATTGCGGTCAAATTCCGCGAAATACTGGCCCTCGAAAATGTCCCATTGGCCCAGCAGCCACGCCCGGCGCTGTTCCTCCGGCAGATTTTCCAGCATGCGCACATAGTCCGGGTCATGTTCCATCAGCGCGTGATTGTCGTACACATTGGCGGCGATAAACACATAGTCTTCGGGATGCTCCGTCTTTTTGTACCGCCTGTCGATGAACAGCCGCTTCACCCAGGCGTGCCCCACGCCGCCGGGGTTGCAGGTCAGATAAAAGCGCTTTGGGAAGTCGTTGGCGCCGCGCAGGCATGCCGTCAGCGTGGTGAACTGGAACTCCGTGAACTGCGTGGCCTCGTCCATAAAAATAACGTCGTACTCCTGCCCCTGGTATTGCAGCACGTCGCTCTCGCTGCTGCAATAACCGAATACGATGCGGCTGCCGCCGGGGAACGTGAAGGATTTGTCCGCGTCCCGGTACCGGGCAATGCCCGCAAGGTCCGTCGTCATCGGCAGGATATGGTTTTCCCGCAGCTCCGGGAACGTGCGGCGCACGATCAAAATGCCGGCGCCCGGGTAAGACAGCGCCAGCCCGGCGGCTTTTTTGCGCACCGCCCAGCTTTTGCCGCCGCCGCGCGCCCCGCCGTATGCGATAAAGCGTGCGCGCGCCTTAAAAAATTCGATCTGCCTCGGGTTCGGCTTCCCGATGTCCCATTGCATCAGCCCATCAGCTCCCGTACTTCTTTTGACATTACGACCTGTACCGCGGCGCCGCCGTTTCCTTCGATGGGCTGCGAGGCCTTGCCGTATACGCGGTCCAGTATGGTCTTTGCCGCGTCCATCCGCTGGGGCAGCGTGGCGTTTTCGTCGTCCACGGTCCGCACCAGCATCTGTACGGCCGCGCGCGCCGCCGCCTGCAGCAGCTCCTGCGCGCTCTGTGCACAGGCGGCGTCAGCGTCCGGCGCGGGGGAGCGCCGCGCCTGCCCCCCTTCGGCCGCGTCCCGCTGCGGCGAAGCCGGAACGGGCGCGTGCGGCCCTTCCGCCTTTTGGGTTTGCCGCGCAAAATCGGGCGCGGCGTTTCGCCGCGCGAAACGACCCGGTGCGGTTTGTCCGCTTCGCGGCCATGGCTTCGCCACCCCGCACCGCTCTTTTGCCGTCCCGTCACGGCTGCGCCGCGCCGGGTCCCCAACGGCAAAACCACGGCGCTTGTCGCCATTCGGCTCCATTTCGCCTGCGGCGAAACCGCGCGGCCGTTATTTCCGCACTTTTGCCCGGCACGATTGTAAATCGGCCGGGTTTTCTTTATAATAAGAGGCAGGATTCCTATCATACATAAAGGGGCGCTTTTTATGGCGTATATTGACTGTAAGCTGAAATCGCAGATCCTCGGGACCACCGTGGGCGTGAAGCTGTATTTTCCCACAGACCTGCCCGCTGATGTGGGCTATACCGTGAAAGGTGTGCTGACGCTGCTGCATGGCTATACCAACAGCGGAGACGACTGGATGCAGATGACGGCCGCGCCGCGCTACGCGGCGGACAACGGTTTGGTGCTGGTAATGCCGGACTGCGGAAACTCGTTTTACCAGAACATGATGCACGGCGGCGCCTATAAGACCTTTGTCACGGAAGAGCTGCCCATGCTGCTGGGCCGTATGTTCAAGCTGCCGGCGCGCAGGGAACAGAATTTTATCGCGGGGCTTTCCATGGGAGGCTACGGCGCGCTGTTTCTGGGCCTTTCCCGGCCGGACCTGTACGCGGGCTGCGCCAGCTTTTCCGGTGCGGTGGACCTTTCGATGATGCTGGCGGACCCCGCGGCGCCCGGCGTGCGGGAGGTGTTCGGCCCGGTGTTCGGCGATGGGCTGCTGCTGCCCAAAAGCAGCGACCTGCGGGTGCTGGCCCAGCGAGTGGCCGCGCTGCCGGCCGCGCAGCAGCCAAAGGTGCTGCTGACGAACGGCCTGCAGGACGTGGAGCCGTATTTCATTCTGCAGCAGAACGACGCCATGCATAAATTCCTGAAGCCTCTGGGGCTTGCCGGCTACCGCCGCCTGCAATGGAACGGCGTGCACGAATGGAATTTCTGGGACCGCAGCCTTGTGTACGCCATCGATTATTTCCTGAACAACGGCTACGCCGCAAAAAAACTGAACGACTGGCGCAGCGCCGCGGTGGTATCCTGACGCGCGCGCCCGTTTCAAAAAGGAGAAGCTCATGCAATCACCACTTGCCGACCGTCTGCGCCCGCGCACCCTTGCCGAGGTGTGCGGCCAGCAGCATCTGCTCGGCCCGGGGCGCGTGTTCCGCAAGGCCATCGAAAGCGGCCGCGTGCCCAATATGATCTTCTACGGCCCGTCCGGCGTGGGCAAAACCACCGTGGCGCGCATCATTGCCGAAAACAGCGGCATGCGCCTGCATAAGCTGAACGGCACCAGCGCGGGCACGGGGGACATCAAGGCCGTCATGGCCGAGATCGGCACGTTTCAAAGCCGGAACGGCCTGCTTTTGTATCTGGACGAGATACAATATCTGAACAAAAAGCAGCAGCAGAGCCTGCTGGAATGCATGGAGGACGGAACGGTCACGCTGATCGCCTCCACCACCGAGAACCCGTATTTTTATATTTACAACGCGCTGCTCTCCCGCGCAACGGTGTTTGAGTTCAAGCCCCTGACGCCGGAGGACGTGCGCCGCGGGCTGGAGAACGCTCTGCATAAGCTGGAGGAGCTGGACGGCGTGCGCATTGAAGCGCAGCCGGAGGCGCTGGACGCGCTGGCGGCGGCCTGCGGCGGCGACATGCGCAAGGCGCTGGGCAGCCTGGAGTTTGCCGTGGCGGGCGCCGCCGGGACGGACGGCGCAAAGCGGCTGACAACAGAGGCCGTGCGCCAGGTGGCGCAGCGCTCCAGCCAACGCTACGACAAAAGCGACGATATGCACTACGACTGCATCTCGGCGCTGCAGAAAAGCATTCGAGGCTCGGACCCGGACGCCGCCGTGCATTATCTGGCGCGCATTCTGGAAGCCGGGGATCTGCTGTCGGCCTGCCGGAGGCTGCTGGTCATCGCGGCGGAGGACGTGGGCCTTGCGTACCCGCAGGCCATTCCCATCGTGAAGGCCTGCGTGGACAGCGCCCTGCAGCTGGGCCTGCCGGAAGCGCGCCTGCCGCTGGCGGACGCGGCCGTGCTGATGGCAACCGCGCCCAAAAGCAATTCGGCGCACAACGCCATTCTGGCCGCGGAACAGGACCTGCGCCGGGGCAAAACCGGCCCGGTGCCCCGCCAGCTGCAGAACAAGCATTTCGACGGCGAGGACGCGGCGCAAAAGGGGCAGAATTATCTGTACCCGCACGATTATCCGGGCCATTGGGTGAAGCAGCAGTACCTGCCGGACGCGCTGGCGGGCGTGCGCTACTACGAATACGGACAAAACAAAAACGAGCAGGCCGCGAAGGCTTACTGGGACAAAATCAAGAAGTAAGGGCCCGGCAGGCCGGGGCGGAGGCCGGAAGAGCACCGCCCGCGCCTGCGGCGCGGGCGGCGGGAGGCCGCCGGGAACAGGCGCGTGAAATACGATTTTTGGAGAAATACAATGAGTAAAAGCAAAATACTGAGTAACCCGTGGGTGGTGGCTGTGCTGGCGCTTTTTTGTGCGGCGCTGTGGGGCAGCGCGACGCCTTTTATAAAAATAGGCTATGAACTGATCCTGCCGGAAAAAAACGTGCCGTCCACAATTTTATTTGCCGGGGTGCGGTTTTTCTTTGCGGGCGTTATCACTGTTTTAATCTACAGCATCGCCAGCGGAAAGCTGCTGTACCCCCAAAAAGCCAATATCGGTAAAATTGCACAGGTAAGTGTTTTTCAAACGGTTTTGCAGTACATCTTTTTTTACGTGGGGCTTGCCAATACCTCGGGTGTAAAAGGCACGATTTTAAGCGGGACCTCCGCGTTTTTTTCGCTGCTGATCGCAAGCCTTATTTTCAAACAGGAAAAATTGACGCCCGGGAAAATCATAGGCTGTATTTCAGGCTTTGCGGGAATCATCTTTGTGAATTTAAACGGTTTGGATTTTACCATGAATTTTACGGGAGACTGCTTTGTGCTTTTTTCGGCTGTTGCACTGGGCTTTTCCTCCGTATTGATGAAAAAATATTCCAAAGATGAAAATCCTGTTGTGATAAGCGGATACCAGTTTATTATGGGCGGCATTGCAATGGTGCTGATCGGCATTGTGTTTGGGGGTAAGATCGTTGTAAGCGGGGGAAAGGCGCTGGGCGTTTTAACCTATTTATCGTTCCTCTCCGCAGCGGCATATGCCATTTGGGGCGTGCTCCTGAAAAACAACCCGGTTTCCAGGGTCACTGTTTACAGTTTTATGACCCCCGTTATGGGCGTTCTGCTTTCCAATTTGCTGCTTACGGAGCAAAACGGCGTTTCCGCCGTGAATTTGGTCGTTACGCTTGTGTTTGTGTGTGCGGGAATTCTTATTTTGAATTACAAAAAGGCGTGACGGAACCGGAGGGGCTGATTTTGCCGGCCTGCGCCGCAGGCGGCTGTTGGGGCGGGGGCAAAAAAAGGGCGCGCCGCACGGAAAATCCTCGGGGCGGAAAGTTTTTCGCCCCGTCTCTCGTTTTATGATTGAGCGCCGGGCGACCGGCACCGCAGCGGCCGCGGCACAAAGGCGTGTTTTCTTACGTCAGCACGCCGGAGGGCCCGGCGTATGGCCTAAGGCAAGGCCGCACAATTCACGGCTGACGCCTGAAGCGTCGCCTCGCTTGCAGATTTTCCGGCAACTGTCACAAAAATGCTCGCGAATACACAAAGTATTCGCCGCGCTTTTTGTTTGACCTGCCAAAAAACCGGCCGGCGCGCTTCGGCTCTTAGAATTGTGCGGTATTGCCCTGAATTTTAGGGCGCATGCCGCGCCGGAGGGAAATCCATGACAAATGATCGGATCGGGAACATCATCGCTTCGCTGACGCTGGAGGAAAAAGCATCCCTGGCCAGCGGAAAGAGCTTTTGGGAGACGCAGGACATCCCGGCCAAGGGCGTGCCTTCCATATGGCTGGCGGACGGCCCGCACGGCCTGCGCAAGGAGGACCGTCTGCACATCCGTGAGAACGGCGGCCACAGCGTGAAAGCAACGTGCTTTCCCACTGCGTCGGCGCTGGCCTGCGCGTGGAGCCCCGCGCTGGCGCGCAGGGTGGGCGCGGCCATCGGCCGGGAGTGCAGGGCCCACGGCGTGGCCGTTGTTTTGGGGCCGGGCGTCAACATCAAGCGCAGCCCGCTGTGCGGGCGCAACTTTGAATACTATTCCGAGGACCCGCTGCTGGCGGGCAAGCTGGCCGCCGGGTTCATCCGCGGGGCCGAGGGCGAGGGCGTCGGCACCAGCCTCAAGCATTTTGCCGTGAACAATCAGGAGACGCTGCGCATGAGCGTCTCCGCCGAGGTGGACGAGCGGGCGCTGCACGAGCTTTATCTCCGGCCGTTTGAAATAGCGGTGAAGGAGGGCGCGCCCTCCACCGTGATGTGCAGCTACAACCGCATCAACGGCGTTTATGCCAGTGAGAACCGCATGCTGCTCACCCGCATCCTGCGGGAGCAGTGGGGCTTTGACGGCCTTGTGATGAGCGACTGGGGCGCGGTATACCGCCGCCCGGCGGGCGTGGCCGCGGGGCTGGACCTGGAAATGCCCTCCTCCGGCGGCGTGACGGACCGGGAGATCGTGCGGGCCGTGCGCGCGGGCAGGCTGGACGAGGCGGCGCTGGACGCGCTGTGCGCCCGGGTGCTGCGCCTGGCGCTGGCCCATGCGCCGCAGCGCAAAAAGGCGTATCCCGCGCCCGTGCACAATGTGGCGGCGGTGCGCCGCATGCTGGACAGGCACCACGCGCTGGCCGTGCGCGCCGCGCGGGAGAGCGCCGTGCTGCTGAAGAATGAAGGCCGCGTGCTGCCGCTGGCGCCGGACGCGAAGGTGGCGGTCGTCGGCGCGCTGGCGGGCAGGCGCTGCCGGTATCAGGGCGCGGGCTCCAGCCTCATCAACGCCCACGGCAGGCCGGATTTCCTGCACGCGCTGGTGCGCGGCGGCTGCAGAGACGCCGCGTATGCGCCCGGCTATGACCCGGACAGCGAATGCGTGGACGCAAAGCTGGAGGAAAAGGCGCTGAACGCCGCCCGGGGCGCGGACACGGTGCTGCTGTTCCTGGGCCTGACGGACCTGTTCGAGACCGAAGGCTACGACCGCGCCCACATGCGCCTGCCGTTCAACCAGCTGCACCTGCTGGACCGCCTGGCCGGGGCGGGAAAAGACGTGGTGGTGGTGCTGGCGGGCGGCAGCCCCGTGGAAACGCCGTGGCTGCCCAGGGCGAAGGCCGTGCTGTACACGGCGCTGGGCGGCGAGGGCGTGGGCGAAGCCGTGTTCCAGCTTTTGTACGGCAGGGCGTGCCCGGCGGGCAGGCTGGCGGAGACGTGGCCCAAAAGGCTGGAGGACACGCCCGCCGCGCGCCACTGGCCCATGGGGCCGGACGCCGTTACCTACAACGAAAGCATTTATGTGGGCTACCGCTATTACGACAAAGCGCATGTGGACGTGCGCTTTCCCTTCGGCTACGGGCTGAGCTATACGTCCTTTGCGTATTCGGGCCTTACGCTTTCCCGCAAGGTGCTGGCGCCGGGCAAGGCCATCGAGGTGCTTTTCACGGTGGAAAATACGGGCGCGATGGCGGGCGTGGAGACCGCGCAGGTGTACGTGGCCCACCGGAATTCCGCCGCGCACCAGCCCGTGCGCACGCTGGCGGGCTTTGCCCGTGTGGCGCTGAAGCCGGGCGAGCGCAAAACGGTTTGTGTGACGCTGCCGCCCAGCGCGCTGGAGTTTTATGATGTGGCGCGCCATGCGTTCGTGGTGGAGGCGGGCCGTTATGAGGTGTCCGTGGGGCGGCACAGCCGCTGTTTGCTGCTGCACGCCGCTTTTACGGCGCGGGGCGAAACGGTGGCGCTGCCGCCCGCCCACAGCGCCGGGGGGCCGTACGGCTCGTTTGCGGACAACACGTTCCCGGACGCGGCGTTTGCCGCCATCCACACGCGGCCGCTGCCACGCAACCAAAAGCCCGTCCGCGGCGAATACACCCAGACGACGGTGCTGGGCGACATGCTGGACAGCCGCACGGGGCGCGCGCTGCACGCGCTGGCTTTGTGCGCGGCGCGGCTGGGCATGCATTTTTCCAACAACCCGGCGGTGAACCGCCGGGTGTGCGAGATGACGGTGCGCGACCTGCCGTTTAAAAACCTGGTGCTCAACACCAGCGGCATCATCCGCTACCCCGCGGCCGAAGCATTGCTTGCGCTGGCCAACGGCAGGCTGTTTTCGCGCGGCGGGACGGTGCGGGCGGAGCGCGGCCGGAGCCGGAAGGGATGACGTATATGACAAAAGAGGAAATATGGGCCGCCGCGCTGCGGCAGTCCGCCGTTGATTTGAATTGCAGCCCGGAGGACTTCGGCCGGGAGCACAGCGTGGTGGTGCGTTCCGCGCCCCATGCCGGGGCGCGGAAATATCTGTCGCTGCCCTTTTTCTGCGACCTTGTCTCCTACGGCGGCAACGTGGTGGCTTCCGTCGCGCCCGAGGCCGAGGCAGCCGTGCGGGCCTACGTGGAGCGGTATGCGCCCGAGCATTGCTTTGAAACGCCGAACATGAACGTGCTGGCGGACGCGCTGCGTCCCTTCGGCATGCGGATATGCTTCATGGCGGAATATTTTCTTCCGGATGTTTCCCGCATGCGGCAGTGGGATTGCGGGTATGCGCTGAAGGTGCTGGGGCCTGCGGACTTCGCGGGCCTGTACCGGACGGAATGGAGCAACGCTCTGTGCGAAAAACGGAGGGAATTGGACGTGCTGGCCGTGGGCGCGTACGACGGCGCAAGGCTGGTGGGCCTGGCCGGCTGTTCGGCGGATTGTGAAAGCATGTGGCAGATCGGCGTGGACGTGCTGCCCGGATACCGCCGCCGGGGCGTTGCCGCCGCGCTGACGTCCCGCCTTGCGGCCGAAACGCTTGCCCGGGGAAAGGTGCCGTTTTACTGCGCCGCGTGGTCAAACATCAAATCGGTGCGCAACGCCGTGAAATGCGGCTTTGTGCCTGCCTGGGCCGAGCTGACGGCAAAGCCCGAGGCGTTTGTGCGGGAGCTGAACGGGCAGTGACGCGCCGCGCGCCCGGCCGCGGCCCGCGGGAATATTGGGAGGCGGCGCAAGGGCGGCCTGTAAAAAGAAAAGAGAGGGTCATACCATGCAATGGAAAGAGCTTTATGACAAAGCCGCGGAGAAGCTGGCCCCCCGCGCGGTCTCGCCGTTCATCGAGGCCGGCGGCGTGGCCGCCGCCATTCTCACCGCGGCGGGAAATGTTTACACCGGGGTGTGCATCGACACCGCCTGTACGCTGGGCATGTGCGCGGAGCGCAGCGCCATCGCCAATATGATCACGAACGGGGAGAGCCGCATTGTGCGGCTGGTGTGCGTGATGGGGGACGGGCGCGTGGGAATGCCCTGCGGCGCGTGCAGGGAATTCATGATGCAGCTGGATAAGGACAGCCCCGGCCTTGAAATACTGGCGGACGCCGAAACCGGGAAAACGGTGCGTTTGCGGGAGCTGATGCCGCACTGGTGGGGCGCGGAGCGGTTCCGGTGACCCTGCGCGGCGGCAGGCCGCCGGCTTTGACGGGGCGGGACGGGCCGCACGGCCGGAGCGTGGGATAACGCGCGCTGTTCATGTGCGCTGAAGAAGACGGTACAGAGAACAGGAGGATGGCTGTGACGTTTCATAAAATCGACATGCAGGCGTGGGAACGGAAAAAGAGATATGAGCATTATACCGAAGCGGTGCCCTGCACATACAGTATGACGGTGGCGCTGGATGTCACAAAACTGTTGTGCGGGGTGCGGGAAAAGGGGCTGCCGTTTTTTCCCGTGGTCTTATATGGGCTTGCACGGGAGGTCAACCGGCATGCGGAATTTCGGATGGCCCAGGATGAAATGGGAAATGTGGGATATTACAGCCACTGCGACCCCTGTTATACGGTTTTCCATAAGGAGACAGAAAGCTTCACGGAGGTTTGGACGGCATACGATGCGTCGCCTGCGGTGTTTCTGGCGCGGTATCGGGAGGATATGGCGCGGTACCGGAATGCTCCGGAGCTTTCAAAGCCGCCCGCAGGCAAAAACCTGTTCAACGTGTCCTGCATTCCCTGGTCGAGCTTTACAGGCTTCAACCTGAATTTGCAGAACGGATATGACTATTTCCTGCCGATTTTCACGATTGGAAAATATTTTTCCGATGGCGGGAAAATGCGCCTGCCGCTGGCTGTGCAGGTACACCATGCGGTGTGCGACGGATACCATCTTTCACGGTTTATGAACGGGCTTCAGACATGGATGGACGCTTTTCCGCAGGAGCTAGAACAGGAGATAGAACAGCAGCCCGGGGA
>ERZ832522.4991-NODE-4991-length-12506-cov-3.311461_pt1 | contig 12506 bp, 10 predicted proteins | sample MGYA00519951_ERZ832522 | MGnify/ENA primary metagenome ERZ832522 (study PRJEB31850, sample SAMEA3708728) | human gut metagenome | biome: human gut; feature: human-associated habitat; material: faeces | place: China | collected 2014 ... | reverse complement strand
GATGAACAGGACATTATTGATGCAAGTTTTATATGAAAACCTATTGCTTACTCTACTCGGAGGCCTGACCGGCTTACTACTGTCCTACGGATTGGTCAGCCTGCTTAAAGGCTGGTTGCTGGGAAGATATAACTGGGATGGCAGTTCGCTGACCGCCTCGATAGACCTGTCACCTGGTATGTTCCTGAATCCGGTTATTTTCGGATACGCTTTTGCTTTTTGCCTGATACTTAATTTACTGTCAGCCCTCGTTCCTGCCTGGCGTGCCCTCAGGAAACCGGTTGTAGATGCATTAAACGATAAATAAACAGAACCATGATACAGCACCTTTTAAAACTTATATGGACACAACGCCGGCAAAATGCCTGGATCGTTGCCGAATTATTCATCGTATTTATACTGTTATGGTATATAATGGACTTTTTCATCACATTCGGATATACCGCTTCAATAGACAGTGCTTATGACATAAAAGATACCTATCAGGTACAACTTGCCACCATTCCGGAAAGCAGTCCGCTGTATGTCCGGTATGAAGAAGGAGAACAGCAGGCTGCCGCCGATTTCCTGTCTATCCTGGAACGTATCCGCCAGCATCCCCAGGTAAAGAGTGTATGCGTCTCCAACATGAGTGCCCCCTATTGTGCCAGTTACAGAGATATCAGGCTTTCGAAAGACACAATACAGACAAACGACTGTCATTTTATGGAAGTCACTCCCTCCTATTTCGAGGTATTCCGCATCCATCCGTTAGCAGGTGGAGAACCGTCCCAGCTGGCAAAGGCCTTGAATGAAAACAGTGTCATTATTTCCCGAAAATTTGCCCAGGATGAATTTCCCGGCGAACAAGCAAAAGGAAAAATCCTTTATCTGAAAGATAATAATGAAGAATTTCTCATCGGCGACGTTTGCGGCCCTCTGAAACGAGACGACTACAGGCCCGAGGAATATGCAGCCTATCTGTTATTATCCAACTCCGATCTGGCTCAGATGAACGAAGGCGTACTATCCCAATTCGAAATCAGCATACGTGTCAAACCCGGGTTGAATCAACGGGATTTCATACAAAGCTTCCAACAGGATATACGGGAACAACTGTCAGTAGGCAACTTTCTATTATATAAGGTAAGGTCTTTCGACGACCTGCGTTATACGTTATATCTTTCGGACGGACGAATGGATGAGATCCGCTACCGGGTTGCTTTCATGATATTCCTTGTCTTCAATATATTTCTGGGAATTATAGGCACTTTCTGGTTCCGCAACGAATACCGGAAACCAGAGATCGGATTACGGCTGGCCGTCGGTTCCACACGCAGCCAGATATTACGAATGATGATCGGTGAAGGCTGGTTGTTGTTAAGCCTGGTTGCCATACCAGCCGTTATCCTCTGTATCAACCTGGCTAAAATGGAATTTATCGGCACGAATATTATGCATATTACTTTCTTTCGTATTTTCTTCGGGCTGCTGCTTACTTACTTGTTTATGGCATTTATCATTATGCTGGGAACCTGGTACCCGGCCTATCTGTCGTCACGTGTTGCACCGGCCGATACGTTGAGAAGTGAGTAATTAGAAAAGCTTTCCTATTTCCGGAGGAAGGTAAGCCGTTTATTCATAGTGAAGTTAACGGCACCATATACGAAAAGGCCCAGGAACTGGCCCAGATATTCGTTCATATCACAGATCTCTACCATAAGTAAGAGAGACAGGAATTGCAGCCCGTAGGCACAGCCGAAAGCAACCAGGAAAAGAGGAATCTCACGCTGGAACTTTCCACTACGGGCTGAGAATATCCAGTATTTACTCCAAAAGAAATTATTGATAAGTGCTGCGACATATCCTGCGACATTCGACCATAGATAATTGCAGTCCAACCCCTCCATCAGCACCCAGATAACAAGGGCGGTAATGAGGGCATTCAGCGTGCCTACAATGATAAAACGCAGTATCCGTACAGATTCTTTCATGCGGCAAATATACGTGATTTTAAAGAGAACGAGTCCTAATCCGCCGGATTATTCTTCATAAAAAACGTCTCGAAAAAGGCATCACGGTAACTATTACCGATTGAAATCTCATATTTCCCGATAAACACGTCGTTGTTATCGAACGAGTCAATATAGTCTGTATTAACAATATACGATTTATTTGTACGGAGGAAAACATCCTTCGGAAGCATTTCATGGATGGCTTTCAGGTTCATCTTCGTTATGATCCGCTGGTCGGGTGTCTGGATCACGACATAATCCTTCAATCCCTCGATAAACAGGATATTCTTAAACTGTATCTTGAAATAACGACGTTCGGCTTTGACAAATATATGATCTGCTGCAACAGACTCAACACTATTCTTATTATTGTCTGCCTTCAAAAGCGTGTGATAAACCTGTGCCTTTCCAACAGCATGTTTGAAACGTTCTATCTCGATCGGTTTCACCAGGTAGTCGATCGCATCCACTTCGTAACTGTCGAGGGCATATTCCGCATAGGCAGTAACGAAAATGACCAACGTTTCGGCCGGGATCATCCTGGCAAACTCCAATCCGTTTACACCAGGCATCTTGATATCCAGAAAGACCAGGTCGACAGGGCTGACCTGCATAAATTTCCCGGCAGAAACAGCATCGCCAAAACTTCCACATAAAGATAATAACGGTGTATCCTGTACCAGTAACTGGATGGCTTTACGCCCCAGCGGTTCATCGTCTACAATTATGCAATTCATACAACTATTCTTTTTAAGTTTAAACGGAGATTGATCGTATATGTTATATCGGTCTCGTCTATTTGTAACGAATGACCGGTGTCGTATAATAGTTCAAGGCGACGACGTATATTAGCCAAGCCTATGCCTCCATCGGCTTCCCGTTCCTTCTGTTCGGCCGGTTTCGAATTGATACAGATAAAGGTAAGGCATCCTTCTTCCACCTTGAAATATAAATGTACGTACGAGAGCTTCCGGTTATCGTTGTTATGCTTCACCGCATTTTCCACAAAAGGAATAAACAGTAGAGGAGGAACAGTTATGTCTTCCATATTACCTTCTGTGGATACGATGAAATCGAAGTTATCACGCCTTATCTTTTCCATATTCAGATAATCATTCAGGAAACTGATATCGTCTTTCAGCCGTACTTCTTCCGAGACGCTGTCTTTTAACTGGTACTTCAACAGGTCTTTCAGTTTGGAAAGGACAAGGACAGCTTCATCGGGACTTTCTTTTATCAATACATTGGCATTGTTGAGCATATTGAAGAGGAAATGTGGGTTGATCTGGTTCTTTAATTGCTCCAGTTCCGACTGCATAGTCGCATTCTCTAACCGGTCGATACGCAACCCGTACTTTACATAGTCCTGAAAGACAATCACAGCAGACGCACCGGCAATAATCAGGCTCAACTGGATGATAGAAGAAACAAAAAAGAAGGCTGACAGCCAAAACCGGTATAATTCAAACTCCTTAACAATATCTTCCTGCCTCAGTAAATAAGAAAATAAAAGAGCTAAAGCAATGACCAGAAATACGGAGACAACATATCTTCCCGGCTTATTCTTCAATAATAAACGCGGAGTCAATATAAATATGCTCAAATAAATAGGAACAAGCAATATCAAGCTCTGTACAATACTACTTTTAACAAACTCTTCTCGCTCTATCAAATCCAGATAAAAATTTACAGAGATTATTAGCATGCTGAGAGAAAACAGCAGGAAATGCCTGAAGATCCTCCAACGAGGTTCAACCAGCAAGCGCAGTAAAAAACCGGACGTATTCATCACAACCTGATACATAAATTCGTTTTACAAATTCCTCCATCGTCCACCACCTCCAACTTATAGGAGTTTTTAAATAGCAAATCGAGGCGTTGATTCACACCTTCCAGATCTTCACAATTCTCCATCTGTCCACCCGGCATACCCGGAGCAAAACAGATGCAGGAAAAATGCAACTCTCCTTCTCCAGCCCGAAAACAGAAATGGACATCTAACTGCAAATTTCCCGATGACGACAACTTCACATAATGAATGGCAAACGGAATAAACAACAAAGGAGGTACCAACTTACGGCTAACACCGCCCTCCTTCGTCACGCTAAAACTCAGGTTCGCATGCCTTGTCTTTGCCAGTTCCAGGAAACGTTCAATAAATGAAATCTCAGAAATCAGCAACACTTTCTCCCGTTTCCCATCATACAACTGGTAACGGAGCAATCTGCTTAACTCCATCAAGACCATTGAGGCCTGTGCCGGGTTATCAAATGTCCGTTTGCCCGCTTCATCAAGCATATTAAAAAGGAACTCCGGATTGATCTGGTCTTTCAATAACTCCAGTTCAGTTTTCAGGTTTAACTTCTCCAATTCGTTCTTTCGTTTATAAAGCCCTATCCAATGGCGTAGCAAAATCGTAATGGAAGTTCCTGCAATCAATAACCCGTAAAGGAAAAAATTACTTACAATCTCAACCGCCAGTATTCGATTCTTATAGAAAAAAGAATAATAGCCCGGTTCCTGCCCGGAATATAAATTCAGCCAGTAATCGCTCCCAAAAGAGACTACTATCATGACCGATATTAGTAAAGACACAGTTATGATATACAATACATATCGATTTTTCAGCAGCAATCCAGGTAGCAAAACATACATATGCAGATAAATTCCTCCCAAATAGGAAAACAACAAAATGAGGCTGACACACCAAATCACATCATCTACTTCGTCCAAAAAACCGGCACAAATCAAATAAGGCATATTGAACGCTACAAAAGTAAAGAATAGTATCAGCAACACATGCCTGGCGATTCTATATTTCGGGGCTATCAGAAACTTGATCAAAAAACTATTATATGTAACTTCCGACTCCGGCATAACATTATTTCTTTACTTATTTTGACAAGGTAAAGATGATACATTTTCTACGAACTACAAAACCTGATCTAATCAGAAACCATACTTAATCGCCACACTTGTATAAAAAGAAGGCGAAAAATGCGGATCATAGTCTCTGTCCATCGACCGGAACATAGCCTTCAAGCTCCGGTCATCGTAAAATGCGGTCCGGTAAGCAGACAGGCCGATCGTTATGGGAACAGACAGGGATTTTGTGATCGTCAGTTCCGGCTGTAATCCGGTTATTATGTACTGCTGTGTAAATATCTGATCTTTCCCCTCATGTTTGACAAAGGCAAGCATACCACTCATCGAACCGATCAGTTTCAGGCGAAACAATTTATGCAACTGGATGCCCCCCGATAGTTCCGCCCCATCCATCATCGAGACATTGACCATATAGCGTCCTTCAATCCGCCAGTCCACGAAAAGAGCCGGAAAGGCCATTGGGTAACCGAAACTGGTGTTCAAGGCAAGACCCATACCCACATCGAGATTGTCCCTCAGATGCCAGATTGCCGCAGCCATCCCTACACCCATAACATTATTCCAACGGACATAAGCCAAACTTCCGGTATCCATAAAGATCCCTGCTCCCACACTTGCCAATAACGACCATTTCTTACTTAACGGACGGATATAAGAAACTGCCAGCTGTGCATTGAAAATATGCGGCAAGTCTATATATCCCGACAAATCCTTGTTATTCATCGAAGCAAAGGAAGCACCCAGGCCTACCATCCAAGCCGTCGGATGATTGTTTTCATCCATCTTCATCGATACGGGGATATTGACTCCTCCCTGTATCACTTTCATATCGCCTTTTCCGCCTACCTTTTTGTTATCGACATCCTTAAAACCGGAAGAACCGATATATTCGGCCTTCAGCCAAACCTGTGCGCCTGTTTCCTGAAATATAAAAACTCCCAGCAAAATCAACCATACCCATCCTGTTTTCATATCATGCTTCTTTTTATTTTTGAACTTGATGCAAAACTAGGCAAACAGGCAATAGCTGAACTTTTTAGTATACGAACCGATAGTAATAATATACCAAACGTGTATTTTGGTATATTTCCGGTGATAGTAACAAAAGCTACCGGATGTTTGGTGGCTACACTTGCATTTTATATCTTTGCGCCCCATTTTTTCATTAAACAAAAGGCAAAGATGAACATGAACGAGTTGACATGCGGTTTAGATTTCGGAACCTCCAATTCCATTATATCCCTTACGGACAAATCGACACAAAAAGAAGTATTCTCATATAGAGCAAGTTCCATCCTTTATTTCCCGGATACGAACGAAATAACCTATTATGTGGGAAAGGAAGCCCACGACAAATATATAGAAGAGAATATGACCGGGCGCCTGCTGAAATCGGGCAAGACACTGCTTCGTCAGGATAAGTTCCTTTCTACCTGGATATTCGGCAAGCGAATGACACCCGACCAGCTCGTTACCTGCATCATTCGTCATTTAAAAGAGAAAGCGGAAGCTTTTACAGGCACAGAAATCACCGATGTGGTATTGGGAAGACCTGCGATCTTTTCGGAAGATGTGAAACAGGAAAACCTGGCCGTTAGCCGCCTGACGCTTGCCGCGCATAATGCCGGTTTCAGGAATATCAAACTGCAACTCGAACCGATTGCCGCCGCCCTCTCCTACGAACAACGGCTTGACCATAGCGAAAATGTCCTGGTAGCCGACCTCGGTGGTGGTACTTCCGACTTCACAATCATGAACCTGTCACCTGACAAAGTACGCAAGGAAGATCGGAAAGACGATATCATCGCCCACGGCGGGGTCTACATCGGTGGTGATCTCTTCGACTCGGAGATCATGTGGTATAAAGTAACTCCTCATCTGGGACGGGGCGTAAAATACCAGTCATACGACAAAGAGATCGAAGTACCCTCCATCCTCTATCGCGAACTGAAAAACTGGGAACGGACTTTTATGTTGAAAGAAAGTAAACTGCGCCGTTCGATGGATAACTATTACCATCTTTCAGGCAACAATCCGAAGATTGACAACGTAAGGGTCTTGATTGACAACAACTATGTATTCTCACTGTTCAAAGGAATCGAACAGTCCAAAATCAATTTATCGGACGGAAAAGATACGACGATCGATTTTGAGAAAGAAACGATCAGTATTCACGAACCTTTCACTCCCGACGAATTCGCCACAATCATCGAACGGCATACGACAGCGATCGAACAATATATCTGCCAACTGCTCGAAACTTCCAAATACAGCGCTTCGGATATCGACTCCGTCTTTATCACAGGCGGTAGCAGTCTTGTTATACCGGTAAGAGAAATACTTTACCGCATCTTCGGAAAAGATAAAATCCGTACAGGCAATACATTCAATAGCGTGGCTTACGGTTTGTCGTTAAGTTATAGAAAAAGGTGAAACCTTTTCAATTAATAATTAATAATGAATAATGAATAATTGGGCTTCGCGCTCGGATGTAGAAAGATATGAGCTTATGTGCCCACCGGCTAACTGTCCTTAATAAGGCAGGCTTAGTTACAGGTTTATTTGCCGTCAGTTTTAACTGACGGATTAGTAAGTGCTCTCTCTCATTGGACTTTAGTCCCATTTTAAACACACACTCTCTGTTAAGAGAAATGTGGCTAAAGCCAAAAAAGGAGAAACAACTTGTAATCCGTCAGCTAAAGCAGACGGCAAATGAACCTGTAATGGCGAAGTCTCTTTGATAAGGGGATAGCTTCAATGATTGCTCAAAACTGCCAAATAATGAAACATTCATATCTGTCAAAGTGTGAAGCAAACTGCAGTATCCAAACATCTTATCCGAATTTTACAAAAAGATTTATATTAGTATAGTAATATATCAAAATGATTAGATAATAAGTTTTTATGTAACGCATATCTCCTGCAAAAGTAGTTTTTTAGATAAATATATATTACAATAATTAACAATACTATTTCTTCCTATGCCATTTTCAGTTCAACTACAAGCAAATTTCATCTCGTTTAAAACGAATTTTTTTTCGTTTTAAACGAGATGGTAGTTTGTTTTAACTGAAAATCGGTGTGAATATAAGTTAATAAGGGGCTTTCAAGAGACTTTTATTGCTCATAATCTTATGTTTTTTAGCAGTTTGTTTTTCCAGAGTGATCTAAAAATAGTACATAGTTGAAATATCATTATTTTCAATAATTGTCTTTTATTTCAGATAAAAACTTCTGATATTTTATTTAACTCCTCTATTATGATATGATATTATTGCTATTGAGATTAATTTGATATTACCGAACCCTTCGACGTTTGTGTAAAAAATGACCTCTCTGTCATAAGTCTTATATAGCTCCTTCTGATGCCACTTGATATATCATTTTGATATTCAGAAAGTCTGGATCTATAAAACACTCACTTCTGATAATTATTGAAACATGAAAATCTGATAAAATATGCGACAAAGAAACCTTTATTTATTCGTTATCCTTTGCTGGCTGTGCACATACGGTTCTCCGGTACAAGCGCAGGATACCCCTCTGCATGCCGTCGAGGAAGCGATAAGCAATTACAACTACCAACAGGCAATCGACCTTATCGGCCGACTGGATTCACTCTCTCCCGACCTGCAACGGAAGAAGCTGGCAGCCTACAAGGAACTGAACCGATACGGTGAAGCAGTCCGTCTGCTGGATGAAATGATCGAAGCGGATTCGCTGAACATGAATCTCTACATCGAACGGGCCAACTGTTACCTGATGCAGAACAGCGACAACAAAGCGTTGGAAGAATACGGAAAGGCGTTGAAGCTATCTCCCGAAAACACTTATATCCGGACAAAAATGGGACAGCTCTATTTCCGCAACGAACAATACACAGAAGCAAAAGCCCTTGCCGAAACGATGCTTTCCGGAGACACCACCCAGTATGCCCTGCGCCTGTTGGGCGATTGCTACGGAAAAACGGAACAACCGGATTCCGCCCTCTATCTGTACGAACTGGCACTGGAAAGGGATTCGGTAGATGCAGCGATCCGTTATACCGACAAGTACATCGGACAGGATTCCCTGAATCTGCCTGTCAAGCGGGTCAATGCTTTCGCCTATTTCCAGAAAGAACAGTTCCGGGAGGCCCTGGAAAAATACCGTAACCTCTCGCAACTGGGCGATAACACAGCCAATACAAACTATTATCTGGGTCTCTGTTACCTGAAGAACGACAGCCTGCAGAAAGCCTACGAATGTCTGGACAAGGCTATATGCAAAAGCTGAAAGAAGCCGCCGAGGAGGGGTTGCAGTATTACAGGGAGGAGGAATTCTTCAAAGGGACTTGAATTCGTTTATCGGGCAAGTACCTGCCCTGCCGGAACGATCGAAACAGCCTCTCCTTTCCCTAAGGTCAGCTTGAGAAATCCGTTATCCACAGGTATTGCCGATGATTTCAGAGTCGGTTCATTCATGGATATGGAATAAATGTCTACGGCATCGACCTTCTCCCAGCCTTCCGGCATCAGCCAGTTACGGCTTTCGTATCCGTCACCGGAATAGGCAACGATCTCATGATCGTTCCAAAGAGCGGGAACGAACAGGTTGTCATTCTCACGCAGGATGAAATCTCCTTTACAAATGATGTTCTTTCCGTCTTCCACACGGGCAACGACACCCTCGCTGTAATACAGAGCTTCATCGACAAAGGCAACCCGTTCCAGACGGCTCAGGTAATACCAAGGCAATGTCATGGTACAGAACTGAGACAGGAAGCCGGGCAGATTAGCCAGGTCTTTCTGGAAGATCTCCTCTCCCTGCATACTGGAACCAAAACGGAAATCACCCTGCCCTTCACGGTGGGTACGTCCCCTTGCCGACAGACGTTCGGGGATCTCCATCTGGAAGTTCTTATCGTCCGGGAACCACCACGACATCGGCTGAAGCCCCACAAAACCCTCGCCTGCAGGGTGAGCCCAGAAGATACCTTCACCCGTTACGTCGAAACCCTTCTCACGCCAGTATTTAAAAATCTTTCGTTGAGTTTCCACTTCCTTATACATGTCGATACCTCCGTTCTCCGGCTTGGCATGCCAGGGACTTAACGGACGGTTCTCCGGTTGCCAGTAGGCCATAAAAGCGTCGATATGGATAGTGTGGCCGTCTTTCAGCTCGGGGATCATGTCGATCAGATGGTCGATACGCGGTTTGGCAAAGCCTTTCTCCCATTCTTTCGTATAGCTCAGGTGATAGGCTTTATGGCCTTTGACGTATTCCCAGATAGATGTCAGGTTGCCATTGGCATCACGGGCGATGATATCGTTTTTGATGTAGGTATCCCACAAGGGGCTTTCCTCGAAAGCATCGACCATGTTGATATGCAGGCTGACGGTCGTGTTGTAAGCACGGGCTTCCCGGATCAACCAGCGGAGGCTTTCGAGGGCGGTGGCATCTTCCTGCCGTTTAAGTTTAGGATTGACGATGCTCCAGTCGGGATACAGGTGGTCGTGACCACCCCGTTGCCAACCGACCAGGTAGATGATCTTGGGGATACCTCGTGTCAGGTTGTCCACTCGTTTCACGACATCGAGCGCCTGACCGAATGTACAAAGGCGGGATGGGTCTTCATGTTGGAAAATCACGTTGTTCGGATCAGGTTCGTTCAGTTCACCATCATACCCCATAAAGAGTTTCAGTACCAGGGTCTGGTGATAATCACGGTAATACGGGGCGACAACGACTCTCTTTTTCGCCTGGTAAGTGACACCGTCTTTCTGATAGACGGCAGTCACTTCTGCCAGTCCGCCATCCTTCGGGATTAACTGATCACCGGATAAAGCGACAACCTCGACATTTCCACTGGCACTGACTGTACGTACGGATAAAGCGATATCGGATAAGGAGAGATCAGATATCTTTCCATTAGAATAATGACCGGTAACACGAAGGGTTCCCTTTTCTCCGGGATTACGTACCGGATTCAGGGTTTCTTTATCCAATTGGATAGAGATCTCCTCTAGTTTGTTCTGTGTACTGCAAGACAGACAAAACAGAATTGTAAGTACATACAAAGATATTTCATGATAAAATTCAAACTTTATGAATCAGGTGCAAAATAATAGTCATTCACTCAAAAGGATCAGCCATCCGCGTTTCGGATCGACCGGAATCAGATCGGTCGGCGTAAACTCACGTGCTTTCTGAAAATCGGTAATATCCGGAGCCTGCATACGGACAGACGACGGATTCAGGCCTAATTGTTTCCAGTCGATATTCAGTTTAACCTGCTTCTTCGTACTGGAATAATTACCGATCGACAGCAGTGTCTTGCCTTTATTCACGTACGTCGTTACTTTCACATCTTTATCCGAAACGGTCACAGCCGGATTCTTTTCCCAGAAGCCGATCATCTGCGCATCCATGATCCCAAATTCATCCCACAGCTTCCAAACATGCCGCGGGTTACCAACAACACCTTCAGTATACCAAGGCAAACGATTCGTCATGCCATATTGCATTCCTAACCATTGGTTACCTCCACCATGCAACATATCCCCCATCAGGCCGAAAGGAAGGCCGGAGACTTCTACCAGCCAGTTGGCCGGAGACATTTCGTTATACATGAAACTTTCACCAAACCACACCTTATCCACGTATGGGAAGTACTCTGCATATTGAGTAGCCGGACCACGTGAAAAGCCCGTGTTCGAATGCAGGTCGATGATACATCCCGGTTTTACCTCTTCCATGGCATGCCGCATGCGCTTCAACATATCACGGCCGAAAGCGACATCATCCAGATAAAGGCCGTCGATGTCTGTATATTTTACCAGCCATGCCAGTCCCTCTACATAATAATTATACCAGCGCGAATCGCCCGTAGCCGTCAAGACGGAAGCATCGGCAATGACACCTCTTTTCTCGCCATTATCAAAATGTTGGTACCATTGAGGTGTATAATCGGTTACATAATGTTCCCGGCACCAAGGAAAGCCTCCTCCTTTACCGCCTTGCAATATTTCATCTTCCAAACTGCGCAATGCCCAAATTTCCGGAACGACATTGGTTAGCTCGCGGATGGTATAATACAGTTTCACCTTACAGCCTTTACTATGCCATTCATCTGCAAACGCTTTGATGGAATCGGCTGTTATGAACGGATAATTGATGAACGGATTCAAGTCGTTGGCATGGTGCACATTGATAATCTTTATGCCTGTCTCCACATCTTTCGCTTCCGGTGTCGGTGCAAATCCGTTATGGTAGTACCGGTCGGTAAACTGGCTACGGCTATTCACTTTCTTGACCGGAGTGATCAGCAAGGCAAAATCGAACGTCAGACTTTCGGCAGCACTGAGAGCACGTTCACCACTATATGCCGTTGCTATGGTCTGACTTCCGCTCCGCTGAATGCGGAAACCGCCCTTGCCGTTGTTATACCAACTTTCGGGATATGCAGGACGATAAAGATTCAGCAAAGGACCGGTATAGCTCGCTCCACGTAATTCGCAATGGATACCGGCTTTTTCTGAACCACACCAGAAACTATCGAAAGGCCACAGCCAGGAAGCTCCTTTGTTAGTGGGTATGGATACGGCATAATCGTGCACCGTCTTTCCCTGTGTCTCCCAGCCTCCG
>ERZ832522.4979-NODE-4979-length-12537-cov-12.738263_pt1 | contig 12537 bp, 12 predicted proteins | sample MGYA00519951_ERZ832522 | MGnify/ENA primary metagenome ERZ832522 (study PRJEB31850, sample SAMEA3708728) | human gut metagenome | biome: human gut; feature: human-associated habitat; material: faeces | place: China | collected 2014 ... | reverse complement strand
AGCGAGAAAGCCCGAGAAGAAAAGAAAAAATGCGACCGCGAGATCATCTCGCTGGGGGAGTTCCAGCAGTGGCTCCGCGACTCGAAAATATGAAACTACGCGGTCGGTGGATGCACCGGCCGCGTATTCTTTGTCTATAGCGAGTCTAAAATTGCTCTTTGTCATTGCAGCAAAAGCGGCAGGCGGCTCTTCGTTTGAAGAGCCGCCCGTTTTGAAGGGATGAGATGTGTCAGTTCAGTTTTTGCTCAGTGCGCCCGTTTCCCAGACGCTGCTCATGCCGTAGTCGAAGTAAATGACCTGACCGCTCATGTAAAAGAAAATCTGGCTTCCGATGGCAACCAGCGGATATCCCATTTCCTCAGCCGAAGCCCAACGCCCATTCCAGCTGTTCAAGAAGATTTTTTCAATGACAGCTTTTCCTTCTGCCGCGTCACCGTTCGGCGAGGTGTTCCGGTTAAAATCGTCGGTCAGCCCCGTGAGCGTATTTCCGGGATTGATGGCATTCAGCCGAATTCTGCGGCTGATATATTCTGGCGCATGGACCTTCATCTTGACATAAGCGCACAGACACTGTTTGGAAAATACATAGCCGTTGCGGATGACATCTGGATGCGTCTCATACCAATCCAGTGCTGCTTCATAACTCGGCGCATTTACGACAGCTGCACAGTCAACAAATACACCCTGCCATCCGAAGCCGCCAGTAGAGGCAATGATATTGACCGAGCCGTTATCCGCAATTCTGGGAAGTATCTTTTCCAGTAGGTATTTGTGCCCGAGGAAGTTGACCTTTTGCACCTCCAGCGCGTTAGAAGCATCCGCCTTCAAAGCGATGCCATGGCAGAGGAATATGGCGTCGATCTGCGAAGGAAGCGCTTCTGCCAGCACGTCGAGGTCTTCCTTTAAGGTCATCGCCGCAGGGCAGAAGGCCATCCGGCTGGAAGGCCCGGTTCTCGAGATGGAGACGGAAATTGTAGCGGTGCACAAGGGATTTTGGAATAAAAAGTGAGGGAGCATCCGATATGCGAACGCTTGAAGAAATCAAACGTACCGTTGAGACAGGCCTTGGCCGCTTTCCCTGCGAGCTGAAGCTTGCCAACGTGCAGCTGGTGAATGTATTCTCCGGCGAAATATACCCCACGGATATTTACATTCAAAACAAGCGCGTGGTGTCCATTGAACCGGGACTCACGCTCGAGGCGGAGAAAAACGTGGACTGCGGCGGCGCTTACGCGGTGCCGGGCTTTATTGACTCGCACATGCATTTTGAGTCCACCATGCTCTCGCCGGAGGCGCTGGCCACTGTGGTTGTTCCGCAGGGAACAACCACGCTGTGCGCCGATTTGATGGAAATTGCCAATGTGGCAGGAGAGGAAGGTCTGCGGGCGATGCTGACCTGCATGGACCGCCTGCCCTACCGCATGCTGATTGAAGTCTCCTCCCGCGTACCCACCGCACCGGGACTGGAGACAACCGGCGCGGAGCTGGGGTCGCAGCAGGTGGCAGAGATTATGGACTGGCCGGAATCGATCAGTCTGGGCGAGCTGGATCCCTCCAAGATTCTCTTTGTCAAGGAGGAGTATCTGCAAAAAATCGCCGACACACTCTCGCGGCGCAAAATCGTCAACGGCCATGCCATCGGCCGGCTGGGACAGGAACTGAACGTATACGCCTCCAGCGGCATTTCGGACGATCACGAGTGCGTGACGCCGGAGGAACTTTTGAGCCGGCTGCGGGTCGGCATGCGGGTTCTTGTGCGCGAGGGCAGCACCGAGCGGAATGTGGACGCGCTGATCGGCGGCGTTTTGAAGCTGGGATGCAGCACGGAAAATCTCTGCTTCTGTACCGACGACAAGCATGCCGGCGAGATCATGCAGGAGGGTCACATCAATTACAACGTACGCCGGGCGATTGCGCTCGGCATGGAGCCGATGCAGGCCATCCAGATGGCGAGCATCAATGCCGCCCGTCACTTCCGCATCGACGACGAGGTGGGTTCGATCACGCCCGGACGGCTGGCAGACATCCTGCTGGTGGACGATCTGACCAAAATGGAGCCGAAAGCGGTCTATTTTGAAGGAACGCTGGTGGCAGAAAATAAACGCCTTCTGCAAGCGTGCCGCGTGTCCGATTATCCCGACTGGATCAAAGATACGGTGCACTTCAAAAAGCCCATTACTGCCGCGTCTTTCCGCTGCTTCTCGAAAGATCCAAAGGCCAAAAAGACCACGGCGCACGTTATCGGCCTGATCGACGTGCAGATCATCAATCACGATCTGATCCGCACGCTTCCGGTGAAGCAGGGGGAAATCCAGCGCGATCTGTCGCAGGATATTTTGAAGCTGGCCGTTGTGGAGCGCTACGGAAAGACAGGCGGTGTGGGCGTGGGCTTTGTGCAGGGCTTTACGCTGAAAAAAGGCGCGCTGGCATATTCCATGAGCCACGACCACCACAACATTGTGACCGTTGGCGTCAGCGACAGCGATATGGCGATTGCTGTCAACGAGGTTGCCCGCCTGCATGGCGGACTGACCGTGGTCTGCGACGGCAACGTGATGGACTCCATGTGCTTGCCGATCGGCGGCTTGATGAGCGAATGTGGCGCAGACGAGGTGATGCGCCTTCTCGACGGCATGAATGAAGCGGCGCGCCAGCTAGGCTGTCAGATGCCGGCTCCGTTTATGACGTTGAGCTTCATTTCCCTGCCCACGGTGCCGGAGCTTGGCCTCACCGACATGGGTCTTGTGGACGTGCTGGGGCATCGGCTGATCGACGTGGAAACGCAGGACAATGATTGATGGGAGGCTTTTGCGGTAAGAACCGGGCTTCTGAATAAAATTGCAGCGGCGGCTGCCATCTTCCGATGGCAGCCGCCGCTCATCGTGTCAAAAAACGCCAGTTCTCAAAACAGGAGGACTGGCGTTTTATACTATTCCTTAATTAAGCAGTTTATGCGAATTGCAAGTGCAAATTGGGCACTCGGAAAAAAGCTCCAGATCGGCACGAAAATCAAGCAGGGCGCGGAAAAGCTCGGCCATGACGTGGTCGATTCGATCTCCCTTGGCGACGAGCAGCTGTTCTATTACGCGATGCAGTCGATCCGCCCCATCAACCTCAGCTGACTTGGCAGAAAGATCCGCACAGCCAACATGTTCCGGCAGAGTTCGTATCTGGTCGGCCTGGAGATGGCAGCCAGCGGCGATACGTTTGCCGATTCCGGTCTGGAACCTGCAAAGTTCGCAGGTGTAGGCGGCCGCTTCCCGATTAACCTCAAAGGCCGCGGCTTCATTGGTGCCATTGCCGTTTCTGGCATGGAGCAGCAGGAAGATCATTGGCTGGTCGTTGATACCATCAGCCAGTATCTCGGCGTGGCGGTAGAGTCTGTACTGCCGCTCTTTAAATAAGAATAAGCGACTGCCGGTGCGTACGCCTGTGCGTTAAGGAACAGGCTTGCGCACCGGCTTTGCTGCGCCCCAGGCGAGCGGCGCGGGGGCTTGAGAATGGTGAATTTGGAACAATATAGAACAGCTGAGAGGGCTTTTGCGGAATTCTGCCGGAAAAGCGAAAAAAAACTTGACAATCGCCGCGCGATCTTTTATAATGCACCGAGCGCTACAACACAGGAGGTCAGTTATGCGGATTTGTTTCAAGCATGCCCAGGTATGGAAAGACGGCTCGCTCCGTCCGGCAGATATTCTTGTTGCAGACGGCAGAATTGTTTCTATCGGAGATCGTGTTTCCTGCCCTACGGATACTGTTTGTGTTGAAGTTCATAACGCAGTTATTTTTCCCGGTTTCGTTGATGTGCATGTCCATCTTCGTGAGCCGGGATTTTCTTATAAGGAGACGATCCGCACCGGAACACTCGCAGCGGCGCACGGCGGCTTTGCCCACGTGGCGGCGATGCCGAACCTGAACCCGGTGCCGGACTGCAAGGCGTCACTGGAAGAGGAGCTGCGCCGTATCCGGGAAAGCGCCTGCGTGCATGTGCATCCCTACGGCGCAATTTCCGTCGGGCAAAAGGGCGAGCAGCTGGCGGATCTGGACGCGATGGCCCCGGAGGTAATTGCATTTTCCGACGATGGAAAGGGCGTACAGTCGGAGAGCCTGATGCGCGAGGCGATGGAGCAGTGCAGAAGGCTTGGGAAAATTCTGGCCGCGCACTGCGAGGACAATCGCCTGCTTCGCGGCGGCTATATCCACGACGGCGCATATGCAAAGACCCACAGCCACCGGGGCATTTGCTCCGAGAGCGAGTGGGGCCAGATTGCGCGCGATGTGCGCCTGGCAGAGGAGACAGGCTGTGCATATCATGTGTGCCACGTCTCCACGAAGGAAAGTGTTTCGATCATCCGGGAGGCAAAACGGCGCGGCGTAAATGTAACATGCGAGACAGGACCGCATTATCTGACCTTTACGGAGGATGATTTGCAGGAGGACGGACGGTTCAAGATGAATCCACCGCTCAGAAGCAGGGAAGACCGCGACGCGCTGATCGAGGGACTTCTGGATGGAACGATTGACATGATTGTGACCGATCACGCGCCACACAGCCGGGAAGAAAAAGCCCGCGGACTGGAAAAAAGCGCGATGGGCGTTGTGGGTCTGGAAACCTCCTTTGCCGCCTGCTACACAAGCTTCGTGAAGCCCGGCGTTCTGCCGCTCGGAAAGCTTATGGATCTGATGCACGACGCGCCGATGCGCCGCTTTGGCTGCGGCACGGAGCTTGCCATCGGGCAGCCGGCAGATCTGACAGTCTTCAACCTGAGCGAGAGTTATGTAGTAGAGCCGGAACAGTTTTTGTCGATGGGTCGGGCAACGCCGTTTGCAGGCGTCACGCTCACCGGCGTATGCAAGATGACAATGATTGATGGAAAGATCGTCTGGAAGGAGGAAACGCTTTGAACGAAGTACGCTTTACACTGACAGAAAACGCGCGGCTTGCGCCGAATGTGTACCGGCTACGTTTGGCAGGGGACGCCTCGACCATCACCGCGCCAGGACAGTTCCTGGAGATCACCATTCCGGGCTTTTTCCTCAGACGGCCGCTTTCCGTCTGCGACTGGGAGGACGGAAGTGTCACAATTTTATACCGCGCGGTCGGAGATGGCACAAGGGCGCTGGCCGAAATGAAGCCTGGTCAGACGATTGATGCGCTGTGCGGTCTTGGAAATGGATTTGACGTGACGGCGTGCGGAGAAAAGACGCTTGTGATCGGAGGAGGCATCGGCGTGCCGCCGATGTACAGCCTTGCAAAGAGGCTCCTTGCGGCTGGGAAAACACCGGCTGCAATTCTTGGATTTAATACGGCGAGCGAGATTTTCTACAAAGAAGAATTTGAAGCGCTTGGAATTGAGACGATTCTTGCAACCGCCGATGGAAGCGTGGGTAGCAAAGGCTTTGTAACAGATGCGCTGCCGGAAGCGTTTGACACATTCTGTGCCTGCGGGCCGATGCCGATGCTGCGCGCGCTGTGCGCCAGGACGGAAAAGCCGGGCTTTTTGAGCCTGGAAGCGCGGATGGGCTGCGGCTTTGGCGCGTGCATGGGTTGCACCATTGAGACAGCACATGGACCGAAACGGATCTGCAAGGAAGGACCCGTGTTCCGAAAGGAGGAACTGATATGGTGAAGGCAGCAGTTTCACTCTGCGGCATTGAGCTCGACAACCCCGTCATTCCGGCCAGCGGAACCTTTGGCTACGGGTACACGTTTGCAGAGCTCTACGATATCAATTGCCTTGGAACCTTTTCCTTTAAAGGAACGACACGCGAGCAGCGCCTTGGAAACGCGCAGCCGCGCATTGCAGAGGCACCCGGCGGCATGCTTAACGCCGTGGGCCTGCAAAACCCGGGTGTGGACGCGGTGATAGCAGAAGAGCTTCCGCGGCTCAAGCAGGTTTTTCACAAGCCAGTCATGGCGAATGTGAGCGGGTTTTCAATCGAAGAGTACGTTGAGGTCTGCCGGAAGCTTGACGCATGCGAGCAGGTCGGCTGGCTGGAAGTGAATATTTCCTGCCCGAACGTCCACGGCGGCGGCCTCGCCTTCGGAACGGATCCGAAAGCTGCTGCAAGCGTCACAAGGGCAGTAAAGGCTGCGGTCAAAAAGCCCGTTATTGTGAAGCTTTCTCCGAATGTCACAAGCATTGCGGATATCGCCAGGGCGTGCGAAGACGCGGGTGCGGACGCAGTAAGCTTAATCAACACGGTGCTTGGCATGCGCATCGATCTGCGCGCGAAGCGGCCGCTGCTGGCAAACAAAACGGGTGGCATGTCCGGTCCAGCAATTTTTCCGCTTGCCGTGCGGATGGTCTGGCAGGTCTATGAGGCGGTCAGAATTCCGATCATCGGCATGGGCGGCGTGACGCGCGCGGAAGATGTGCTGGAGCTGATGCTGGCCGGAGCAACGGCGGTGGAGGTCGGCGCGGCAAACTTGGTGAATCCCTATGCCTGCCGCGATATTGTCCGGGATCTTCCGCAGGCAATGCAGAACTACAACATACAGAATCTGAAAGATATTATAGGAGGCGCACACCATGGGTAAAGACGTAATCATCGCTCTGGATTTTGACAGCCGCGAAAAGACGCTGGCCTTTCTCGATCAGTTCACAGACCGCAAGCCGTTTGTGAAAATCGGCATGGAGCTGTTCTATGCCGAGGGTCCGTCCATCGTCCGCGAAATCAAGGCAAGGGGTCACAAAATCTTTCTGGACCTCAAGCTCCACGACATTCCGAACACGGTCAAAAAGGCGATGGCGGTGCTCTCAGCGCTTGATGTGGATATGGTGAACCTGCACGCGGCAGGCACGCGCGCGATGATGACAGCCGCTCTGGAGGGTCTTACCCGTGCAGACGGAACGAGACCGCTTCTTATTGCCGTTACGCAGCTGACCTCGACAAGCCAGCAGAGCATGGAAGAGGAGATTGAAATTCACAAGGAGCTTTCCGAGGTCGTCATCGACTACGCGAAAAACGCGGAGCTGGCGGGACTTGACGGCGTGGTCTGTTCGCCGCTGGAGGCAGGCAAGATTCATGAGGCCTGCGGCAAACACTTTGCCACGGTCACACCCGGCATCCGCTTTGCAGACAGCAAGGCAGACGACCAGGTGCGCATCACAACTCCGGCACGCGCACGGGAGATTGGCTCTGACTACATTGTAGTTGGCCGTCCCATTACCCAGGCGGCCGACCCGGTTGCGGCGTATCTGCGGTGCGCAGAAGAGTTCGTGGGGTAAGCGATGCAGGAGCGTATCATTTTATTCGATCTGGACGGCACGCTGACCGATTCCGGTCCCGGCATTATGAAGGCCTCGCAGTTTGCGTTGCGCGCGTATGGGGTGGAGAGAGACTGGCAGGAGCTTGACTTTTTTGTCGGGCCGCCGCTTGACGAGACGTTCGGTCAGTTTATGCCGAAAGAGGATATCCCGGGCGCGATCGACCAGTTCCGCGAGTACTACAATGACACCGGATGGTTAGAGAATGAGCCGTATCCGGGTGTGCGCGAGATGCTGGACACGCTGCAAAAAAACGGCTTTCGGCTGTTTGTGGCAACCTCGAAGCTCGAGAGCATGGCCGTGCAGGTGCTGGAGCATTTCGGACTGGCACCGTATTTTGAAGCGATCTGCGGCGCGCCGGGCGACAATACGCAGGCAGGAAAAAAGGTGAATGTAATCCGCGCGGCGCTGCAAAAAGCAGGCTGCACCGACCTTACGCAGGCGATGATTGTGGGCGACCGCAAGCACGATATCATTGGCGGCAGGTTGGCAGGCATCCGGACAGCCGGAATTTTGTACGGCTACGGAAGCCGGGAAGAGCTTGCGCAGGCAGGCGCAGATCTGATCTGCCGGACACCGGAGGAATTTACGAAGATCATGTTGTCAGAACAACAGGAGGACAAGCGCATGAACGCGACAGAACGCAAAATTGCAGAGGATTTACTCTCCATCCGCGCCGTATTTTTCCGGCCGGACGAGCCGTTTACCTGGGCCAGCGGCATCAAGAGCCCGGTCTACTGCGACAATCGCCTGATTCTCACCGCACCAGAGGTGCGCACGGAGGTGGAGACGGCGATCATGCAGACCATTGAGCGTGAATATCCGCAGGCGGAGGTGCTGATGGGCACGAGCACGGCAGGTATCGCGCACGCGGCCATTGTCGGACACATGATGAAGCTTCCGATGGGCTATGTCCGCGGTTCGAGCAAGGACCATGGCCGGCAGAACCAGATCGAAGGAAGACTTGAAAAGGGCCAGAAGGTCGTAGTAGTGGAGGACCTCATTTCCACCGGCGGAAGCGTTCTGGACGTGGTGGAGGTCCTGCGCGCGGCAGGCGCAGAGGTGCTCGGTGTGGTGAGCATCTTCACCTACGGCATGAAAAAGGGCCTCGAACGGCTGGCCGCGGCAAACGTGAAGAACGTGAGCCTGACAAATTTTGATGTGATCGCTGCTGTTGCAGCGGAGCAGAACTATATCAAGCAAGAAGACGTTGTCCGGCTGATTCAGTTCCGGAACAACCCCGCAGACGAATCCTGGATTGGAGGTAACAACTGATATGAACCATCTGATTGACATTTTGCAGCTGAGCACGCAGGAAATCGACGAGCTGGTCGAAAAGGCCACGGATATCATCGCAAACCCCGAGGCATATGCCCACAAGTGTGACGGTAAAATTCTGGCCACGCTCTTCTTTGAACCCTCAACCCGTACAAGACTGAGCTTTGAATCGGCCATGCTGAGCCTGGGCGGCAAGACACTCGGCTTCTCGTCTGCTAGCAGCTCTTCCGCAGCAAAGGGCGAGAGCGTAGCGGATACGGTGCGCACGGTCAGCTGCTACGCAGACATCATTGCCATGCGCCACCCGAAGGAGGGCGCGCCGCTTGTCGCTTCGATGCGCTCGGAGGTTCCGGTCATCAACGCAGGCGACGGCGGACACAACCATCCGACCCAGACGCTCACAGACCTTCTGACAATCAACCGCGAAAAGGGCCGCTTCAACGATCTGACGGTCGGCTTCTGCGGAGACCTCAAGTTTGGACGCACGGTCCATTCGCTCATCAGCGCGCTCAGCCGCTACACCGGCATCAAGTTTGTGCTTGTCTCGCCGGAGGAGCTGAAGCTGCCGAGCTATGTGAAAAACGAGGTCATCAAGAAGAACAACATCCCCTATGAGCAGACGACCGATCTGGAATCCGTGATGCCGGAGCTCGACATTCTCTACATGACCCGCGTGCAGCGCGAGCGCTTCTTCAACGAGGAAGACTATCTGCGTCTGAAAGACAGCTATATCCTGACGCCGGAAAAGCTCAAAAACGCGAAGCAGGATCTGTGCATCTTGCACCCGCTGCCCCGTGTCAATGAGATTTCCGTCGCGGTCGACGACGACCCGAGAGCCTGCTATTTCAAGCAGGTTCGCAACGGCCGGTATATCCGCATGGCTCTGATTATGAAGATGCTTGGTATCGAATAAGGGAGGTACTGAAAGATGATTATTGATGCAATTTCCAATGGCATTGTTATTGACCACATTACTGCCGGTAAGGCCATGTATTTATATAAGGTACTGGAGCTTGACAAGCTCGATTGCTCGGTGGCGCTGCTCAAAAATGTTGTCAGCAATAAGCTTGGCCGCAAGGACATCATCAAAATTGACCGCATTCTGGATCTGGACTGGGACGTGATCGGCTATGTTGACCCGGGCATTACGGTGAACTTCATCAAGGACGGCAAGCAGGTGGAAAAGCGCCAGCTCAAGCTCCCGACGCGGATCAAAAATGTCATCCACTGCAAAAACCCGCGCTGCATAACCTCCGTGGAACAGGAGCTTCCGCAGGTATTCACGCTGACCGACCCGGCGACACGCACATACCGCTGCCTGTACTGCGAGGCAAAGGCAGAAAACGCCTGATTGAAAGAATAGTAAAACACAGCCACCGGCGAAGCCGGTGGTTGTTCTTATGCGGGCATCGCCCTATGTTCCTCGCGTGACGCGTCAAACGCGTAATTCTTTCTGCCAGCCGCGAGCGGACTGCATCCATCTGTTTTTGTACCGTCTAATTGTTGAGGTAGCTAAAGCAGAACCAGAAGCCGTCGCGCACGAGTAGTTTTTGCCGCAGAGCATCGGCTTTTTCCGTCTCGCTGTGCGCTTCCAACAGTACGCACAAACCATAAGCCGTCATGGCAAACTGCAGATCGTCCTCTTCCGCGTCCAGCTCCGCCAGCATATCCTCCATCGGCGCAAAGCCAGCCGCCGCCACGCGCATGGCTTTCTCATACGCCGTGTGGTGCCCGACGTACATATCCGGGCGGTAATGCTGCTGAAAGGTCTTTTGCGCCTCGTCCGCTTGCCCCGCACGAAGCTGCGAAAGTACCAGCCAGTAAACATCCGCAATATACATATCGTCGTCCTGCGGCACGATGGCGAGCGAACCAGCAAAGGCGGCGGTCGCCGCATCATAGTTTTGCAGCATATACTGCGCCATACCAACGCGGTAGCGCGACTCGACGCTCACGCCGTCCGCCTGTTCGCAGCGGGTATAATCCGCGAGCGCCTGCTTAAATTGCAGCGTAAACGTCCAGCGAAAATTCTGCCGAGGCACGGCCGAGGATCTCCGCGACCGTTTTCGGGTCAATGCCGCTTTGGATTGCCAGCGTCGAGAATGTTTGTCTGAGGTCGTGGAATCTGACGTGTTCCTCAATCCCTGCCTTCTCTAACAGCTTCTTGTGAATCCGTCCGACGCAGTCCGGACCGTACATCCCGCCTGTCTTTGGCGACGGGAACATATACGGACTGAACGGGTGATTCTTGCGGTCTTCGACCAGCAGTCGAATCGCTTCGTCGCTGAGATAAATCTCCCGGATAGAGTTTTCTGTTTTCGGTTCTGTCACGACCAGCTCGCCTTTGCCGCGCGACACGGATTTGGACACGGTCAGCGTTTTCGTCTGAAATTGAGGTCGCTCCACAGCAGTGCCACCAGCTCCCCGCGCCGAAGTCCGGTACTCAGTTCCAGATAGAACATCGGCAGGGTGCCCCATTCCTCTGCCGCTTTCAAATAGTCTTGAATCTTCTCCGGCGGAATGATCTGCATTTTCTTCTTTTCCTTTTTCGGCAGACGGCAGCCGTTTGCGGGGTTATATGGGATTAGTCGCTCCGTCACCGCCTGCTCCAAGCATTGCCACAGCATCGTGTGTAACCCTCGGATGGTCTTGTTGCTGAGACTCAGATCATCCATATTTTCATAGCCAAAACTGCCGAAGCGCTTTTAATTCATCGCAGCAGTCTTCTCAAGCGACTCGACAAGATCTACAGATTGCTCGGCAGTACGCTGGATACTCCGGAGGCACGACTGTATCTGCGGCTGTGTCTGGAGCTTTTGCAAAGGACCAACAGAGAAGCCTTATAACGAAGCTGCCTTTCCACCCTCTATCGGCATCACCGCCTATTCTTTGTTTACAGCGGCGCAGTTTCTGCACCGCTGGTTTTCTGTCCTGACCCAAACCGTGACCCAAACGCGGAATAAACTGCTCCCCAAGTCAAGGACAAAATAAGGTGACCCATTCCGCTAACATGGATATCTGCCGGTTGTCAGGTAGCGGTAGTACTCGTTCGGCGAGAGCTTTGCCAGATCCCACTGGTATCGGTCGTTGTTATAGTAGTCCATCCAGTCGTCGATTGACCGCTGCACATCCGCAAAGCACGTCCAATTTGGAATCTTCTCCGCCAACTCGTCCTTCATATGTCCGAAAAAGCTCTCCTGCGGCGCGTTGTCCCAGCAATTTCCCTTCCGCGACATTGACTGCCGCAGGCTACTGTTTTTCACGAGCTGAATGAACTTGATGCAGGTGTAATGGCAGCCCTGGTCGCTGTGCAGGATTGTCTCTTTTTTTAGCGAAATTCCATGCTGATATACCATTTTCTGTACCGTTTCCAGCACAAAATCCACCTCCAGAGACTCGCTCAGCACATAGGAAAGGACCTGCTTCGTGCATCCGTCCAGGATCGTGGAGAGATAGCAGAACGCGCCGTTCAGCGGAATATAGGTGATATCCGTCAGCAGGACGCTTCGCGGTCCGTGCATCTCAAACTCCCGCTTCACAAGGTTTTCCGCCGTGTTGTTCGTCCGGATCGCCTTCTGCATCCGCCGATATGGATTTGCCTTGCGGATCGGACAGACAAGACCAAATTTCTTCATCAGCCGCCGGATCTTCTTTCCGTTCATCCGGATGCCGGTATGCAGCAGTCGCATATGAATGCCGCGCACGCCTTTGGCGTAACCACGAAACCGGTAAGCCTCCAGAATCTGCTGGAAATCCGCCGCATCCTGTGCCTCCCGCGCGGCTCGCTTCTGCTCGGAGGAAAGCCACGCATAATAGCCGGAACGGGAAACGCCCGCGATCTCACACAGCTCGGATATTGTGAGAATGTTCGATTTTTCCATGCTTGTGTCCCGGATGATGCTGAATTTGAAGCTGCTATCTTCCATGCTCAGGTACCGTGCTTTTCTCTGCCTTGAGCGTTGAATCAGGCGCTGTGCGCCGGAAAGGA
>ERZ832522.4970-NODE-4970-length-12548-cov-10.349796_pt1 | contig 12548 bp, 9 predicted proteins | sample MGYA00519951_ERZ832522 | MGnify/ENA primary metagenome ERZ832522 (study PRJEB31850, sample SAMEA3708728) | human gut metagenome | biome: human gut; feature: human-associated habitat; material: faeces | place: China | collected 2014 ... | reverse complement strand
ATTAAAGGAAATCGTTTGGAGAAGGGTATGACAGCAGTGATTATAATTTTGCGAATGGGATTTTGGGTTGGGGACGGAGATATTCTTAAAAAGTTTTTGATAAAATAGAGATATATAAAAAAGAACGAGGAGCATGAATACTCCCCCTTCCAAATGTTTTCACAACGGAATAATCCTTATTGTGATTTGCTTTCAAATTTGTGTTGACAAATATACATATAATTTTTTTATACTATTGTATTTTTCGATAAATTTTTTTATGTTTACATATTAAATATAATAATACCATAAAATATATAGTAGGCATGAAAAACATTTTGGGATTGGATTTAGGCTCGAATAGTATAGGTTGGGCTATTGTAAAAGCATTGAAAAATGAAGATGGAAAGGAAATCTTACAAAGCATAGATCTTGCAGGAAGTAGGATTATTCCTATGGATCAAGCAACTTTGGGCAATTTTGAAAACGGAAATTCTGTGTCTCAAACAAGAGAAAGAACAGGTTACCGAAGTGCTAGAAGATTGAGGGAAAGGTATTTATTGAGAAGAGAAAGGCTGTTAAGAGTGCTGAATTGTATGGGATTTTTGCCAGAACATTATTCTCAAAATATTGATAAATATGGTAAATTCTTTCTTGATAATGAGGTAAAACTTTCATGGAAAAAAGATAAGATGGGAAAGAACGAATTTATTTTTTTAGATTCGTTTAATGAAATGTTGGAAGATTTTAGACACTCACAACCGCAATTATTGTTAGATGGACGTAAAGTGCCTTATGATTGGACAATTTACTATCTCCGTAAAAAAGCTTTGACTGAGAAGATCTCCAAAGAAGAGCTGGCATGGATACTCTTAAATTTTAATCAAAAGCGAGGCTATTTTCAACTTCGTGGAGAAGATGAAGAAGTTCAGGGTAAAAAAATAGAATTTTATGCCTTGAAAGTTGTTCGAGTGGAAGACACAGGAGAGAAAAAGGGAAAGGACACATGGTATAATGTGTATTTAGAGAGTGGTTTGGGAGATACGGATGATTATTGGGTATATCGTAGGGCTAGCAGTGTTCCCATTGATGAGTGGGAAGGGCAAGTTAAAGAGTTTATCGTAACGACAACTCTCGATAATAACGGGAGTCCTCAGATTGATAAAGAAGGAAAGGTGAAGCGTTCTTTTAGTATCCCGAAACCAGAAGATTGGATGTTAGTCAAAAAGAAGACAGAAGTAGATATTAAATCATCTGGTAAAACAGTGGGGACTTATATTTATGATACGTTATTACAAAAGCCAGATCAAAAAATTAAAGGAAAATTAATTCGAACCATAGAACGAGAAAACTATACAAACGAGTTATCTCTAATTTTGGAAAATCAAAAAAAATTCCATCTTGAATTACAAGATAGGGAATTATATCATCAATGTATAGAATTGCTTTATTATAAAAATGAGGCACATAAAAGAGTTATTGGAACTTGGGATTTTACTTCGTTATTCATAAAAGACATATTGTTTTATCAACGACCATTGAAAAGCAAAAAGGCTTTGATTGATAATTGCCCGTATGAAGAATCCTTTTATATAGAAAATGGGGAGAAAAAAAGTAAACCAAGGAAATGTATTGCAAAATCCCATCCTCTGTTCCAAGAATTTCGGATATGGCAGTTTATTTCCAATTTAAGGATTTATCAAAAAGTGAAAGAGGTGGACGGCAAATTGCAGTTTAACGTTGATGTAACAAGTGATTTTTTGAGAGATGAAAGCGCTTATGTGGAATTGTTCAAATGGCTTAATGAACGGGCAGAGGTTTCGCAAGAAGATTTGTTGAAGCATTTAGGCCTTAAAAAGACGAAGACGGAAGATACGGTGTCTTTATATCGATGGAATTATGTAGAGGATAAAAAATATCCCGGTAATAAAACTCGTAGTTCTATTTTGAAAAAGTTATTGAACGATGAAAAAGAAGCTCTTTCGGAAGATATAGAATTAAAGATATGGCACTTGCTTTATTCCGTTTCAGCACAGTCTGAGATAGATAAAGCTCTTAGTTCGAAAAATGTGTCAACAAAAGGGATTTATTCTGAATTGAGTGTATATTTTTCCGATGAGACGATACAGAAAATAAAAAATGTGAAACTGGAAAGTGGGTATGGCTCGTATTCGGCAAAGGCTATTGGCAAGTTGCTGCCTTTGATGCGAAGAGGAAAATATTGGAATTTAGAATCTATTGATAATCATACAAAGGAGCGTATCGAAAAGATTCTTAATGGAGAGTGTGATGAGACCATCAGAGCAAGAACAAGAGAAAAATCGATTTCTCTTACCGATATTTCTCAATTCAAAGGGTTACCGCTGTGGCTCGCTTGCTATATCGTTTATGATCGCCATTCGGAGCTTAAAACAATTAAAAAGTGGAATAGTCCTGAAGATATTAATAAATTCTTGAAAGAGTTTAAACAACACTCGTTACGTAATCCTATAGTTGAACAAGTGACTATGGAAACACTTCGTGTAGTTCGAGACATTTGGAGACGAGTAGGTTCCATAGACGAAATTCATATCGAAATGGGGCGGGATATGAAACAAACAGCCCAAGAACGGGCAAGATGCAGTGCTATTATCAGTAGGAATGAAAATAACAATTTACGCATCAAAGCGTTACTCCATGAATTTATGAACCCGGAACTTGGAATTGAAAATGTTCGTCCATATTCTCCTGCACAACAAGAAATTTTGCGTATCTATGAAGATGGAGTGTTGAGCAGTGTTTCTGAAATAGAAGATGAAATAAAGAATATACTGAAAAAATTCAATGAAAGTGAAGAGGGAAAGCGTCCGACCAAGAACGAAATAATTCGTTACAAATGTTGGTTAGAGCAAAAGTATCGTTCTCCCTATACAGGCGAAATAATACCATTAGGAAAATTGTTCACACCAGCCTATCAGATAGAACATATAATTCCGCAAGCTCGTTTCTTTGATGATTCATTTACCAACAAGGTTATATGTGAGGCCGAAGTCAATGCCAAGAAAGGCGATTTGTTGGGATATGAGTTTGTTAAAGAAAAAGGTGGCGAAATTGTAGAATTAAGCGGAGGACGGAACGTGAGAATCTTCTCGGTAGAAGAATATGAAGCTTTCGTAAAAGAGCATTATAAAAGTAATAAGCAGAAAATGCAACGTCTTTTGGCCGAGGATATTCCTACCGAATTTAGTCATCGACAGTTGAATGACAGCCGGTATATAAGCAAATATATTCGGAATCTGTTATCCAATATTGTGCGTGAAGATGATGAACAAGAATCTGTTTCTAAGAATGTAATCTCTTGCAACGGTGCGATTACCGATAGATTGAAAAAAGATTGGGGTGTGAATGATGTATGGAATCATATTATTTTGCCTCGCTTTGTGCGGTTAGAGGAAATAAGAGCAGATAATGGTGAAAAATTTACAACCTTTAATCAGGAAGGACATCGAATTCCAAGTATGCCATTGATGTATCAAAAAGGTTTCAATAAAAAACGTATAGACCATAGACATCATGTTATGGATGCTATTGTCATAGCTTGTACCACTCGTGATCATGTGAATTTATTGAATAACGAATGCTCAAATCCTCAAAATAATGCTAATAAGCATCAATTGTCAAGAAAATTACGTAGATATGAGAATGTGTCGTACAAACAAGATGGGAAACTAAAAGAACGGGAAGTACCGAAAGAATTTCTAAAACCGTGGGAAGAATTTACAAGAGATGTTGAGTTCGCTTTAAAAAATGTGATAGTGAGCTTTCGCCAGAATCTGAGAGTGTTGAACAAAACAGTCAATTATTTCCAACATTGGAAAGATAATTCCTCCGAAAAAGAATGGAAAGAACAAAAGTCTGCCGATCATTGGTCGATAAGGAAGCCTTTACATAAAGAGACCGTTTCGGGAGAGGTGTTTTTATGGAGAACTAGATTTGTTTCGTTGAGGGAAGCATTGACAAATCCAAAGAGAATTGTAGAAAAAGATTTAAGGTCAAAAATATTAGAGTTGCAGCGTAAAGGCTATGATATTGAGCGAATAAAAAAATATTTCGAGGATAATAAAGATGTTTGGCAAGATGTGAATCTGTCGAAAATAGAGGTGCGTTATTATTCTCGTGAGATAGTAGATCCTCAAACAGAATTACCTAAAAATCGTTATTTTGCAACTCGTTTTGGAAACGATCTTATTAGTTTGTTTAGTGGGGTTTCCAATTTTGAGAAAGCTAAAAAAATAATAGAAAGCATAACCGATACAGGTATTCAAAAGATTCTGTTTAGGCATCTTGAAAATAAAGGTAATGATCCGGTACTTGCATTCTCCCCAGAAGGTATAGATGAAATGAACAGAACAATAAAGACATTGAATAATGGGAAAGATCATAAGCCTATATATAAGGTGCGTATATATGAGTGTAGTACGATGAAATTCCCGTTAGGCTCAGTAGGAAATAAGTCCAAGAAATTTGTTGAGGCAGCAAAAGGCACCAATTTGTATTTTGCTGTTTATGAGAAAGAAGTGGAGAACGATCGTGGAGAGTGCCATAAAGAGCGAACTTTTAAGACTATTCCGTTGAATGATGTTATTCGTAATTTGAAACAAGGATTAAGTATTGCTCCTAATGATGAAAATGGAAATCCTCCGGCATTTATATTGTCTCCGAATGATTTGGTCTATTTGCCAACCAAAGAGGAGTCAGAAACTGATTCAATAAGTCAACCGTTAGATAGAAATAGAATATATAAGATGGTAAGCTGCACGGGGTATCAAGTCTTTTTTGTGCCTGCTTTTATTGCCGCACCTGTTCTTCAAAAAATAGAGCTCGGTAGTAACAATAAGTCAGAACGAGCCAGAACCGATGAGATGATAAAAGAGAGTTGTATCCCCATAAAGGTTGATAGATTGGGAATGTTAATATCCATAAATGGGAAAGCGGTATGATCAAACGCACATTATATTTTGGGAATCCCTCGTATTTGAGTTTGCGCAATGCCCAGCTAGTACTGCGTCTGCCAGAAGTGTCGAATAACGACACATTACCCGATACGTTCAAAAAGGCGGCGGAACGGACGATTCCTATCGAGGATATAGGAGTGGTCGTACTCGATCATTCGCAAATAACGATCACACAAGGATTGCTCGAAGCCCTTCTCGAAAATAATTGTGCTATTATCACTTGCGATAAAAGTCGTTTGCCTGTGGGACTCGTACTACCCCTTTGCGGGAACACGACACAAAACGAACGGTTCCGAGACCAACTTAATGCTTCGTTACCTTTGAAAAAGCAACTTTGGCAACAGACAGTGCAGCAAAAGATTGCCAATCAAGCTGCAATTTTGGAGAGCCGGGGGATTGTAGCCAAAAATATGCGGGCATGGGTGGGCGAAGTCCGTAGCGGAGACATCGATAATATGGAAGCACGGGCTGCCGCCTATTATTGGTCGAGTATATTCCCTCACCTCGATAGTTTTCGCAGAGACAGAGACGGCGATCCCCCCAACAATCTACTCAATTATGGCTATGCCATTCTTCGGGCTGTTGTCGCCCGGTCGCTCGTTATTAGCGGATTGTTACCTACTTTGGGCATACATCATCATAACCGTTATAATGCATATTGTTTGGCCGATGATGTGATGGAGCCTTATCGCCCCTATGTCGATGGCTTGGTCTGTGAAATCATGGAAAGTGGAAAAGACTATTCGATGTTAACGACCGAATTGAAAGCAAAGTTATTGTCTTTACCGGTGGTAGAGGTAGGTATTCAAGGGCGGCGTAGTCCTTTGATGGTCGCAGTCGCCCAAACTACCGCCTCTTTATACAAATGTTTTAACGGGGAGTTACGTAAAATCATCTATCCAGAATTATAATTAATATGGATAGATTCAGCGAATATCGTATTATGTGGGTATTGGTATTTTTCGATTTGCCAACAGAGTCGAAACGGGAACGTAAATTATATGCCGACTTCCGTAAGAAACTGTTGCAAGATGGATTTACTATGTTCCAATTTTCCATTTATGTACGGCATTGTCCTAGTCGGGAGAATGCCGATGTACATATCCGCCGGGTGAAGCTTTCTTTACCGCCGTTTGGAAAAGTAGGTATTCTCTGTGTTACTGATAAACAATTCGGTATGATGGAAATTTTCTATGGGAAGAAAGAGGTAAAGCCACAGGTTCTACCTCAACAGCTCGAACTCTTTTGAAAAACAAAAAGCCGGTTTTTTAACCGGCTTTTTAATAAAATACAGCTCTAATTTTTAATTCTAATTGATTGTGTAATTATTTGACTATTAAATGACTATACAAATTGTGCTGTATTTAATATGTCAAAGATACAAATTTGAAAGCGAATCACAACCATTCCCTCGCGGGCAAGCCGCTGCTGATGCTGTATTTAATATGTCAAAGATACAAATTTGAAAGCGAATCACAACTTCCCTCCCTCGATTCTTAATTTGAATTCGGCTGTATTTAATATGTCAAAGATACAAATTTGAAAGCGAATCACAACATATTGCTCGAAACAGCCTGCCCAGTTGTTGCTGTATTTAATATGTCAAAGATACAAATTTGAAAGCGAATCACAACTTATCCATTTCATGATGTAAGGGACAAGCAGCTGTATTTAATATGTCAAAGGTACGGATTTGAAATTAAATCATAATTATTTTAGTTGGATTTTAAACTGTCAATTTCTTATGTGTTGAGAATACCACGGATAAATACTATTGAATTATAGAGTCGGTAGATGTGTTTTGTGTGGAAAAGCGTATCTTTGATAGCTCAATCAAAGGGATAATGAATGTATGAGACCGTTGGGTATTTGTCGTACGACTTTTTATGTGTCTAAAATGGTCATGTGTGCCGTACTTGTCGTATTTTCATTGAGAGGCAGAGCGCAGAGCAGTGTAATGATGGAGAAGGAGGCTTGTGCGTTTCTTCAATCTTTGCCTGCGGGTTTACAAAAGACACAGGCCGATGCCGTGCGCCGCGCCATAAACGGGGATTGTACCGCTTTGATATCTGTGCGTAATTCGCGTAATACGAACCCTGAATCGAAAAGTGGGGTAGTGACAAAGGATATCGGAGGGTGTTATCGTTTGTATCGCCCTGCCGGATTCGATACTATTCCGTTGCCTGTATTGATTTACTTACATGGGGGGGGCTGGTGTTTCGGGAGTGTCAATAGTTGCGCTCATTTTTGTGCGGAGTTATCGTATAGGGCAAAGATTGCTGTGTTGGCCGTGGAATATCCCTTAGCACCCGAACATGCTTATCCTGCCGCCCTCAATGCTTGTACCGAGGCCGTCGCATTCGCTTTCGAGCATGCCGGGGAGTATGGCTTTTTTCCTGATCGGATATCTATCGGCGGAGATAGTTCGGGCGGGAATCTTGCTCTTGCTACGGCTCTTAACCTAATTCTTGCAAAGGATTCTCACTCTTGCCGCATGGACAGTGGAACGAAGTGCTCTTCACTTTGTTCGCTCGTGTTGTTTTATCCGGTGACAAAAGCTTGGGCAGACGGTTCGTCTTCGTGGAAAAACTATGCCGAGGGATATGGTCTCGATGCCCAATTGATGGAGGCTTTCAATGCCGCATACATCGGTACAGGAGATGCTCGCCAGCCTCTTGTCTCGCCGGGCGTAGCCGATGACGAGCTACTGAAACAGCTACCGCCGACGCTTATCGTCAATGCCGAGCGGGATATTCTTTTATGTCAGGGGAAGGAATTGGCGGCCAGACTTTCCGGGCTCGGCGTTGCCGTGAGCCATACGGTTTTGCCTCATACGGTGCATCTCTTTATCTCTGTGCCGGGACAGCCTACGGCATTCGGGGAGTCTGTTCGTTTAGCCGCCGACTTTCTCACGTTAGAGTAGGGGAATCATTCCGTATCAGAGAGGTGGCTTTACAACTATATCGGGATTGAGACTCCTTAGATGATCGATGAATGCTTGCCTCTGTTTGGGAGACAAGACGAGAGTCTTTTTGTCGGCGAAGCGGATTTCTATCCTGTCCATCGATAAGGCCGGTGCGCTTAAACAACTATTGGTTTTCGAGATTTTCGTTATTCGGTCGATCGGGAAGGAGGACGACAAGAATATGCCGCATTTGATATGCAGCGTGCCGTTGTCTATGGTGTAGCTCGTGTTACAGAACGGGTCGGCAATGAAAGCGGCCGTGACGACCAATAAGGCGAGGGCTATCCAAGAGAATTCGAACAGGAGCGGCAGGTAGGACAGAAGGACAATTGCTATAATGGCGATTAGCAAGCCTTTATCGACCTTTGATTTGTAAACAGTTTTCATTGTCTCGTAGGAGATTAGAATATCCCTCCACCAAGCATAAGGCGCAGTATACCCAAAACGATAGATACGATGCAGAGGGTTTTGCCATTGTCTGATTTGAGAATGGCACAGATGATGAGGAAAATGACCGATATGGGTATGGCCACCCAGTTGAGAAATCCCAATAGGGGAATAAATGCGACAAGGGTGATGAGCAGTGCTACGATACCTAAGAATGTTCCCATTGTTTTATGCTTTTTGTCGATTAACAAATGTATTTTGTGATTTGTTCCGGGGGATCGATGTCTTGTCAATCCATTCGGGTTTTATAGTCGTAGTAGTCGTATTCCCGCCAGATTTCCGCTTTCCCGTCGCTTTTGAGGCAGGCTATGGAGGGGTGGGGGATTCCGTTGAACATGGTTGTCTTGACTGTCGTATAGTGAATCATATCCTCGAATATGATTCGGTCTCCTATTTGCAATTCGTGGTCGAAATGCCAGTCTCCTATATAGTCGCCGCTCAGACAGGAGTTTCCTCCCATACGATAGGCGTATGTGCCGAGAGCGGGTTCTACCGAGCCTCGTATCGCCGGTTTATAGGGCATTTCGAGACAGTCGGGCATGTGACAGGCAAAAGAGACGTCGAGAATGGCTGTTTTGATACTGTGGTTCTCGACTATATCGACTATGGTGGATACTAATGTACCGGTCTGCCAAGCGAATGCGCTGCCGGGTTCGAGAATGATTTCGAGGCCGGGGTGCCTTTGTTTGAAGCCCCGGAGGAGGTTAATCAAATGTGCGGTATCGTAATCTTTGCGGGTCATGAGGTGACCGCCTCCCATGTTCAGCCATTTGATATGGGGGAGCAGATGCCCGAATCGGTCTTCGACCTGTGCCAAAGTCTTTTCGAGGTCGTAGGAGGTGGACTCGCAGAGGGTGTGGAAATGAAGCCCCTCCACTCCCTGCGGAAGTTCAGGCAGCTTGTCGGCGGTTATTCCTAAGCGGGAACCCGGTGCGCAGGGATTGTAGAGGTCGGTTTCTACTTCGGAATATTCGGGGTTGATACGCAACCCGCACGATACCCGATTGCCGTCGGCTACTACTTGGGGGTAAAACCGTTCGAATTGAGTCAGGGAGTTGAAGGTAATGTGGCTGCTGTATTTGAGTATTGTCGGGAAATCCCGCTCGGTATAGGCCGGTGAGTAGGTGTGTGCCGGACTGCCCATCTCCTCGAATGCCAGCCGTGCTTCGTGTATGGAGCTGGCTGTGGAGTGCGGAATATATTCCCGTATGACGGGGAATGATTTCCAAAGGGCATAGGCTTTGAACGCCAGTATAATATTTACTCCGGCGGCTTCTTTGACAGAGCGAATGAGAGCGAGGTTGCGGCGCAATAGTTCTTCTTCGAGAACATAGCAGGGTGATGGTATTTGCGATAGCGTATCGTGCATGACGTATGAAAATTATTCTATGATTGTGAACTTGGCGAATTTGAGCAGGAGCTGTTTGCGCCCGACGTTTTCAAATTCGACGGTTATTTTGCAGTTGTCTCCCGTATCTTCTATGGCTGTAACGGTTCCGTTTCCGAAGCGGGCATGGCAGATGAGTGTTCCTATTTCTACCTGCCCGGCAGCGGTCGCGACTGTGGATTGTGTCGTAGAATGGGTTTCACCTGTGGGTTTAGAGTCTATCTTGGTCAACCGTTTGCCCGGAGACGGAGCAACGAATGGTCTCGGTGCAGGTGTGCGATCTGTATTTTCTTCGTTCCATCGGGAAGTTTTGCGCGGTCTTTCCGTATCGAATGGAAATCGGTTCCACGATATGGTTTCTCTGGGAGACTCTTGTTTGGTTTGTACCGGCATATCGACGTATCGAGAATCGAGGTCTTTGATGAACCGGCTTGGTGAAGGGAAGACTGTTTGTCTGTGACGATAGCGGGAGAGGGCGTACGTGAGGGTGCAGTTTTCTCCTGCGCGGGTGATGGCCACATAGAGCAGACGTCGTTCTTCTTCGATTTCCCGTTCACTGTTTTTACTCATGGCCGAAGGAAAGAGGTCTTCTTCCACTCCAACGATGAAAACTTGTTTGAACTCCAACCCTTTCGATGCATGGACCGTCATCAAGGTTACTTTATCTTGCTCGGTTTCATCGCCGTTGTCTTGATCTGTCGCCAGAGAAATTTTGGCCAAGAAGTCGGATAGGGAGGTTTGTTCTTTTCCGGCTTCTTTGCGCCCCACGCAAAATTCACGGACACCGTTCAAAAGTTCTTCGATGTTCTCTTGCCGGTTGATGTTTTCGGGGGTACGATCCGAGGAAATCTCACCCCAAATGCCCGACCGCTTGATAATCGTTTCCGCCAGTTCCGGTGTGTTCTTTTTATCGGCTTCGTAGCGTAATTCGTCTATGAGGTCCTTGAAGGTTTTCAACTTGTTCAATGTGCCGTTATTGACTGCCAGATTGTAGCCTATGGGGTCGGAAATCACCTTCCATATACTGGCTTCTTGCGAGTGTGCCCGTTCGATGAGTTTCGAGAGCGTGGTGTCTCCGATTCCCCGTGCGGGATAGTTGATGACTCGTTTGAGCGCTTCTTCGTCATCGGGGTTTATCGTCAATCTGAAATAGGCGATGGCGTCCTTGATTTCTTTCCTTTGGTAGAACGACATGCCTCCGTAGATGCGGTAGGGTATGTTACGCTCGCGCAGAGCTTCCTCCAATTCACGGGACTGTGCGTTCGTGCGATAGAGGACAGCGAAGTCGTTGTAATCACAGTGAGTCGTGAGACGCATTTCGGCAATACGGTTCGAGACGATAAAGCCTTCTTCGAAATCGGAATAGGCACTTATTACTTGTACTTTGTTCCCTTGTTCTTTTTCGGAGAATACTTGTTTGGGTATTTGCTCCTTGTTCTTGGCGATGAGGCTGTTGGCCGTATTGACGATATTTTGTGTGGAACGGTAGTTTCGTTCGAGTTTGAATATTTTCAATCCCGGGAACTCTTTACTCAGTCCGAGTATATTGTGGATATTCGCTCCCCGGAACGAGTAAATGCTCTGGGCATCGTCGCCCACCACGCAGATGTGGTTGTGGCCTTTTCCTAATTGGCTGACGATGTGGTGTTGGGCGGAATTGGTATCTTGATACTCGTCTACCAAGATGTAGGCGAACAGGTTGCGGTAGTGTTGCAGCACGTCGGGGTGATCCCTGAAAAGTATATTGGTATTGAGCAGCAGGTCGTCGAAATCCATTACCCCCGACACGGAACAGCGTTGTTGATAACGTTGATATATTTTATGGATTAAAGGTCGTTTCGAACGAGTATCCCATTCGACACGTTCCCGGTTTTGCGCATAGGCTTGCGGTTCGATAAGGGCGTTTTTCGCATGGGAAATAATCGCCTGCACGGTTGTGGGTTTGTATGTCTTATCGTCGAGTTGAAGTTCTCTGATAATGCTTTTTATAAGCGACAGGGAATCGGAGGAATCGTAGATGGTGAAGTCGTGACGATAGCCGAGCCGGTCGGCATTGGCTCGGAGTATGCGGGAGAAAATGGAGTGAAACGTCCCTGCCCACAAGCGTTGAGCTGTCTCTGTCCCTACCAATGCGGCGATGCGTTCTTTCATTTCGTTGGCTGCTTTGTTGGTGAAGGTGAGTGCCAGCAGCCGGTAGGGCGGATATCCCATTTGCAGCAGGTGTGCTATTTTGCAGGTAAGTACTCTTGTTTTACCCGACCCGGCTCCGGCGATAACCAATTCCGGTCCATCGGTATAGAGCACAGCTTCGCGTTGCTGGTCGTTCAGACTGTTCAGAAAATCTTGTTCCACTTTTCTTTTCCTTTGCTTCGTGCAAAGATAGTGTAAAGGGTTAATAGAAACAAGCCTCGGTTTTGTCTGTGTGTTATCTATTTTTTTGAGAATCATACTTTCGTCATTGCATAACTGAGTTTTATTTCTTCTTTTCAAGTTCTGTATCGGTGGTGGAGTTTTATTCTTGGTTCGTTCTTCTCAGCAGCGAGAAGAACGAACCGTTCGGGCTGCTGTTTTTTATTAACCCCTCCGTCACTTCGTGCCACCTCCCCTATATTTTGCATTACAAAACACCCCGTAAGGCTACGGGACACGGCAGGGGGAGAAGGTTGAATGCTAATGATTTTCTTTTCTTGTAAAAGATAGTCTCGGTTGCATGAGATTCGCTTTATTTGTTCATTCTTCTCAGCAGCGAGAAGAACGAACCAAGAAGCGCCGCCGC
>ERZ832522.4966-NODE-4966-length-12562-cov-16.992324_pt1 | contig 12562 bp, 15 predicted proteins | sample MGYA00519951_ERZ832522 | MGnify/ENA primary metagenome ERZ832522 (study PRJEB31850, sample SAMEA3708728) | human gut metagenome | biome: human gut; feature: human-associated habitat; material: faeces | place: China | collected 2014 ... | reverse complement strand
GTTCACGGTATTGAAAGAGACACGGGCGTACTTCCGCAAATTCTGATAGTAGATCATGTGGATGGGCATGCATTGGAAATAAAAGATGAATTTTTGCAGTATACTCGATATAATTGGGTAGATGGAAGGGCATTGATTTGATATTGATGTACCTTACAATAAAATGCATATCCTAATTCTAAGATTTGATGAGTGTACTTATATTTGTCGTAATGACTTTTTAAGCTAAATGATGCCCGGATATGCCTGCATTTTCAAGGCTTTCCGGGCATCAAATATGTAATATGCCAAAACAAAAGCCTCAATTCTTTTCCGTGTTCACGGTCGCTTCAAAACCTTGTGCTCTAAGAGGCGTTAGTATCGTAGGAACACAAAAGAAAATTGGGAGGAACAAAAAGGGTGGCGGGGTTTCGACTGCAAATCCTGTTGAAGAAAGAGGGCCTTTGTCGAATTGTGCATACGTGTGTCGAAGATCGTGGAATCGGATCGCAGGCAGGTCGGCCACTCTTAAGATCCGCTTCATCCAGTAGTAGGCGGCGCTGGGGCGCACCGGCTTCTCCGGAGCCAGCGGTTCCGGGAAGATCCACTGGCTGACGGCGTGCTTCTTCCGCTCCTTCAGCCGCTGGACGGTGCTGGGCGGCAGACGGATGGTCCGCCGGCCCTGGCTGGTCTTCGTCTCGCCAATCTCCAGCTCCCCAGCCTTGGGGACATTCACCGACCGGAGGACCTTCAGCGTCCCGGCCTTCTCGTCGAAGTCCTGCCACATGAGGCCGCAGATCTCGCCCCGGCGCAGGCCGGTGGTCAGTTCCGTGTAGAAGAAGTCCCGCCAGATCTCGTTGCGGTCCACCGCTGCCAAGAATGTGTCCATCTGCTCCTTCGTGAGGATCTGCTTGGGTCGATAGCTGGCCTTGGGCACCACGGCCCCGTCGGTGGGGTTCCGGGCGATCACATGGGCGGCCTCCGCATCCTTCAGGCAGCGGTGGAGCATGGCGTGGATGCGGAGCACCATGGTGTCCGACAATTCATGGCCGTGTTCCGGGTGCTCACGGACGCGGCCCTCGTGTTTCAGCTTTCGGTACAGCTTCTGGATGTCCATGCGGGTCACCCGGGAGACGATCTTATCCCCCAGGTAGGGCTTGATGTAGCACCGGATGAACTGCTCATAACTCCGCAGGGTGTTGGGCCGCAGGGTAGCCGCACCGTAGTCCTCCATCCACCGGCCCAGCCACTCGCCAGGGTCATGCGGCTGTCCTCGGTGAGCTCCATATCCTGAAAGCCCTCCATGTCCCGGTGGAGCTTGTCCAGCAGTTCCTTCTGGGTTTTCGCCAGGACATACCCGAAGATGGGCTCTCCGTTTTGCTTGTGGCCCACTACGATGCGGCCCTCCCAGCGGCCGTCCTCCCGTTTTCGCACCATGCCGTCGCCGGACGGCCTGCGTTTTGCCATAGGCTATCCCTCCTTATTTGGGCTATCGCATATTAAAAACTGCTATGCCCGATCCCTCTTGCCAGCAGGGGCTTTCCCCGGTACAATAGCAGCAAGAAAGGCGGCCTGCCCTATCTCACCGGCAGGCCGAAGTGCAAGCAGCTGAGGAGGACGAAACGATGCAGCACGAATGCAGAATCACAGTACTGGAGACAAAGGTATTTGAGGACTATCAGGAGCACTACCTGGCCAACCCCAAGTCGGGCCCCTGCCCCTGCTTTCGGAAGGGAGACACTTTTTTCTCAAGCGCACCCCGGAGCGGGATGATTTTTACCGCCTGATGGACGGAAAATTCTGCGGGGAGGCGTGGGACGCCATCAGCCGGTATGTCTACACCGCCCTGCAGGGTGGGGCCATCATGCACAACTGGACCAATGACGAGCGGATGATGATCGCCTGCTGCAACGACGGGACCCGGCCGGTGATCTTCAAGATCGAACGGATCGACATCCCGGAAACCGAAGAGGAAAAACAGTGGCTTGCTAAGCAGAATTTCAAGAATACGGCAGAGGACGCCTATACAGGCTGAGCAGAGGGCCGGCTTCCCATTTCGCTTTCCCCGGCAAGCTCCACCTCCAGCTGCTCTTCGGGCTTATCCGTATACTGCCTGGACTCCTGGAGCCGCCGCTCCATTTCTGCGACTTCCTTTTGGAGCTGTCGGCGGCTTTTCGCCCGGTTCATTTGCAGGAAGAGCTGATATCGCTCCTGCAGGGTTTCTGCCTTGGGCGGAAACGTGATGACTTCCCCTCCAATTTGGTTGCCCTCCAGCTCGTTCCGGCAGATCTCATCATCCAGAGCCGCCATGTAGAGGGCGTACCGGGTGAACTCTTTGAGGGGCATTCGGATCATCCATTTCCAGCAGGCGGCGGCACCGGCCACTGCTGTCAGACTGCCCAAGGCTGCAATTTTATGACTGGTTTTCACCTTGCGCTACCCTCCGATATTTTGAATGTTTTGGCCGGACTGCTCCTCCAGAAAGCGTCGGAATCCCGGGAGGCTGCCGCCTGCCAGCGTAGCTTTCTCCACAGCCAGGGCGTAGTTCTTTCCCATCACCAGAACAAGGTATTCCACGGTCTCCGCCAGCGCAAGAATTTTATCATACTGCCACTTGGATTCCGCCGCAGCAGTCTTGACGAGAAAGCAGTCGGGGAAGAATGTGGTATCGGCGCAGTCCGTGCCCGGCAGGGCCTTACGCTTTGCAAAAAAGGCATTGAGAGGGCGTCCTCCTTCCAGTTAATCAGCAGCAGCGCCGCAATGACCGCGCAGTTTGCCGCCGTCTGCCAGATGTTCCCCCAGGAGAGCCAGAGGGATACTGCAAGAAGCCCGATGATGACCCAGGCCCAGACACGGATCATGCGGCTCCGTTTCGCCCGTACAGTCTTGCGGACCACCCGGGCCATGGCGGTCAGTGCTTTTTGATCGTATGTGGTGTGACAGGTGAATTCCATACATACCTCCCGTGCCATCGCGGCAGAGCGTTCCAAAATACTGAGCATCATAATAGCAGATAAATGCGCGTTTCTTATGAATTTTTTCTTAATTCTTCTTAATGTTTCAACCATCCCGTGAAATGTGAAAAACGGATCAGGGGGGGCAACCGCCGGTTGCTTTCCTTTCTGCTTCCGTTGTGATATGATCTACCCAAGGTGGTGATCAACATGGATACCAAAGAAATCCTCCTGGAACTGCGCACCAAGCACGGACTCTCCCAGGAGCAGTTAGGGGAACAGGTGCATGTGACCCGGCAGGCGGTCTCCCGCTGGGAGACTGGCGAAACGGTACCCAATACGGAGACGTTGCAACTGCTCTCCAGCCTGTTTGATGTCTCCATCAATACTCTGCTGGGCTCGCCCCGGCAGCTGATCTGCCAGTGCTGCGGTATGCCTCTTGAGGACGACAATATCAGCCGGGAGCCGGATGGAACCTTTAATGAGGAGTACTGCAAATGGTGCTATGCCGATGGGAAATTCATCTACACAAGCCTTGAGGAACTGCTGGATTTTCTGGAGAGCCATATGTCCAATGAGGCCTGGCCCCCGGAACAGGTCAGAGCCTATTTTGAAAATCAACTGCCAAAACTGGATCACTGGAAGCAGATATAAGCAAGGCTCCCACCCTCGGAATTTTAGAAGGTGGGAGCCTTGCTTATATGCAGCGCAGATTTCTCACCGCTCTGGTATGGAATCCCGTGTGGGTTTGCAGTATAATGACCCTGTTATCCTACTTTTTACCATTCTGGAGGAGATCCAATATGATCTTTCATGAATTCGGAGACTGTACACTCCCCCACATCATGCTGATCCACGGCGGTGGAAACGCATGGTGGAACTACCTGAGGCAGGCCTGTGCTCTGGCCCGGCACTACCATGTCATCCTGCCCACTTTGGATGGGCATGGCGAAGAATGTCAAACGCCCTATGTCTCCACCGAGCGGACCGCCGATCAGCTCATGGACTATATCCAGCAGCATTGCGGCGGACGTCTCTTTGCTCTGTGCGGGGTATCCCTGGGCGGCCAGATCGTGATGGAGCTTTTGACACGGAAGTCGGATCTTACCGAAAAGGCCATCATTGACGGCAGCCTTTGTTATCCACAGCCACTGATGGCCCGGTTTTGCATCGCCTCGGTATGGCTGTTTGGATGCCTGATGTTCAGCAAACGGGCGTGCCGCTTTCAGCTGAAGCTTATGCCCAAGCTGCTGCCTGCAAAGATGGCTTATCCCCAGGAGATCCAGGAATACTATCTGCGGGACATGCCCCGAACGCCGCGAAAAACCCTGTACACCATGTACCGGACCTATATGGCGCAATATCGTTTGAAAGAAAGCGTGGGAAGCAGCCGCGCCCAGGTCATGTACTGGTACGGGGAAAAGGAAATGAAGTGCGTCAAGAACTCCGCCCGTATGTTCCAGCAGCTTCTCCCATCCTGCCGGATCTACGAAGCGAAAGGGTATGGGCACGGCTATCTGTCCGTCTATCTGCCGGAGGAATGGCTGGGCATCGCAATTCCTTTCTTTGAAGAAGAGGCCCAAAATGCCTCCGGTGAATAGCTGCAAATAGAAAACAGGCATTTTGGTATACTGGAGGCCGTGGGAGAAGTATTCCCAGAAGCCAAGTACCAGCGCTGTACCGTCCACTTTTACTGCAATGTGTTCTCCGTCACACCTCGTTCCAAGGTGAAGCTGGCAGCCAAAATGCTCAAGGCGATCCACGCCCAGGAGAGCAGGAAAGCTGCCCGGGAAAAGGCCAAAGCCGTTGTGGAAGGGCTTTGCTCCATGAAACTGAAGGAGGCTGCGAAGAAGGTGGAGGATGGTATTGAGGAAACACTGACTTACTGCGATTTTCCCAGTGAGCATTGGACTCGTATCCGCACCAACAATGTCATTGAGAGGTTGAACCAGGAGATCCGCCGCAGAGAGTGGCAGCAGATAGGGCAGCAGCTCCACAAGTATGAGAATCTACTCAACAGGGAGTTCCATGCGGACAGGCCCAACAGAATATTTCTTACACCCACACGAATCAAGGCGTACTATATCTATTTTTACAACCACGAGTGCATTCAGCTAAAAAACTGGAGTGGCGCCGCTCACGCTGCGCCACTCCGCTTAAAACTTCATATTTCCCTATATAGAGACCTTTTTGTGCTGTCCGCACAAGCTGGGGCAGTTCACGACCCTGTTGGGCCCGTTCAGCCTGGCTTTTTTGCTCCTATTGATAATGTGCCGGTGCGTCAGATATGAAATTCTGCCAGAGGCTGCATCAGCACAGCTTGGCCCCGGCGGGGATCTGATCGTCGATCATCAGCAGGTTCAGCTTTTCCTCGCCCTTCTCCGTGTGGACGGCAGAAATCAGCATTCCGCAGCTCTCCTGGCCCATCATCTTCCGGGGGGGCAGGTTGACGATGGCCACCAGGGTCTTGCCCACCAGCTCCTCAGGCTGGTACCAGGCCGCGATGCCGGAGAGGATCTGCCGGTCGGTCCCGGTGCCGTCGTCCAGGGTGAAGCGCAGCAGCTTATTGGACTTCTTCACCGCCTGGCAGTCCTTTACCTTCACAGCCCGGAAGTCGCTCTTGCAGAAGGTGTCGAAGTCCACCTTCTCGGTGAGCTGAGGCTCCACCTCCAGCGCGGGAAGGGCGGCCTTGCGGGCCTCCTGAGCGGCCTGCTCCAGGGCCTCCAGTTCCTTCTCAGCGTCAATGCGGGGGAACAGGTTGTCGCCCCGGACCACAGTGACATCCCTGCGGAGAGAGCCGAACTGTCCGGCGCTCTCCCAGGTGGAGCAGTCCGCACAGGCGCCGATCTGGCGCAGGATCTCCGCGGAGGAATCCGGAATGAAGGGTGTCAGCAGGACGGCGCACACCCGCAGGGTCTCCAGCAGGTGGTACATGACGCTGGCCAGACGGGCTCCATTGGCCTCCATATCCTTGGCCAGCACCCAGGGGGTATTCTCGTCGATATACTTGTTTGCACGGGAGATGACCTTGAAGATCTCCGCCAGGGCGTTCTGGAAGGCGTAGTGCTCCATCTGCTCCTCATAGCGGCCCCGGAGGCCGGAGACCAGCTCCTCCAGCTCCCGGTCCTTCTCCGGGTCGCCGGCCTGAGCGGCAGGCAGAGTGCCGCCGAAGTACTTGCCCACCATGGACACGGTGCGGCTGAGCAGGTTGCCCAGGTCGTTGGCCAGGTCCACGTTGATGGTGTTGATGAGGGACTCGTTGGAGAAATTGCCGTCCGAGCCGAAGGGGAAGGTACGCAGCAGGAAGAAGCGCAGGGCGTCCACGCCGAAGTGCTCCGCCAGCAGATAGGGGTCCACCACGTTGCCCTTGGACTTGGACATCTTGCCACCGTCCAGCAGCAGCCAGCCGTGGCCGAACACCTTCTTGGGCAGGGGCATCTCCATGCTCATCAGCATGGCGGGCCAGATGATGGAGTGGAAGCGGACGATCTCCTTGCCCACGAAGTGGACGTCGGCAGGCCAGAACTTCTCATAGTCATCATATTTGTCGTTGAGGAAGCCCAGGGCGGTGGTATAGTTGAACAGGGCGTCCACCCACACATAGACCACATGGCCTGGGTCAAAGTCCACAGGCACGCCCCAGGTGAAGCTGGTGCGGGAGACGCACAGGTCCTCCAGGCCGGGCTTGATGAAGTTGTTCACCATCTCGTTCACCCGGGAGCGGGGTTCCAGGAAATCGGTGTCCTCCAACAGGTGCTGGATCCTGTCGGCGTACTTGGACAGACGGAAGAAATAGGCCTCCTCCTCCGCATCCTGCACCGGACGGCCGCAGTCGGGGCACTTGCCGTCCACCAGCTGGGACTCCGTCCAAAAGGACTCGCAGGGCTTGCAGTACTTGCCCTCATACTTGCCCTTGTAGATGTCGCCCTTCTCGTACATCTTCTTAAAAATCTTCTGGATGGAGGCCACATGGTAGTCATCCGTGGTGCGGATGAAGCGGTCGTTGGAGATGTTCATCAGCTTCCACAGGTCCTTGACTCCCTTGGGGCCCTCCACGATGTTGTCTACGAACTCCTTGGGGGTGACGCCGGCTTCCCTGGCTTTGTCCTCGATTTTCTGGCCGTGCTCGTCGGTGCCGGTGAGGAACAGCACGTCACAGCCGCTCAGCCGCTTATAGCGGGCCATGGCGTCGGTGGCCACAGTGCAGTAGGTGTGGCCGATGTGCAGCTTATCGCTGGGGTAGTAGATGGGGGTGGTGATATAAAATCTCTTTTGTTCCATGGGTCTGATTCCTCCCGATGAATTAGTACATGATGTGATCAGCGGACTGTGGGATCCGGAGCCTGCCGCCCGGCTGTCCCGGGTGCGAATCGGCTGTAAGACAGGGCGGTCAGCCCGCCCAGGGTGCACAGCAGGAAAGCGGCGGTGAGCACCGCCCCGAACAGGGAGAGCCCGTCCGCCAGCGAGGCCCCGCCAAAGGCCATGCCCAGCACCGCAAACAGGATAAAGCGCCGGGGATGGGGACGCTGATAAAAAAAGGCTGCCTGCTGGTACAGGGCCAGCAGAAGGAACACACAGGCCAGCAGAGGGACCGATGACCGCAGCAACACCGGATCACGGGAGTAGGTCTGATAGACCTCCATCAGCCAGGGAAGGGCGGCGCAGGCAGGGAGGACAGCCGGTATCCGGGTCCGCAGCCCAGTGACCCCCCGGTAGTTGTTCCGCCCGGAAACCAGGGCCCCCACCGCCCCTACGGGACAGGCGGCCACAGTCACCGCAAAGACGGCGGGCATGATGTGGTGCACAGGATCCACCTGCCACGTCTGAATCTGCTCCATCAGCTCAGGGACCCCCAGAGCCGCGGCCAGCAGGAAGCACATCCCCGCGGCCGTCATCAGGGTCATATATCCTGCAGAAGGACAGAGAAAGGCATGCTCCGGCTGCTCCGGCTGGGCTCCACCCCGGCTCAGCAGGAGGGCCGCCAGGGCCAGTGCCGCCATCAGCCCCCACAGAGCCAGAGACGCCGGCGCACCGGATGCGAACAGTTCTGTGGCCGGATCCAGAGCGGAAGTCCGTTGCCACAGGCGCAGGCCAAAGCCCGCCAGGCCGCCGGCCAGGGCCAGGGCGGGCAGAATATGATGCTTTCCCATTGAAAACCTCCTCGATCGCCGGGCCGCCAGGTCCGGCCTTCACTTCAGCTTTGGTCTGCCGGAGGATGTCCGGCTGCCGCCGGAGGGATCCCCGAACTGGAACCACAGGGCGATCATCAGGAGGACCAGGCCCACGATGGCCACCACGTTGGAAACCGCCTCAGGCAGAAGTCCGGCACGAAACATCGCCTCCGTCGCAGCTAGCAGAATCAGGGCGAACAGCAGGATATTCCGGGTGGTCCCGTTCATCCGCTTGCGGGTGCCGTCCGACGCAAACTCCGACTCCTCCACCGGCGCGCTCACCCGGCGTTTGGCCTGAGGATGGCGCTTCTTGTGTTTCTTTTGGCTCATGGACTCAGTCCTCCTCCTTCAAAATCACGGCTCCGCCCACCACCAGCGGACCGTCATAAAAGACAACAGACTGCCCCGGGGTGATGGCCCGCTGGGGCTGGTCAAAGGTGACGCGGCAGGTATCCGGTCCTGTCTGCTCCAGCCAAGCCGGCTGAGGCGTCATGCGGTACCGGATCCGGGCCTGCACCCGGATAGGCCGGTCCAGCCGTTCTGTGGGGATCAGGTTCAGTTCCTTCCCTGTCAGTCCCCGGTGGAACAGTGCCTGGTTGTCCGACAGAATCACCCGGTTCTCCTGGGGGCAGAGTTCCTTGACGTAGAGACGCCCCTGATTGGAGGAGACCTTCAGGCCCCGGCGCTGGCCCACTGTATAGTGGATGATGCCTTCGTGGACGCCCAGCACCCGCCCCTCTGGGTCACAGAACGGTCCGGGGGAATAGGTCCGGCCGGTGTGGTGGCAGAGGAACGCGGCGTAGTCCCCGTCCGGGACGAAGCAGATGTCCTGGCTGTCCCACCGGCGGGCGCTGACCAGCCCTTGCTCTTCCGCAATGGCCCGGATCTCCTCCTTGGACAGGCCGCCCAGAGGGAAGCACACCCGCTCCAGCTGGGCCTGGGACAGGGACCAGAGGACATAGCTCTGGTCCTTCTCCGGGTGGACGGCCCGCTTGAGCAGGACCCGGCCGCTGCCGGTGTCCCGCTCAGTCCGGGCGTAGTGCCCCGTGGCCAGGCGGCCGCAGCCCAGCTGTCCGGCAGCCTCCAGCAGCGCGCCGAATTTGATGGTCCGGTTGCAGGTCACACAGGGGTTCGGGGTGCGTCCCTGCTCATACGCCTGGACAAAGGGCTCCATGACCTGCTCTTGGAAGGGGCCGGACAGGTCCAGGGTGTGATGTGGGATGCCCAGCTGGCCGGCGACGGTCTGGGCATCCTGAAGGTCCTCCAAGATGTGGCACTGTTCCCTCTGGCCGGGGGCCAGGTCTTCTGGGACAAACAGGCGCATGGTAACCCCCACCGCCTGCTCCCCCTGCTGCCGGAGCAGCCAGGCGGCCACCGAGCTGTCAACTCCGCCGCTCATCGCCACTGCAATGGAATCGTGCAAATGATCCTCCTCCTCAGCCTGTTGGGTATGATTTCGATAGATGTTAAGTATACCACATTTTCAGGGAGGGTGCAACCAGTCGGGAGTGGGCCCTTTCCCCATAAAATACAGGAAAAATGCCCCCCTCCCCCCCTTGCGGCCCAGGGTCTGCTATGATAAAATAACTTGTTAAATCCTGTGAATATCAAATGTAGAGGGAGTGAACCCTTTTGCCGAATTACGAATCTGAGATCAAGCGTCGCCGCACCTTTGCCATCATCTCCCACCCGGACGCCGGTAAGACGACCCTGACGGAGAAGTTCCTGCTCTACGGCGGAGCCATCGCCCAGGCCGGCCAGGTCAAGGGCAAGAAGAACACCCGGGCGGCCACCTCCGACTGGATGGAGATTGAGAAGCAGCGCGGCATTTCCGTTACCTCCTCGGTAATGCAGTTCCAGTATGAGGGCTACTGCATCAACATCCTGGACACCCCGGGCCACCAGGACTTCTCGGAGGACACCTACCGCACCCTGATGGCCGCCGACTCCGCCGTCATGGTCATCGACGCGGCCAAGGGCGTGGAGGCCCAGACCCGAAAGCTGTTCAAGGTATGCGCCATGCGGGACATCCCCATCTTCACCTTCATCAACAAGATGGACCGGGAGGCCCGGGACCCCTTTGAGCTGTGCGAGGAACTGGAGAAGGAGCTGGGTCTGGACACCTACGCCATGAACTGGCCCATCGGCTGTGGCAAGGAGTTCAAGGGCGTCTACGACCGGCAGAATCGGAAGGTGATCCATTTCACCTCCAACACCAACGCCCGGGCAGCCACCGCCACCGAGATCGAGCCGGACGATCCCGCCCTGGCCGACCTGATCGGGCAGGCCAAGCGGAACCAGCTGGTGGATGAGATCGAGCTGCTGGACGGGGCCTCCTGTGACTTCGACCTGGACCGGGTGCGCCACGGCAAGCTGTCTCCAGTGTTTTTCGGCTCCGCCCTGACCAACTTCGGTGTGGAGCCCTTCCTGGAGGAGTTTCTCCGCATGACGACCGCTCCCCTGCCCCGAAAAGCCGGGGATGATGTGATCGATTCCTTTGACGAAGACTTTTCCGCCTTTGTCTTTAAGATCCAGGCCAACATGAACAAGGCCCATCGGGACCGAATCGCCTTTATGCGCATCGTCTCCGGAAAGTTTGAGGCAGACCGGGAGGTCTACCACATCCAAGGCGGCAAGAAGATCCGCCTGTCCCGCCCCCAGCAGCTGATGGCCGCCGAGCGGGAGATCATTGAGGAGGCCTACGCCGGAGACATCATTGGCGTGTTCGACCCGGGCATTTTCTCCATTGGAGACACCCTGTGTGCCCCCAGCAGGAAGTTTTGCTTCGACCCAATCCCCACCTTCGCGCCGGAGCACTTTGAGCGCATCCGTTCTGTGGACACCATGAAGCGCAAGCAGTTCCTCAAGGGCGTGGAGCAGATTGCCCAAGAGGGCGCCATCCAGATCTTCAAGACCCCCTACTCCGGTATGGAGGAGGTCATCGTGGGCGTGGTGGGCACCCTGCAGTTTGACGTGCTGGAGTACCGCCTGCGCAGCGAGTACAATGTAGAGCTGTATAAAGAAGGCCTTCCCTACGAATACCTGCGCTGGATCGTACGGGAGGAGGACGCCCCCCCGCTGAAGGAGGAGGACCTGTTGCTGCCCAACGACGCCAAGCTGGTGGAGGACTATAAGGGGAACCAGCTGCTGCTGTTCGCCTCCCAGTGGTCCATCCAGTGGGTCAGCGACCGGAACAAGGGTCTGAAGCTGGCCGAGTTCGGCGGCGCGAAATTTTAAAAAGGGGACGGGAACATGAGACCAAAGCTGATCCTGACGGATCTGGACGGGACCCTCCTGCGGGAGGACAAGACCCTCTCCCCTATCAACCGCGCCGCCCTGGAGCAGGCCGCCGCCCAGGGAGCGGAGGTAGTGGTGGCTACCGGCCGCTTTTACGGCGGGATTCCTCAGGAGCTGCGGGACCTGCCCTTTCTGCGCTATTTCATCCTGATGAACGGGGCCAAGGTGTATGACCGCCGGATGGACAAGACGCTTGGCCGGGCGGAGATCCCCTGGGAGACAGTGGAGGCAGTCATCGATTTTCTGGAACCTCTGCACTGCTCGGTGGACTGCTTTCAGAACGACCGGGGCCTGATGGCCCGGAAATACTATGACCGCCTGGAGCAGTATGTTACTCACCCGCCCTCCTTCGCCCTGGTCAAGCGCACCCGTGAGCCGGTGGATGACCTGAAGGAGGCGGTGCTGGCCGGAGGGGGCTCCGTTCAGAAGCTCCAGGCCTATTTCCCCGATCTGGAGCTGCGGCCCAAAGTGATGGAGCAGTGCAAACTGGTGTTCCCGGATCTGGTCCAGGCCATCTCCATGCCCGCCAACCTGGAGTTCAACGCCCCGGACGCCACCAAAGGAAACGGCCTGCGCACCCTGTGCCGCTGTCTGGGGATCGATCCCCGGGAGGCCGCGGCATTCGGCGATGGGACCAACGACCTGAGTCTTCTGCAAGAGGCCGGGATCGGGGTAGCCATGGCCAACGGCGCCCCCGAGACGCTGGCTGCGGCCGACCTGACCGCCCCCTCCAATGAGGAGGACGGGGTAGCTCAGATCCTGTCCCGCTGGTTTCCCCCAAATACATGAAAATCGGGAGAGCGCCGCGGCGCTCTCCCGATTTCATCCCCGGCCCGGCCCGGGCTGGATGACAGTCAGGTCGTAGTACCGCAGCAGCGCGGCCGCCAGGACCAGGAGCGAGGCCCAGGCATTGATCCTGGCGGAGCCTTCAGGATCCGGAGCGCTCCTCCAGGTCTCCAGCGCCAGCCTGAAAAAGAAGGCCAGCGGCGGCAGGACCAGGGCTCCTGCGGCGCGGCGCAGTCCGGTGATTTCCGGAGCCGAAGCGGCTTCTCCGGAACGGGCGTCCAGGCTGTCCCGCTGGAGCCGGACAGCCTGCAGGGACAGCAGCAGGGCAAAGAGCAGCAGCACCAGGCTGACCGCCACGGTGCTCAGTGTGTCCCA
>ERZ832522.4960-NODE-4960-length-12573-cov-3.843745_pt1 | contig 12573 bp, 13 predicted proteins | sample MGYA00519951_ERZ832522 | MGnify/ENA primary metagenome ERZ832522 (study PRJEB31850, sample SAMEA3708728) | human gut metagenome | biome: human gut; feature: human-associated habitat; material: faeces | place: China | collected 2014 ... | reverse complement strand
GTATTCCGCAATACTTCGGAATGTGCAGCTTACGCTGAATTTTTTCTTGCCGAATTTGAACGCAAGCCTACTCCGCTGAATGCGGTCATGTTGGCTTTGACAATACAGAATCCGGAACCGTTTTTCAAGACTCTGCATGAAAAGAAAAAGCTGGATATATTTGTCAAACTCACCTATCCGGAAAAACTTCCGCCGCTTCCTCCGCCGTGGCCCTCATGTATTCCTTTTACTTATGCTTCCGGATTCGATTGTCCTTTTTACACGGAAGAGGAATATCTGGATCTGCCTTACCGGGAACAGCTTCTGCAATGGCGCTGTTTCAATGGAAGATTGTACAAGCATTGCCGGACAATTCTGGAAAAAGAAATGAAAACGATCTCTGCAAAACAGGCAGCAACACCATGAAAAAACTCTGCTTCTTGATTTATCCCGGTCTTTTCGTATGGAATATGGCTTTTGCCGGAGATTCCGGTATTGATCCGTCCGGATTCTTCCACGCTCTCGACTGGCAGGACGGACAACTGACGATCGTACTGCCGGATTCCGGAGTCCGCTTTTGGGCTGACGGAGAAAAAAAGACGTTGCACCGTTATGGAGAAAAACTGCTTTTAAGGACGAATGAGACGCGGAATCTTACCGACGGGCGGCATTGGAAATTATCCTGCAGTCTGCTGGAGAAACAGGCGCTGCAAAGGGAACACTGCGGAGATGAACTTCTGTATCTGTGCACTCATGTTTCCTATCCGGGGAAATACGTTCTGCTCGTAAGAGCGCAATTGGATGCCCGCAGTTTCGGCGGCACACAGAGGTGCCGGGAATACCTGTTTCTTCCCTGTTGGAACGAACTGGAAACATCGGCATTCCGGACTCTCTTTATCAATTGCACCTGTGTGCGCGGAAAATATGTCATTCTCTCCCGGAAACAGCCGGAAGAATCCATCTTGAACATTGTCCCCGGTAGGACAAACCATTACGAGGAATCTCTGTTCCGTTTGCAGGAACGGCTGAAAGCGGCAGCCGGGGATCTGCCGTTGAAAGACCGACCGGGTGAGACTTGGATGTCGCGTATTTATGAAGTGCCGGGAAAGTTTTCCATTGAGATTACACCGTCTACTGGATCCCGTTCCTATTTTCACGGCATGTTTCATTGTATTTCAGATCGCAATATGTTTTATTATGAAAAGTTTGAAGATGCGGATCAAACGCTCCGATCGAAAATCCGGAATGCCTTGGGCGGAACGTTTCATCTGGTGATCACGAATCAGAGCATGATCCGGGGCGATGCCCCCGAACTGACCGTAGAAATTGACGGGATTCCTGTTACAAAAAGCAAAATCCAGTCGGATCGAAAGATGCTTCAGCACACCTTGTACAGCTTCCCAACTCTGCTTCCTCCCGGAAAACACCGTTTGAAAATCACAGGCGGCGGAATGGATTTTGAGGAGCTGTTTACCATTGACGAACAGCACGACACCGGCGTTTTGATGTTTGTGCGTCCCCGCTGGTATGAATTTTGGAAAAAGCCAGAATATTCCTTCGATTTGAGGAAAGGTCCGTTATTATGGATTTAAAAACAATACTGTTACTCTTATGTTCGATCATTCTTTGCTCATGCAAACCGCCGCTTGTTTCATTTTTCCCGCAACGCGACAATGGAATGGAAAAATCTTTGGCAAAGGAAAATCATTTTTCAGCGGAAGATGTTTATGCCGATGTCTGCTCTCAAAAAGCCAATTCCGCTTGGCAAACAGCCGACTTCTTGCCGTTTATCTTTGATTCCTTGTAATCGGCAAACAGTGGGATATAGTAAACCAAGGGTCTTTACACCAATCTTTTAATAAAAGTTGTCCAACCTATGGGAGTGCGATTGGCCCCGGAAACTAAACAATTTGACTCGGTGTAAAATGCCGATAGTATCTGTTATTGCATTTGCACACATCTGCTCTGGGAGATTACAGATAGCAAACGTGAGTTGGAGCAGCCGGCATGTGGAAGTTGCTATGCTTGTCATCTTTTGCCGTAGGCCTTTCCCTCGTCTAACATGAAAACGGGCGAGCAGGAGAAAAGCCCGCAATCGCCCGCTGTTGCTTGTTACTGTGGAAAGAAAAACTTTTCCTGTTCCTCCCAGGAATCCGGAAAACTCTGGCGATACTGTTCCTGCGATAAGTTTACTTCCCCGGCAATGATCTTATGGATGATTTTCGGGGAAAGCAAAGTCAGGCGGATTGTCCGTGCCACTGCTCCGGAGTCGATGCCAAGCACATTGGCAAGTTCGGCAATGTTTTTGAATTTGCCTTCATCGATCATCTTCTGCCAGCGATATGCTCTTGCGATACTCAGGAGAAGAGGAGAAGATCCCGCATCCTCGGAATCCGGCATAATCATCTTTTTCCGCTGTCCGCAGATCTTGAAAACGATCGGCAACGTAATCAGCAGGTTCCCGTTTTCCAGAATTTCAATTTGATTCTTCGGCATTTGCCAGCTCCTCCAGCAGAGTTTTGACTCCGGAGCATTTCAGCTCTACGGAAAGTTTATTTTCATAAATGATGACCTTCTCAATCAGAAGAGCGGTCAGGCGATTGGCTTCTCCCGGTGTGATTTCTTCCCAGAAAATTCCCTGAAGGGCTTCAGTGATATCCACACCTGGCATATTCAAAGCTGCTGCCAGACGCATAATGATTGTCGGCGACTGAAGAAATTTCCGCAACTGCTCCCGGACATTTTTTTCAATTTCTCCCGCAGATACCTGATGCACGGGACAATGGGTTTCCCCACGTTTTGCATCCTTCACGCAGAGATAATAAAAGTATTTCTTTCCATTCTTCCTGGAATAAGTCGGCATCATGGAACATCCACAGTGCCCGCATTTCAGGATTCCTTTGAGCGGGGCGACAATTTCGACATTCCTGCTCCGGTCCGGAATTCGATCATTTGCAGAAAGAATTTCCCTCGACCGGTTCCAGACGGCCAGATCAACAATAGCCTCCTGTTCTCCTTCGCAAATGGTTCCCTTGTATTTCACCTCTCCGATGTAGGTATGATTTTCCAGAATCCGGTATATATGACTGGCATCCCAGATTTTTCCCTGCTTTGTCTTTATCCCGTCACGGTTCAACTCCCTTGCGATCAGTTTGGGAGACTGAACCTCAATAAACCGCTGAAAGATTCTTTGAATGACCCGTGCTTCTTCCGGCTCAACAACCAGCTTTTTGTTTTCCACGCGGTATCCCATTGGAACACTGCCGCCGACCCATTTGCCTTTCTTCCGGCTGGCTGCCATCTTGTCGCGGACCCGCTCGGTGATGACCTCCCGCTCATATTGCGCGAAGGTGATGAGAATGTTGAGCATCATGCGTCCGGCGCTGGTGGCGGTATTGATTTCCTGCGTCACCGCGACGAACTGTGTACCCCATTCGTCAAATTTCTTGGAGAGGTCTGCAAAATCACAGATGGATCGGGAGAGTCGGTCGATCTTGTAAACCACGATGATGTCGACCAGCCCGGCTTCACAGTCGGCAAGGAGCTGCTGAAGCGCAGGGCGTTTCATATTGCCGCCGGAATATCCTCCGTCGTCATAACGAGTCGGTAGGCAGACCCATCCGTTGGCTTTCTGACTTGCGATATAGGCTTCGCCAGCCTCCCGTTGAGCATCCAGACTGTTGAATTCCTGATCCAGTCCTTCCTCAACGGACTTGCGTGTGTAAATCGCGCATCTCTTCTTTGGAATCGTCTGCATCACCATCACTTCACCCCGAAAAAGAGTTTGCCGTTCCAGCGAGTCCCAGTAATTTCGCGGGCGATGGCGGAAAGCGATTGATAGACCGTTCCGTCATATTCAAATGTTCCGTCGCCCAGAACAATCACTTCGTATTTCTTCCCTTTCCAGACCCGTTGATAACGAGTCCCGCGCAACTTGGAAATCATTCCTTTCGCTTTATTTTGAAGATTGGCCATGGGATCACCATCGGCAATCCGGATCAGAATTTCCTTGTCGTTATCGGACAATCCCCCGAAATGAAGTTCCTGAATTCGATAAGCAAGGCGGCGTCGCAGATTTACAATGTTGGTCTGCCCCGGTTCAAAGCCAAAGAGTTCATTGAACTTTTCCCGAAGTTCGGCAAGATTCATACGATAGATCCTGTCAATTTGTCGTTTTATTCCTTGATCGCTCATGTCAATGCAACTCCTTGATTTTTCTCTATATACAAGCATTCGTCCCTGCGTTTATCCAGTTCTTTTGCCTTGATTCTGCGAAGAACTGCGGCAATCAGATCGATCGCCTGACGAATATTTTCGGGAAGTTCCCGTTTATCCATTTTTCTGTCTCCTGAGTTCGGAAAGTTTGAGTCTGCCATTCGGGGGAATCCCGCCAAGGCGTTTGTCGGAAAGCCGGATCATCGGCTTGCGGTCGAGCTTCGCGGGAAGCGTCTCGGGCAGAGACGCGCCAAGCATTGATCCGCAGACCGCACAGCCCGCGACACAGTCCAGAAAGTGGTTGTCGTGCGACTGCGGCTTGAGTTTCCACTCGTCGACCGTGCGGCCGCGCCCCTGTGTTTTGACGCGGTATTCAGCGGTCAGATGCTCTGCGAAGAGCTGATGAGCTCCGGGGATCCGTCCGTAGAGCGTGAGCGCCCCCTTGTCGCCGACGGGAACCGCAAGCCGCGCGTGAATGAAACTCTTCCAGTAGTTCGTGTCGTAGATGACATGCCGGATCGCCCGTTTCCCGGCGACATTCGGAATCATCCAGTTGAATCCGAGCCGGTCGCCCTGCTGTTTGCGGTATTCGGTCATGGGTTTCGAGGATGCGCCAACGTATCTGCCATGCGACGGCAGGATCACTCCGGCGTGGGAACTCTGACGGCAGAACTGATAGACGACATCGGTTGACTGTCCCCAGTTCGCATCCACGAGAGCGCGTTCAATTTTCAGGACAGCCCCGTCCTCGCGCTCCCACTCGCGCCCGAGGCATTCATCGGTCAGCGCGGACAACGCGGCGTACAGGGCCCCCTCGAAGCCCGCTTTCGGGAAGAGCGTCTGAATGCTCGGATTCGCATCGGCAAGCGAATACTCGTGCCGGTGCTGATCCGGCCATGAGCCGTAGTCGATGACCGCGCCGGTGAAGTCCTCCGCCCATGCGATCACCACATAGAAAAGCAGCGCTTTCTGGACGTCGATAAACATCGTGAGGCGATCGCATTTCAGCGGGACGCGCCGTCGGGCAAGTCCGTTGATCTTTGCACAGATCTCGTCCACGGAAAGAAGCGAGTCATCCGCCGTGTCATCCGGGAGCGGGTCGTTCTGATATTCCGACTGGAAAGCTGCTTCATCTTGAAACTTCAGGTTCATCGCGTGTTGAAGCGCTGATACTTCATCGTGATTGAAGCGGGCTTCCCAGCTCACTTCCGCTCCGGCATCCATCGCTTCCCGGTTCGCCAGATAAAACTCCGTCGCCTTCTGGAAATTGCCCTCCGTGCGCAGAGCTTCCGCCCGGATCTCGGCGTATTCCTCCCACAGTTTCATATTTGTGGGGAAGCAGTAGACCATTCGGGTCTTTTCGCCGTTCCAGTCCGGATGTGTGTTTCGGTTGAGGATGATGTCGGCCATGTCACCCGGGCGGATGATCGTGCAGGGCATGATCCCTGAGATTTTCTGCCCCGGACCGGCAAGTCCCAGGATGTCTCCGGCAAGCACACGAACCCGCTTGCGTGTCTGTTCCAGCGATCCGGCAGATTCCGAGGTCTGCGGATCGTCGATGATGACAAGTGATGGGCGCACGCTCCGGCCGTCGCTCCGCTTGAACTTCATACCACGGATACGTCCGGTGATGCCGGCAACTCGGACGATGATGCCGGAAGCCCTGCTTCCTTCGACGGTCGGCAGAACGATCTCGTTGCTCGTCCAGGTGATGCGGGTGCGCTCGCCCTTGTAGAGCTGTCCGGCGCACCGGTTCGCGATCCCCTCCAACTGTGCCACCGGATAGCACACCTCCGGGAAGTCTTCGGCGAGACGCTCGTTGACTTCCAGCTCGGTCTTCAAAGAATCCAGAAGCTCCAGAGCCGCTGATTCAGTCGCGCCGATCAGTACCACGAATTCACGATGCCCGTAGAGCATCGACCAGAGCGCCGCGCTTTCCGTGATTGTTGTCTTCCCGGAACCGCGCGGGAGCGCCAGCGCAAAAAGTCCGCCTCGCAGAACCGCCGTTTCAATCTTCTCAATCACCTTCAGATGATCCGGCGACCATGCAAGAGAATAGGTCTCCGGGAAATAGCTCTCGCAGAAAAGCTGGAAATTGCGTTCGCAGGCGGCTTTCCTGTTAGGATTCACGACCTCCGGGAGCGGGCCGATGTCGCGTCCGGCGAGCGACTGTTCCGCCTGACGGTCGCGCTCGGCATTGCGCCGATCCTCATAGCTGTGCGCGCCGGACGTCTCCTCCGGAGTGTGTTTCCGGTCGAACATCCAGGCAATGTATTTCAGGAGGTTGATGTTGCGCGGATTCTCCGAGGAGCCGATCCGGAAGCCGACGCGGTTGAACTCGCGGTAAAGCCGCGCCTGCGCCAGAACAAATCCGAACGACGTGGAGTTCAGAAGCCGCGCGACGTCCACCACGCGCATGTTACTCGGATTGATCGGCATCGTCTTCCTCCTTCGCCAGCCAGGCGGCATATTCAACCAGGTTGATCGTGCCATCCGGATTCCGCGGCGCACCGGAAGCAAGATCTGCGGCAATCATCTCCGGAGAAGCGGTCCGGGATCCGGCCTGTTTCAGCAATCTCACCAGCACTTCAGGCTGCAATGCAGTGATTTTCAAAGAATTATCCATCTATTTCGCCTTTATTTTCAGATTGCGACTGGATAAGCGGTGCAAGTCATGGTTGTATATGCACCAGCGAAGCAAAGAAGTCGCAAGTCAAACAACCAGAAGGAGGTAAGTATGTGCGACACGAGCAACATCACAGTCGGAACCATCGTCATGGTGAAAGTCGGACGCAATGAGATCGAGGTCGTCGTAACCGAGATCACCGCGAACGGCTGGAAAGTCAAAAAGGTCGGCAGCGACCGCGAGTTCATCGTCACCAGAATCGAACGGGTCATCGCCGAACCGGGAGCGCCGGAGACGGTCCCGGCAAGGGAACCGGAGGCGGAAGCAGTCGATGCGGAGATCCCGTCGGAAGCGGAAGAGGAAGTGGACACGCCCAATCCCGCGCCGGAATCCGGCGGATCGCCGGAGAAAAAGCTCTCACTCCTGAATGCGGCTCTGCAGGTTCTCAAGCGCAGCCGGACGCCGCTCAACACGAAAGAGATCCTCGCGCAAGTCATCGAAGAAGGTCTCTGGAGCCCGAATGGAGCAAAGACTCCGGAGCAGAGTCTTTACTCCGCCTTCTTCCGCGAGATCAAGGAAAAGGAGACGCCGCGCGTCCGCAAGAGTGCCGCCCGCCGGGGCGCATTCGAGTTCAACAGCTGACCGAAGCAGCCGGTGCAGAAGTCGGAGCGGGAAGTGCATCAAGGAGCAGTTCCCGCGCCGCATACAGAGGCAGGAGCAGTTGGATGTATGTACCAAAATGCTCCTGTTTTACTTCCTGAGCGCTCCGGAGGTAATTTCGAACCAGACAGGTGCGCGGTCTGCCGGTTTTCTGAGAAAGTTCTCCAAAGGGTGTTGCCGGAATGGCCGATCGCGCCAGCTCCTCGGCATGAGCCTCCAGTTTCGCCAGACGGTTTTCCGCCTGAATCCGCCGATACACTTCCTCTTCCAAAGTTGTCACCAGAGCTTTGATCTGTTCATTGCTCATGCCCGGAGAAAGATATGCTCCGGTCTTGCGGATGGACGGCAGAACCTCATGCGTCACCCAGCGTTTGAATGCTTTGGCTTCCGGTTTCCGGCTTCGGAGAATCAGAGAATAGAGGCCGGCCTCACTGACAATCGTCATTTCCTGATTGCCGCCAGGGGTGCTCACAGTATGAGCACCCTTTTCATCGGCATCCAGATTCCTGATTGCAGAGTCCACCTTCGTAATTTCAAGCACTTTGCAGACATCCCTGGCAACAAACCACGGTTCTCCGCCCTTTTCAACAATCCGGACCGGGCTGTTCTTGTAGACTTTTACGATTTCGTTCATACGATAATTCTCCTCTTTTGGTTAGTTTGCCGGACAGCACCATGCCGTCCGGCTGTTGTTCTTTATTCTTCGACTGCCGGAGTAAGCGCCTGCCAGTCACAGCCCTCGCCATGGACGAACTCCGCCCAGCGACGGCGGATCACATCCACATATTTCGGATCAAACTCCATCGTGCAGTTGACGCGGTTTGTCTGCTCGCAGGCGATCAGCGTGCTGCCCGAGCCGCCAAACAGATCCAGTACGGTCTCGCCCGCCTTCGAAGAGTTGAAAATCGCCTTGATCGCCAGCGCGGTCGGTTTCTGCGTCGGATGCACATATTCCCGCGTGTTGTCCCGTTTGATGTCCCAGACCGTCGTCTGGCAGCGGTCGCCGAACCACTCGCAGTTCTCCCCCTCATGACAGCCGTAAAAGCACGGTTCCGCCGCCCAATGGTAATCGCTGTGACCAAGGATCATTCCCTTGTTCCAGAACAATACCTGTTTGGATTTCAGTCCGGCATCAATGATGGCGTGTTCAAACTGCAAATGATTGCTGCTGGCATACCAGATGTAGAACGCCCGCTTTTCCCGGAGGCTCGCTTTCAGATTTTTGAATGCGGCAAGCAGGAACTCTGAAAGTTTTTCTCCGCGCAGATCGTCGTTTTCAATGACCTCCCACAGTCGGCCGCCCGGATTGTTCACTCCGCGATAACTGACTCCATACGGCGGATCGGTGAAAACGAGATCCGCTTTCCCGCCGTTCATGAGACGGGCGACGTCTTCCGCCCTGGTGGAATCGCCGCACATGAGCCGGTGCTTACCGAGCTGATAGATCACCCCCCGCTGACTGACCGGCTCTTCCGGGACATCCGGGACGGCGTCGGCATCCGTCTCTCCCTCGGCAACCACATTTTCTTCGGAACTTCCGTTCAGCAGACGGTCAAGCTCGTCGGTGTCGAAGCCGAGGAGCGACAGGTCAAAATCCTTTTCCTGCAAATCGCGCAGTTCGATCGGCAAGAGGTCGTAGTTCCACTCCGCGATCTCGCCGGTCTTGTTGTCCGCAATCCGATATGCCTGCACCTGTTCCGGCGTGAGGTTTTCCGCGATAATGCACGGAACTTCTGTTAGACCAATAGACTTTGCACTACGAAGACGGGTATGCCCCGTGATTATGACGTTGTTTTTGTCAAGCACAATTGGAACACGGAATCCGAATTCTTTGATTGACTGTGCTACTGCATCCACGGCTGCATCATTGATGCGTGGATTTTTTTCGTAGGGGATAATCTCATCCACTCTTTTGTAAACAATGTTCATCATTATTCATTTTCCTTCCTGTAGCTTTTTCCTGTCCTTATTTGCCAAATTGTTGAACTCAGACACTTGAATATTTCTGCGATATTCCTGTCAGATTTCCCTTCTTCAATCAAAACACGAATTTCCCGAACTTGTTCTTCAGAAAACTTTCTGAGCTTGAACTTTGGCATTCTTGCTATTTTATGCAGATGCTCATAACTTCTCAGACCTATTTGAAAAGCATGTCTATTGTTTTCTGATCGCGTACACCACTCAAGATTTTGTGCCGAATTATTGGTTTTTATTCCATCCTTATGATTAACTTCCAGATAACCGTTCGGGTTGGGAACAAAACATTTTGCTACAATTCGGTGAACATATTCATTTCTTCCATTGATTGTGGCACGCAGGTAGCCATGCTCATTGGGACGAAGTTTCTGTCGATGAATATGGAGACCGCCTTTGACGCCCATCGTGTACACGGTTCCATCCATTGTCACGAGATATCGTTCAGAATAGATTTTTGCTTGTATTTTATGTGGAGGAGCATTGGCAACCGCCTCCACCGCGCCGTCGTTGAAGCGCGGGTTCTTCTCATACGGATGGATCTCCGAGAGTTTCATCATTTGAATCTGCATAAAGGTTCCTTTCCTGGAAAAATGATTTGCAAAAGCAAGATTCGGAGCTACTTTTGCAAGGGTTGAAGAATTGAGAATTCCGGAGAAAGACGATTTCGCCGGAAACGGGGCAAACAGCCCCGCTGTCGCGTTCGATTCCGACCCGCTATACAGCCCCGGCGAACGTGCTGTCGCGCGCGTAAGAGGGCTGTCCGGGGGCGTGTCGGTGCGCTGTCGGAGTGGATCGCAAGTCGTTGATAATCAACGAGCATAAAAATTTTATCACCGGCAAGCAAGTCTGCTTATAACGCCGACTCCTTCCGCGCGCCCTCGAAAAATCCCTTTCAAGGGGGGAACCGTTGACTCTGGAATGTACATAAGCCTCGCCGCCTCATTTTCGACCCCTCGAACTTTCTGTGCTTCTATGAGGCTGGAAATACCCTTAAAATAAACGACGGATTTTTCCGTCATTTCGACAAAAGTGACGGAAAAGTGACGGAGGCTCATGAGTGCATCGGCTATTCCCGGTTTTTCTTCTGGATCTGATAAATCCGCCGTGGGGTGAGTCCGATCATATCTGCGACCTCGCCGATGGGAGTGCCGGAGGCAACCATGTTCTGCACGAAGTTCTTGTCTGCCTTTGACTTGTAGTTCACCGGAGGGATATAAAGCAGACCGCGCCAATGCTTTTGAACCGCCTTGAGCAGTTCGGACGGCAGCACATCTGCCGCATTAGCATAAACGGACATGGCTGTTTTCCTTTACTTTTTGTGTTTGAACTCACCGCACCAGTCATCATCCTTGACGACCGGCCACTCTATGTACGGGGAATGTGCATACCTGACAGTTGACGGTGCGTGGCGGCGGCAAATACTGCCGGAGCCTTTGCCTCTGGAATCAAAAAATTTGCATTCGGAACATGTCTTAATGTGCCGATCTTCTGTTTTCATAAAAATCCTTTCAAAAATGTTGTTCACGGCTTTCACGGCTCTTTATATGCAAATGAAAAAAAGAAAGAAGTCCGGGAACAGCTGTGAAGTGGTGAAAAGCTAAAAAAAACAGAAGAAAAATAATATATTTTGAGGGTAAATATATATATTATTATTTTTTTCTGTTCTTCTCTTTTCATTCTGCTATTCACACTTTTTTCCTTCACTTTTCCCGGCATTTTGCATCTTTTTTTCCGGGAAGCCCTGGACCGTTCACATTGTTTTTTGTGAATCATTCCACAAGCCGGTATATTTTTGCCGCAGGTCTGACGGAAGAGTCATATTCTACCTGAACAGTGCCCTTTTCCTGCAGGGTTTCTGCGATTTTCTTCATGGAGTCCGCAGACTCGTGCAAAAGCCGCAGAAGTTTGCTGTGCGGCAACCGGCCGCCATGCTCCTGCAGTTTGCGGATTGCTCTCTGACATTTCTCATCGAAGATGTTTTCATAGACATAGCGGTCAGCCATATACAGCATCCGCTGCGTCAGATGGTCGATGAACTTCCACGCCCATCGCACGGATTTCTCCGTGATCAGCGGATTGTAGACATTGCCGCTGATGCCGTGCAGCATGGCGAGCTTGCACACCTTTTCATGGGCGCGCGCCCACAATGCCTTGGCGGCTCCTTCGTTCTGTGCTTCATAGAAGTTGTAACGCCGATCGCATTCCTGCTGAACTTCCCGGAGCGCGGCAGTTGCCTCGGGCGTTTCCGTAATGATCAGCGGCTTTGGATACTCGTTTGTCAGATTGCCGTTCACATCGAGATTCGCGAGGTAGGTTGCCGCGCGGATCAGCGAATCCGAAGGCGTGATCGGCTGGGGATTCCCGGCTTCGCCACGTTTGCCCGCTTCCACGATGATGCACCGGGCGACCAGCCCGTTTTCAAGCACACGCCGGGAAAGCGATTCATAGAAATACTGCGGAATCGCGGTTCCCAGCAGAACCAGATTCGGATTCACAATATGCGCAATCTCATGAACTGTGCCGTCTTTTTTCTTCGCTGACGCTTTTTTGCGCAGCGGATAGATGGTGTTGGACGCGCCATAGAACTTCAACAGTTTTTCGTTGATGGATTCCGCCCGGTTGTCTTTACTGTATTTCAAAGTATTGAAAATACAGTCGAACTCATCCGCCTGAAACAACATGGACGGGTGCATGAACAGGGCATCCTCGAGTCCTTCTCCGGAAGCGAAGGCATCGCCGATCGCCCCGGCGACTCCCGCGCGGAAGGCGATATTGAAATTCACCTTGCGCGGATGATCTTTGCCGGTTCCGCTGTCTGCCAGCGCGATGAGATAGATGTTGCTCCGATTGTCGCGCTTGTCCTGCACCTTTCGCCCGACAAGAAACGCCAGGAGCGCTAGTGCGCCGGTGAACGAAAGGACACGGTTCGGATACGGAGCCGACTGCATCGAGAGCTTGACGACATTATCAATGAATCCGGGAATCGACAACAGCTTGTCCGGCACAGGTCCGGGATTGGGAAAGAGAGGAGCCTCCTTTTCCTGCTTTTCGATCCTGTTCGGCTTCAAGATTCCGCTCAGATCCACATCGGAGTTCGCCTCCTCCCGGCGGTCGTA
>ERZ832522.4959-NODE-4959-length-12576-cov-3.387110_pt1 | contig 12576 bp, 8 predicted proteins | sample MGYA00519951_ERZ832522 | MGnify/ENA primary metagenome ERZ832522 (study PRJEB31850, sample SAMEA3708728) | human gut metagenome | biome: human gut; feature: human-associated habitat; material: faeces | place: China | collected 2014 ... | reverse complement strand
GGGGATGCCCCAGTCGAAGCTGGAGCGGGAGATGGACAGATCCTGCAAGCCGCCCTTCACGAAGGAGACGATCTCGTTGCGACGGCTGACAGGCCGGATGAAGTCGGGGTGCTCGTCGTAGAAGGCGAGGAGCTTGTCCTGGAACTCGGAGAGCTTGAAGAACCAGTTCTCCTCGCCCGAGGACTCGTAGCGCACCGGGCGCTTGCAATCGGGGCACACGAACTCGCCGTCCTCGTTCTTCTCCAAGTCGCTCTCGGCGTAGTAGGTCTCCTCGTGCACGCAGTACCAGCCCTCATAGGCGCTCTTGTACAGCCAGCCCTTCTCGTACAAATCGCCCCAGAACTTCTGCACGGCACAGGTCTGGCGATCCTCGGTGGTGCGCACGAAGTTGGTGTAGTCGATATCCAGCGTCTTCCACGCATCGGTGAAGGCCGGGGCCAGCGAGTCGCACCAGGCTTGCGGGGTCATGCCGTTCTTCTCGGCGGTCTCGGCGATCTTCTGGCCGTGCTCGTCGGTGCCGGTGACGAACGACACGTCGTAGCCGTTCATGCGCTCGTAGCGAGCGATGGTGTCGGCGGCCACCGTGGTGTAGGCGGTACCCAGATGCGGCGCGGCGTTGATGTAGTAGATGGGCGTGGTGACGCCGAAGGTTCCCTTAGGCATAGCGGGTAAGACTCCTTTTCCGGGCGCAGGCGGCCGATGACACCGCCGCTCCCCTTTAGGGTTGTTGCGTGCAGGCTATCTTAACACAGGGAAGGGCCGCACGATCCTTCGACTCCGCGCTGCGCCGTAGACGCGTGATGACGCGGGGCCGTAAGGAACGCCAGGGCAGCAAAGGTGGCGGGGGACGCAAGCGCCGCAAGGATCAGGCGCGTCCGAGGATTCCGCCCAGCGTGGCCGCCAGGTCCTTTATGCTGATGGGCTTGGAGAGATGGTCGTCGGCTCCAGCGCGCTTCGATTCCTGAACATCTTCGGTGAACGCATTGGCCGAGAGCACGACAATGGGCAATGCGCGCAAATCATCCCGCGCGCTCTCGCGGATGCGGTGCGTGGCCTCCAGACCGTTCATGACAGGCATCTGGATATCCATGAGCACCACGTCGAAATACCCCGGCTCGCTCGCATCCAGCGCATCGAGGGCCTCCTGGCCGTTGGCCGCCGTCTCGGCCGCTGCGCCGAGGGACTCCAGCAGCGCCACGGCGATCTCGCTGTTAAGCTCGTTGTCCTCCACAAGCAGCACGCGCACGCCGCTCAAGTCGGCGCCCCTCGGCGCGGGCGCATCCCCCTGCGAAGCATCGCGCGCATCGTCGGCGTCGTCGCTTTCCCCAAGGACGCCTTTCGCATTCCTTTCCACATAGCGCATGCTCACCCGCACCGTGAACACCGTGCCGCGACCCGGCTCGCTTTCCACATCAATCGTGCCGCCCATCAGCGAGACGACGGACTGGGCGACGGAAAGCCCCAGCCCCGTGCCCTCCACGGACTCGGTGCGCGAGTCGTGCTCGCGCGCGAAGGGCTCGAAGACGTGCGCCAGAAACTCCGGCGCCATGCCGCAGCCGGTGTCGGCGAAGACGAACTCGTAGTCGCTCGTCCCCTCGACGCGAGAGGCGTGCTCGACACCCCGCAGCGACCCCGAGCCGCCCGCCGGCGTGAACTTCACCGCATTGCCGAGCATGTTCATGAACACCTGCTGCAAGCGAAGCCCGTCGCCCTCTACCAGCGGATGGGCGAGCCCTTCGAATTCAATCGCGAAGGCGATGCCCGATTCTTCGCAGCGCTGCGAGAACATCGTCTCCATCTCGAGAGCCAACGCTCGCAGATCCACCTCTCCCACGGTCAGCACCAGGCGCCCGTTCTCGATCATGGAGAGATCGAGTACCTCGTTGATCAGCGCGAGCAAATGGTTGCTCGACAGCGTGATCTTCGCCAGGCAGTCGTCCACTTTCTCCGGATGCCCCTCGTTCATGCGCGCGAGCTCCGTCATGCCGATGATGGCGTTCATCGGCGTGCGGATATCGTGGCTCATGCGCGAGAGGAAGTCGCTCTTGGCGTTGTTGGCGGCAACCGCCGCGCGATAGGAGTCCTCCATGGCCAGCTGGAGCTGCTTCTCGCGCTGCTTGAGCGCCGTGACGTCCTGGGTCGTGTAGAGAAGCCGCGTCGGCATCCCCGCCGCGTCGCGCTGCACGCAGATGAGGTTGATGTCCTCCCATTTGACGTCTCCCCCGCGATTCATCTGGTACTCGAAGCGGATCTCGTCGGAGCCGGGCGGCATGAGATCGATGATCGTGTGCTTGTCGTAGAGCTTGGCCACCTCCGCCTTGGCCTCGTCGCCCACGACCAGGCCCTGCAGGCGCTCTATCATGGCGGTGTAGGAGCCTTCCAACTCGTAGGGGTCGCTCGGCGTGACCGGGCCGCTCATGTAGCGGAACCGATCGGCATCCAAATCCATGAGCACCAGCCGCTCGGTCAGCTTGGCCACCCCGCGCTGCACGTCCTCCCGATCGCACATCGAGCGGGTGAGCGAGCGGTGGCGGCGGTTGTTGTAGAAGATAATGCCGGCAATGACGAGGACGAATACCACCACGATGACGAACAGGGCGTTCCAACCGCCTTCATTGGCCTCGTTGATCATCTGTTCGGTAGCGGCGGCCGGGAACGTCTCCAGCATCATCCAGCCGAGACCCGGCACCTCGCGGATGCACACCGAGCCCGTGCCGCGCTCAGCCTTGTAGCTGTACGTGACCGTCTCGTGATTGGCAAAAGCGCGCTCCAGATCGCGGGCACCGGAGGTGGCAGAGGGGTCGGCCTGCGCCTCTTGGATAAGGCTCCTGCCAACATAGGAGGAATCCGTGGCGGCCACCACCTCCCCGGTAGGCAAGCACAGCATCACCTGGGACGCGTAGCCGAAGAAATCGCCCGACAGAAGATCGGCGAGCCGGTTCTCGCTGTAGTGGGCCAGAAGCAAGCCCACGACCGGACCGTCCGCGCCCTCGCGAACCGGTGCGAAGAAGTACACGAGGTTCTCGTGGGTCATGCGGGTGTTGAATACGGCCTCGATGCCAGATTCGCCCGCCATGGCCCGCTTGAAGTAAGAGCGATCCGACACGTTCACCGGCTCGTGCTGGGGCGAGTGTTGCATGCCATCGACATCAACGAAGTCGATGGTGTCGAAAGGCGAGGTCTCCTCCACGCTGATGAGCCATTCCTCGCTGGTGACGATGTCGGTCACATCCGCCGACTCCGAGGCAAGAGCGGCGATAGTCTCGATGTCCCTCTGCGTATTTTCCATGAGAGTGGAGACCAGCACGCAGGATTGGGCCGTGGCATCGGAGACGTACTGGTTCGCCTGGGCGACGATGCGGTTGCTCGTCTGCTGCATGAAGGTGGACAGCGTGACGACGACCGCGATGAACACGAGAACGAAAGCAGCTATGGAGAGCCAGTACTTTTTCCCCTCGTCTTCCACAGCGTCCTCTCTCGTCGCGGCACAGGTAATTACACATGATACGCGAAGGAGGCCTGGCGGAAGATTACAAGTTGGCAGCGGCGGCGGAAGAGGCGACGTCGGCGAGGGTGAGCCCGGAAAGATAATCGCCGATCGCCGCTTGAAGGCCGCCCCACACGCGACGAGACGGGCAGTCCTCGGCGCGCTCGCAGGCAGAGAGCGACCCCATGCAGTCGAGCAACTCCAAGCCGTCCTCGGAGGCGGCGACGATGTCGGCAAGCGTGATGGCACTTGCATCGCAGGAAAGACGGTAGCCGCCCTGGTTCCCGCGCGTCACGTCGAGCAATCCCGCGCTGGCGAGAGGCGCGACGACCTGCTCGAGATACTTCTTGGAAAGGCCCTGGCGGTCGGCGATATCCTTCAGGGCCACCCGGCCCTCCCCCTGACTTTGGGCCAGATCGATCATGAAACGCATGCCGTAGCGGGTCTTCGTCGAAATCTTCACCGGGTCGCCTTTCTGGGAAATCGTCGTGAATATGGTAACAATCATAAGAGGTTCTTGACAATCTCCGCAAGCGGTTTATATTAAACTCTAGCAAATTACTAGACTTAGATGGAGGCGCACGGCGGCGGTTCCGAGCCCCGCCGGGCGTTCCCATCCCAGACGCGGAAGCAGGAGCACCATGAGGCAGATCTACCTTGACCATGCGTCCACGACGCCCGTCCGTCCCGAAGTGGTGGAGGCCATGACCCCCTACTTCACCGAGCATTTCGGCAATCCCTCCTCCATTTACCCCTTGGGCCAGGAGGCCTCCGACGCCGTGGCCGCAGCCCGCGAGAGCCTGGCCGGCCTCATTGGCGCCGCCCCGCGCGAGATCTTCTTCACGAGCGGCGGAACCGAATCGGACAACTGGGCTATCAAGGGCTTCGCCCGGGCCAACGCCGCCAAGGGGCGCCACATCATCACGAGCGCCATCGAGCACCACGCGGTGCTGCACACCTGCCAGGCCCTGGAGCGCGAGGGCTTCGAGGTGACCTACCTGCCCGTGGACGAGCACGGCCTCGTGAGCGTTGAGGACTTCAAGGCGGCCATGCGCCCGGACACCATCCTGGCCTCCATCATGTTCGCCAACAACGAGATCGGCACCATCGAGCCTGTTCGCCAGCTGGCGGCGGCTGCCCACGAAGCGAACGTCGTCTTCCACACCGACGCGGTGCAGGCCTTCGGCCACGAGCCCATCGACGTGAACGAGCTGGGCATCGATATGCTGTCGGCGTCCTCCCACAAGATTTACGGGCCCAAGGGCGTCGGGCTTTTGTACGTGCGCCGTGGCGTGAAGCTTCAGAACCTTCTCGATGGCGGACAGCAGGAGCGCGGGCGCCGCGGTTCCACGGAGAACGTGCCCGGCATCGTCGGCTTCGCGCGCGCCGCCGAATTGGCGGTCGACGAGCTTGCCCCCGAGCATAACCGCCAGCTCGCCCTGCGCGACCATGCCATCCGGCGCATCCTCGCGAAGATCCCCTCGGCCAAGCTCAACGGCAGCTGGGAGAGCCGCCTGGCCAACAACGTGAACTTCTCTTTCGAGTTCATCGAGGGCGAGGGCATGCTGCTGCAGCTGGCCGCCCGGGGCATCTGCGTGTCCTCCGGGAGCGCCTGCACCTCCGGCTCGCTGGATCCGAGCCATGTGCTTCTGGCCATCGGCCTTCCCCACGAGATCGCCCACGGATCGCTGCGCCTGACGCTCGGCCGCGACACCACCCTGGAAGACGTCGACTTCGCCGTGGACTCGCTTAAGGCGACGCTGCAGAACCTGCGCATGATGAGCCCCCTGTACGAGGATTTCCAGCAGGGCAAGGTGGAATCGGTTATCGAGCGCTTCAAGGCCGACGGCTTCCCCTACGCAAACTAGCACCACCCGTCACCTCCTTCAGCATCCTCCCCACCAAAAGAAAGAGAGAATCCCCCATGGCTATGAACTACTCCGACAAAGTGATGGAGCACTTCACCAACCCCCAGAACGTCGGCGAGATCGAGAATGCGAGCGGCTGCGGCACCGTGGGCAACGCGGTGTGCGGCGACATCATGCGCGTGTACCTCGACATCGACGAGAACAATGTCATTCAGGACGCGAAGTTCAAGACCTTCGGCTGCGGTGCCGCCATCGCCACGAGCTCTATGGCGACCGTGCTCGTGAAGGGCAAGACGGTGCAGGAGGCCCTTAAGGTCACGAACAAGGCCGTCATGGAGGCCCTGGACGGGCTGCCCCCGGTGAAGGTGCACTGCTCGCTTCTGGCCGAGGAGGCCATCCACGCGGCGCTGTGGGACTACGCCGAGAAGAACGGCATCGTCATCGAGGGCCTGGAGAAGCCCGTGAGCGACATCTCCGAGCACGACCACGGCCACGACGACGAGGACGACGAATAAGCCATCACCGCCTTTCCGCAAAGTATGGATCCGGCTCGGAGGCCCAAGAGCTTCCGAGCCTTTCTTTCCAGACCGGCACGTGCCGGGAAGTCGCTCGACTCTAGGCCGCAACGGCGATGACGTTCATGCCGTCGCCCGCGCAGGTTTGCAGCACCACCGACTCGCCGTAGCCGGTCACCCGCGAGGCGATGGTCTTCCACGTGGCCGTCTCCTCCACTTGAAACACCTCCCTTACCGTATAGGCACGCTGCGCCCCCGACCGGTCGCACACAACGACAGCATCGCCCGAGGACAGTGAGCGCACCGGCGCGAACGAGCCGGGATTGTGCCCGACGAAATAGCCCCAGCTGCCGTCGTCCACCGCATCCGACCCCAGCCAAAGGCCGCCTCCGGAACTCGGCGTCGCGCCGCCGCGCACATCGCGGTAGGGAATGGCGGTACCGCCCACCACCAGCGTGCCGGGGGCGATCGAGTCGGCAGCGCCCGAACCCTCGTCGGATGGCACCTCCCCGGAAGCAGCAGAGCCGCCTTCTGCCGATGCCCCTTCCGAGGGCTCGGACCCAGGTGCACTCGGCTGAGAGGCGAGTCCCCCGCCTTCCGCCGCACTTCCGGACCCCTTCGACGCCTCCTGGCCGCCGCGCTGCTCGTCCGCCCGATCCGCCTCTTCCGAACACGCACCCGCAGCCTCGCCCGATGAGGCACCTGGGCCCTCGGCAGAAAGATGAGCGTCCTGCGCCCCGGCGGCTTCGGCCGGCGTTTGCTCCCCTGCTTCCGTGGCAGCTTCCCGCTCTACCGCTTCCGAAGCCCTATAGGCCGCGAGCGCCCGCTGCACTTCGGCGCGATGGGAACGGGCCAAGGCCCCCGCTTTCTCTTCCAACTTCTTGCCCACCAGCGGCCCCCAGACATCCCCAGACTGTACGCCCCCTTCGGGCACGGATCCCTCGCTCCCCCAAGCTACGGCGCCAAGCCCCAGGCCGGCACCCAAGGTAAGCGCCAGCGCTCCTGCCACCACAGCCTTCTTTTTGCGTCCAACAACCTCTCCCATGCTCTCACCAGGCCTTTCGCTCTCAAAACCGAATATTTGTTCGCATTGTAATGTAATACAAGCCCAATGAAAAGCCCTTTTAGCACAAAAGTTCGTTATTTGGTTTTCAACGAAGATTTCGCCTATCCAATCTGCCACTTGCTTGTTCGACAGTATTACACTATAGTGACGGAAAGGAAGGAGGCCGTTATGGACGCTATCGTCTCGGCCCGTGTGCCCATCGCCTTGAAAGAGCGGGGCAATGGCATTTTGCATGACATCGGCTCAACACCAACCCAGCTTATCAACGCCGCCTACCAGTTCGTTCTCGCGGAGCACGAGCTGCCCAAGCCCCATGATCCTCTCGAGGGGATGCGGGGCGCGAAGCGCGAGCTGACCGACGAGCAGAAAGAGAAGGTGCGCCGCTCCCTCAAGGCCATGTACGTCGGGCCGTCCGCCACAGACGAGCCATTCTCACGTCAACTCAATGCCGCAAGGGATGAGCGCTATGCGCGTTTTGCTTGACACCAACGTGCTCATAGACCTTTACACACAGCAATCTCCCGAGGGCGACATCGCCCAGAAACTGCTGGTGATGAAGGAATTCGGCGATGTCGAACTGTGGGTCTCAGCGAAATCGTTCACCGACGTGTTCTACGTACTCCATAAGACCTATAGCAGCGATTATGTGCAGAGCGCCTTCGAAGAAAGCTACCAATGGTTGGAAATCTGCTCCGTCGACAGCGCTGACATTCACCGAGCGACGAGCCGGCGATGGGCTGATTTCGAAGACTGCCTGGTTGACGTGTGCGCCGAGAAGGTAAAGGCCGACTTTCTGCTCACGCGCGACGAAAAGGGATTCGCCCAGGCTCACGTACCCGTGATGAGCCCGGGCGACTTCTTCAACTACATTGAAAGCGAATACCAAATCACCTACGACATCGTCGATTTAAGCGAAGAGGCGGACTAGTCCGAAGAGCGCCCGGCACCAGCTAATTCCCCGTCGGGCGCTGTTTCCACCAAACGCAGAGGGCAATCCCCCTACCGCAGCTTGGCGCGGCGTTCTTTCCAGTCGGGCATGAAGGTGTCCATGAGGGCGTGGAAGCGGGGGCCGTGGCCGCGTTCCAGCAGATGGCACAGCTCGTGGACGACCACGTATTCCAAGCACTCCGGCGGGTACAGGGCCAGGCGCACGTTGATGCAAATGCGGCCCGTCGAAGGCTGGCAGCTGCCCCAGCGGCTCGTCATGTTGCGGTAGGCGATCCTGCCCGCCTTCACGCCCATGATAGGCTCCCAGGCCTCGATGAGCGCGGGCACGCAGGCCGCGACGACCGCCTTCCACTGCGCTACTTCCGCAGGCGTGGCCGCAGCGGCCTCGACACGGGGCGATTGCGCGATCTCCCGCTGTTGGCGCTCTATCCAGTCGCGTTTCTCCCCCACGAACTTCCGGATGGTGGCGAGCGGCAGGTGCAGGGGCGCCGACACCTCGATGCGCCCGTCGGGCGGCTTCACCCTCAGGTGCATGTTCTTGATGGCCTTGCGGGTGAGCCAAACCTCCAAGCCGTCGATAAAGACGAGCTCGGGGGGCATCGTTTTTGCCGGACGCTTTCTCGTTGCTGCCATGGGATTCTTCGACTCGCTTCGCTCGCTCAGGATGACACGGGGATTAGCGAGCGGCCTGCATGGCCAGGTTGTAGGCGTCGTTGCGGGGGATGCCGAACTCGACGGTAAGGCGCTTGGCGACCTCTTTGGTGCGCAAGCCCTCCGCCACGAGCTCGGCAGCGCACGCGGTGGCCGATGCCGTCGCAATCTCGGCGCCGGCGGCCGCCTCCGCCTCACCCGGCGCGTCTATCACGAGCGCGATCTCGCCGCGAACGCCGCCGGGCTCCTTAGCACGGGCCGCAAAAAGCTCACGTAGCTCGGCCGCCGTTCCCCGGGCCACCTCCTCGTGCAGCTTCGTCAGCTCGCGGCAGACCGCCACCGCGCGCCACGGCAGCACCTCGGCGATGGCCGAAAGTGCCGCCACGAGCCGATTCGGGCTTTCGTAGAACACGAGCGCTGCATCCAGGCCGCGCAGCTCTTCCAGCACCGAGCGCTGTTCGGCCGCCTTGCGCGGGAAGAAGCCGCCGAAGTAGAAGCGCGGGCACACCGTTCCCGAGGCCACGTAGGCGCAGGCCGCCGCCGAGGCGCCGGGCAGCACCTCCACGGCCACGCCGGCCTCGCGCGCCGCGGCCACAAGTCGCAGCCCCGGATCGGATACGCCGGGCATGCCGGCGTCCGAGCAATAAGCTACCACCTCGCCGGCGGCCACTCGTTCCACCACACCCGCAGCCCGCGAGCCGATCATCGCCTCGTCCAGCCGCACGAGCCGCTTCTCAATCCCGAAATGCGCGAGCAGCTTCCCCGTCACCCGGGTGTCCTCTGCACACACCACATCGGCCTCGCGCAGCGCCTCAAGCGAGCGCAGCGTCATATCGCCCAAGTTCCCAATGGGCGTCGGCACGATGACGAGTTTTCCCGAAGCGTTGGCAGATTCCACTACTCCACGACCTCGGTCGTCTCCACTTCCACGGAGGCGGCCATGGCCTCGGGCTCCTCTGGGGCGCCGTCGCGGGCGACCGCCCGGGCGGCGCGGGCCTCGGCCTCCTTCTCGGCCAAATTCGCCTTGGCCACGGCGATCATGAGCTTGATGCGGTTGAGCTGGTTCACCTCGCTCGCACCCGGATCGTAGTCCACGGCCACGATGTTGCTCTCCGGGTAGCGGCGGCGCAGCTCCTTGATGGTCGCCTTACCCACCACGTGGTTCGGCAGGCACGCGAAGGGTTGGGTGCACACCACGTTCGGGCAGCCGGAGCGGATGAGCTCCACCATCTCGGCGGTGAGCAGCCACCCCTCGCCCATGGAGTTGCACAGCGACAGAATCTCGCTCGCGTAGTCGGCCAGCTCGTAGATGTCCGCCGGCGGGTGGAAGCGGCTCGCCTTCTCAAGCGCGTCGTTCACGGGCTTGCGCAGCTTCTTGATGGCGGCCAGGCCGATCTTGCTGCCGAGCGCGCTCTTCTTCGACTTGCCGATGGGCTGCTGGAAGATGCCGCCGGCGATGCCGAACAGGAAGAACTCGATGAGCCCGGGCACCACGGCCTCGCAGCCCTCGCGCTCGATGACGTCCACGATCTGGTTGTTGGCCGTCGGATGGAACTTCACGAGGATCTCGCCCACCACGCCCACGCGCGGCTTGGTACCCTCGCCGGCCAGGGGCAACGCGTCGAAGTCCTCCACGATGCGACGCACTGTGCGGCGGAATTCCGACTGGCGCACGCCGCGCTCCAGCTGGTGCTTGCAAGCGTCCATCCAGTACTGGAACAGGCGGTTCGCACTGCCCGGCTCCACCTCGTAGAGTCGTGTGCGGTACAGGCACATCATGAGCAAGTCGCCGTACTGCAGCGCGTAGATGGCCTGATAGAGCATCTTCGGCGTCACCTTGAAGCCGGGGTTCTCTTCGCCCAAGTCCTTGAACGACAGCGCGATGACCGGGATGTGCCCGAGCCCCACGGACTTCAGCGCCTTGCGGATGAGCGAGATGTAGTTGGTGGCGCGGCAGCCGCCGCCGGTCTGGGTGATGAGCACGGCCAGCTTGTCAGTGTCGTACTTGCCCGACAGCACCGCTTCCATGATCTGGCCCGTGACCAGGATGGACGGGTAGCAGATGTCGTTGTTCACGTACTTCAGGCCCGCGTCCACCGCGCCGTGGTCCACCGAGGGCAGCAGCGCCACGTTGTAGCCGGCGCGCTTGAAGATGGGCACCAGAAGCTCGAAATGGTAGGGGGCCATCTGGGGCGCCAGGATCGTCCAGCCCTCATCGCGCATCTGCTCGGTGAACTGGGGGCGCGCGAACTCGGTGGAGGCGCCCTCGCGCTGCTCGACCTCGGCTGCGGTCACCACGCCGTCGGCCTTTTCGGTGAAGCTGGCGGGCACCAGTTTGTCCAGGTTGTCCAAGTCGATGCACGCAGCCGGGCAGCCCCTCTTCTCGGCGGCTGCGTCGGCTTCCGCCTCGGCCTCGCGGTCGGCCTGGTCCTTCAAGGCCGCCAGCAGGCTGCGCACGCGGATGCGCGCCGCGCCCAAGTTCGACACCTCGTCGATCTTCAGCACCGTGTACACCTTGCCGGCCGCCTCGAGCACCTCCTGCACCTGATCGGTGGTCAGCGCGTCCAGGCCGCAGCCGAAGGAATTCAGCTGGATGAGGTCGAGGTCGCGCCTTTGCGTGACCACCTTGGCCGCCGCGTACAGGCGCGTGTGGTACATCCATTGGTCCACCACACGGATGGGACGCTCCAGCTGACCCAAGTGCGCCACGGAATCCTCGGTGAGCACGGCCAAACCGAAGCTCGTGAGCAGCTCGGGGATGGCGTGGTTGATCTCGGGATCCTGATGGTAGGGGCGCCCGGCCAGCACGATGCCGCGCGTGCCGGTCTTCTCCATCCACGCGAGGGTTTCCACGCCCTTCGTGCGGATATCGCGTTTGAACGCCTCGTCCTCGGCCCAGGCCGCCTCCACCGCCGCCCGGATCTCGTCAGCCGTGAGCGCGGGACCGCACCCGTTCGTCTCCTTCGCGAAGTTCTCCGTCAGCTCCACCACCAGGCGCTCGGCCAGCTTGTCCTTGTCGTGGTAGGGCACCCACGGCGACACGAAGGCCACATCGGTCTCGCGCAGCTCGTCGATGTTCAGGCGCAGCGCCTCGGGATAGCTCGCCACAATGGGGCAGTTGAAGTGGTTGCCGGCGGTCTCGTCCTCCTGGCGCTCCCACTTGGAACAGGGCATCCAGATGAAGTCCGGGTGCTTCGCGAGCAGGTTCACGATGTGGCCGTGCGAGAGCTTCGCCGGATAGCACACGCTCTCGGAGGGCATCGACTCGATGCCGGCCTCGTAGGTCTTCTTCGTGGAGGGATCCGACAGCACCACGCGGTAGCCCAGCTTCGTGAAGAAGGTGAACCAGAACGGGTAGTTCTCGTACATGTTGAGCGCGCGCGGGATGCCCACGGTGCCGCGGGGCGCGTCTTCGGGGGCCAAGGGCTCGTAGCCGAAGGTGCGCTCGGCTTTGTACTCGAACAAGTTCGGAACGGCCGACTTCTCGGCGCCGGTGCCCAAACTCTCGCCCTTCTCGCAGCGGTTGCCGGTGATGAAGCGGCGGTGCTTGCCCGTCGCCGCATCGATGCCGAAATCGTTCACCGTGAGCAGGCAGGCGTTCGAGCAGCCCTTGCAGCGCACGGTGCGATGCGTCGGCGCGAGCGCCTCGATTTCCTCAAGCGACAGAAGTCCGCTTAGGGGCACCTTCGGGCCCAGATCCGGCGACAGCGGCACGTTCTCGGTGCGCCGGCGCGTCTCCTCGAAGCGGTCGCGGGCCAGAAGCGCCGCGCCGAAGGCGCCCATGTTGCCGGCGATATCGGGGCGGATGGCGTTCACTTCGGAGAGCTGCTCGAAGGCGCGCAGCACCGCGTCGTTCAAGAAGGTGCCGCCCTGCACGATGACCTTCGTGCCCACATCGTGCGGGTCGCGAATCTTGATGACCTTGAACAGGGCGTTCTTGATGACGGAGATCGCCAGGCCCGCGGCGATGTCGCCCACGGTGGCGCCCTCCTTCTGGGCCTGCTTTACGCGGCTGTTCATGAACAGCCGCGAAAAGCAGGC
>ERZ832522.4956-NODE-4956-length-12580-cov-4.137006_pt1 | contig 12580 bp, 7 predicted proteins | sample MGYA00519951_ERZ832522 | MGnify/ENA primary metagenome ERZ832522 (study PRJEB31850, sample SAMEA3708728) | human gut metagenome | biome: human gut; feature: human-associated habitat; material: faeces | place: China | collected 2014 ... | reverse complement strand
CCGGGATATTACTTTTGCCGGTGCAATCCAAACCCGAATTTATGAAACGATTTTTTCGATCCGCCCTACTGCTGCTGTCCGTACTGTCGACCGCAGGCTGCAATCGTCCGTCCGACAAGGGAGCCGGTATTTCCGACCTGCAAACCCGTTACTGGAACAACGAAAGCGTCCGCAAAGGACTCTATGTAAAAAATGTGCCCGCAACGGGCGTAAATGCCGTTTCGGAAGCGGTCATTTGCCTGGCCGGCCGGGAATACCATGCTACCGGAGTGAACTGCTACGGCCTTTTTTCGTATTGCCTGAAAGACGGCGGAATCGACCTTACCGACGCCTACGCTTCGCTGGATATACTGAAAGAACAGGGCGTCGGCGTCGTCCGTTTCAATTGCGGCGTCTTTTACAGCGAGGAACTCCCCGCCTATACGGATCACCGGGACGACTACCTGGCTGCGCTTCGCAAAGTCGCCGCTTATGCCCAGCAGTGCGAAATCGGCCTGATCCCGAGCTTTTTCTGGAACTACTCGGCCGTTTCGCTCTACTACGGCGAACCTTACCGCTGCTGGGGAAAAGCAGGTAGCCGGACAGTCGGTTTCCTCATGCGGTACACCGAGGACGTCGTAACGGCTCTGCGGGAATACAAGAGTATTTTCGGTTGGGAATTCGGCAACGAACTGAATTTGCAGGCCGACCTGCCGAACTGGCAGGAGCGGTTCGATACGGAAGATCCCGCCAATTGGACGAAAGGGGACGACATTCATTTCGCATTCCGTACTTTCGCCGATATCGTCCGGGCGAAGGATCCCGACTCGCGGATGATCCTGTCGGGCAACGCGACCCTCAGGCCTTCCCAGTACCATCAGTACGTCGAAAACTCCTGGGATACGGACGATACCGGACAGTACCGTGCGATTACGAACCTGTTCAATCCGTATCCGATCAATACCGTAACCGAACACGTTTACGAAACCGGCCGAAAATTTTCCGACTGCGGAAAGGTGTCGCTCGACCGGCAGCTCCGGGAAGCGATGTATGCCGCACGAACGCTCAACAAAGCATATGTGGTCGGCGAATTCGCAGGCGTGTTGCAGTCCGAAGAGGCTTACCGCAAGTATTACGACGCTTTCCTGGACGCGGGAGTACAACTCACCCTGCTGTGGAATTTCGCGTTGAGAGGAGATGTCGAACATAGTTTCACGGCGACGGAGCCTCGGGGACAGTACCTATTCGGCCTGATCCGGGAATACAACGAAAAATATGCCCGAGAAACGGGGAAGTGAACACTCGACAAAAAACGAAAACGGATCTCGACGAGATCCGTTTTCGTTTTATAACATCCGGGTGTGCCGCGTTACGATTGTTGGCCGTTTTCGCCGGATTCTTCTTGAGACTCTTCGTTCCCGGTTTTGAATTCGGTCATTCCCGAAGCGACCAGCAGGTTATACCACGTCGCCATTTTTTTCATGTCGGAAACATGAACCCGGCTGCGATCGTATTCGGGCAGCACTTCGGCAAAATATTTTTTCAGCGCTTCGGCGGGAGACTTGGGATCGATCGTCTGCTTACCTTCGCATTTCTCATAAATCTTTTGGAAAACCTCGGCCAACGGCATGTCTTCCCCGTCGGTGAAAATAGCGATCTCTCCGAGCGAGCTGACCCTTGCGGTCGCCGGGGCGCAGGTGCGCGTTCCGTCGGCCAGCGATTCGACGATGATGCCGTTGCGGCTCTGCGCCACGAACTTGAACAATCCTCCCTGACCCGAGATGGCCAGAACATCTTTCAACTTCATAAAACTTGTTTTTGGTTTTGCGGTTCCAAAAGTACAATAAAAAACCGAAAATGCATTGCTTTTCGGAAATGTCGCACAAATTAAATATTCCGGTAACATCCGCTCGCTATAATTTGCATACCGGTTCGCAGCGACGGCTCCCGAGGCTTTCCCGGGGAACGCCGTTTCGTTGCGGAGCTGTCGCTGCAAACCGGAGCCCCAGTAAACGAGCCTTCGGCACACGAAACAAACCGATAAAATGCCCCCGGATCGGTGTCGAAATTAGGTTTTTGCGGTTTTTTTCCCTATTATTGCAGGTTGAAAAGCGCGGAGAAATTTTCCGCGCCGGAAGGCTCGCCGAACGGCAAAAAGGCGGATCGTCCGGTTGGTGCCGAAAGACTAAACGTAATTTATGAAAAATAAACCGATGAAAGTATTGAAATTTGGCGGGACTTCGGTCGGTTCCGAAAAAGGGCTATCGCAAGTAAAGAAAATCGTGGAATCCTGTTCCGAGGATGTGATCGTAGTGGTATCGGCCTTGGGAGGCATAACGGATCAACTGTTGCTTACGGCTCGTCTGGCTGCTGCCGGCGACGAAGCTTATATGCCCCAGTGTACGGCCATGATCGCCCGCCACAACGAACTCGTCGAAAAGATCGTGCTGCCCGAAAACCGGCCGGGAGTTCAAAACCGGCTGGATGAACTGCTGGACGAACTGAGCAATATTTTCAAAGGGGTTTACCTGATCCGGGATCTCTCCCCGAAAACGACCGACATGATCCTCAGCTACGGAGAACGGCTTTCGTCGGAGATCGTATGCGGCGCGGTTGCCGGTTCGGTTCGGTACGACGCGCGGGAATTCATCAAAACCAAACCGCTGTTCAACCGCCATGTGGTCGATTTCGCATCCACCGAAAAATTGATCGAACGCCGTTTCGAAAAGATGCCTCACGTGGCGATCGTCCCCGGTTTCATCGCAACCGACCTGGCCAACGGCGACGCGACGAATCTCGGCCGAGGCGGATCGGACTATACGGCGGCCATCCTCGCATCGACGCTGAAAGCGTCCGCGCTGGAGATATGGACGGACGTGGACGGCTTTATGACCGCCGACCCGAAGGTTATCAACGATGCGTACGTGATCGAACACCTGAGTTACGTCGAAGCGATGGAGCTATGCAATTTCGGAGCGAAGGTGATCTATCCGCCGACGATCTTCCCGGCTTACCACAAAAATATTCCGATCGTGATCCGCAATACGTTCAACCTGGATTCGAAAGGCACGGCCATTTCTCGGGAGTCGTCGGGGGATGCCAGCCGGGCGATCAAAGGAATCTCGTCGATCAACGACACCTGCCTGATCACGATCCAGGGCTTGGGCATGGTCGGCGTTATCGGCGTCAACTACCGGATTTTCAAAACGCTCGCCAAATCGGGAATCAGCGTATTCCTCGTCTCGCAGGCGGCGTCCGAAAATACGACCTCGATCGGCGTGCGCAACGACGACGCGGATCTCGCGATGGAAGTGCTGACTGAAGAGTTCGCGCAGGAAATCGCGCTGGGGGAAATCAATAAGATCAAAAAAGAACCGAATCTCGCCACGATCGCGATCGTCGGCGAAAATATGAAACACACGCCGGGTATCGCCGGAAAACTGTTCGGCACGCTCGGCCGTAGCGGGATCAATGTGATCGCCTGCGCGCAGGGGGCTTCGGAAACCAACATTTCGTTCGTGGTGTCGCTCGACAGCCTGCGCAAGACGTTGAACGTGCTTCACGATTCGTTCTTCCTGTCCGATTACCAGGTGTTGAATATCTTTATCGCCGGAGTGGGGCTGATCGGAAGCAACTTGCTGGAACAGATCCGCCTGCAGCAGGCCAAGCTGATGAAGGAAAATTCCTTGCAGATCCGGGTGGTCGGCGCGACCAACTCCAAACGGTATATCGTCGACCGCGACGGTCTCGACCTGAAGACCTATCGCGACGAACTCCGGCGTTCGGAAAACGTCTCGACGCCGGCGGCATTCCGGGATGCGATCCTGTCGATGAATATTTTCAACTCCGTTTTCGTGGACTGCACGGCCAGCGCCGAGGTTGCGGATATCTACAAGGATCTGCTGGAGCACAACGTTTCGGTCGTGGCCGCCAACAAGACCGCGGCGTCGTCCGAATACGACCGTTACCACGAACTCAAATCGATTGCCCGTAAACGGGGAGTCAAGTTCCTATTCGAAACGAATGTCGGAGCGGGCCTGCCGATCATCAATACGATCAGCGATCTGATCAACAGCGGCGACCGCATCCTGAAAATCGAAGCGGTGGTTTCCGGAACGCTAAATTATATTTTCAACGAGATGAGCGCGACCGTGCCGATGAGCAAAGCGATCAAAATGGCACAGGAAGCCGGTTATGCCGAACCCGACCCGCGGATCGACCTGAGCGGCATGGACGTAATCCGCAAACTGGTGATTCTCTCCCGCGAAGCCGGGTACCGAGTCGAACAAGCCGACGTGAAAAAGCACCTGTTCATCCCCGAAAAATATTTCGAAGGATCGGTCGAGGATTTCTGGCGTAAAATTCCCGAGATCGACGCCGAATTCGAACAGCGCCGCAAAAAGCTCGAAGCGAGCGGTAAGCGCTGGCGTTTCATCGCCACAATGGAAAACGGCAAGACCGAAGTGGGATTGCGCGAGGTAGACAGCGAAAGCCCGTTCTACCACCTGGCCGGCAGCAACAACGTAATCCTGCTGACAACCGAACGCTATAAGGAGTATCCGATGCAGATCAAAGGATACGGAGCCGGAGCCGGAGTGACTGCCGCAGGCGTCTTCGCGGACATTATCAGCATTGCGAATATCCGGTAAACAGAGCAACAGATGATGAGTAATTTCCGTTTTCTTTTATTCGTATGGGCGCTGATGCCGGGCGTTTCGTTCGGGCAGCATGCGGTGGCCACTTACCGGATGCCTATCGACGACCGGGGAATCCTTATTTCGCCGAGCGAGCCCGGCGAGCGGTATTACGAATCGGACGGTCGGGGTATGCGCGAACCCAATATCTACAAGGTCGGGGACACCTATTACCTGTTTTACGATGGGGCCGCTACGCACGAGGGACATCAGCCGGGCGATACGGATGCGGAGAATCACCTGTGGCGTACCCACCTGGCCAAAAGCAAGGATCTGAAAAACTGGGAACGGCTGGGGCCGAAACTCAAATGCGGCGTCGACGACGATCCGCAAGGCGCCGAAAAGGGCTACAAGGACTTTTGGAGCGCATCGAGCGCATGGCTCTATTACGACCGGGACACGAAGTATTGGTACGCCTACTACCTGGGGGCGGACGGAGCCGCCCCGATCGGGGACGACGTAGGGACGCCGGCCGTCTATTATTCGAGTTGTCTGGCGAAAGCCGAAACCAAAGGCCCGAAAGGAATCGAAGGCGAATGGAAACAAATCAACCGGGAACCGGGGAAAGAGAAATCGGTGCTTTTCTACAAAGGCACTAACGGCTCTTTCCCGCAGGGGATCACCGTTCCGGGCCCCGTGATCGTAAACCCGAAATGGCAGGGCAAAAAAGATACGGTCAACCTGAAATACATGATGTTCGCGACCTGCGGGGCCAACATTGCGATTGTCCGTTCGAACGACCTCGAAGCAGTGCAGGATTGGGACGGCGATCCGAATCCGCAAGGATGGCGGGTCGACAAGCCGATACTGGGACCCCTGATCGAGATCCCGGGCGGATTCGCCGGCGTGCCGGCGAGCTGGGAAAGGATTCCCAACGACCGTCAGAACAAGACGGCCCCCGAAAATGCGAATTACTATTTCGACCCCGTTTCGGGTTACCATTTTCTGTTCACCAACCAATTCAACCAGCAGTACAACGCGACCGATTGCAACGTCGTGTACTGGACGAAAGACGTCGATCACTGGGATGACCGCAACAGTACCGTAGTCGTGGATGCGAAGTGCACCAAAGACGGATGGGCGACCGGAGCGATCGGTTTCCCTTCGGTGCTCAGGGTCGACGACGAAACCCTACTGCTGGTTTACGACGCCATCAAAGGAAATTCGATCGGGCATACGCCCCGGCACATCGGATACGGATACTGGAAAATACCGAAGTTCGACGAAACGGGCAAACCGGTTTCCGCAGTACTGAATAAATAGAAATACGAAGAATGATATGAAGACGACGAATGATCCGATATTCATAAAGGAAGCGATAAAAACCAGTTCCGACATGTGGTTTCTGGGCTGGTGCGAAGCCAACGGCGGCAATATCAGTCAGCGTCTGGAACCCGACAAGATGGCGGGCCTACCACTCGCGGTCAAATCGGACTGGACCCCGGCGCGCGTTTCGCTGCCGAACCTGGCCGGCGAAAAATTCATGTTTTCGGGGACTACCCGTTTTTTGAGGAATATCAGCATCGCTCCCGAAAAAAACCTGGGCGTGATCGAAATGGATTCCAAGGGGGAGAACTACCGGGTACTGTGGGGATTCGAACCGGAAGGACGGCCCACCAGCGAACTGCCAGCCCACTTGAAATCGCACAGCGTAGCCAAAGAGGTCTCGGAGGGAGCGGATCACGTCGTGATCCATACTCACACGCCGAACCTGATCGCGCTCACTTACCTGCATGAGCTGACGACCCCGTTGCTCAGCAAACTGCTTTGGCAGTCGCATGTGGAGTGCGTCGTCGGATTTCCGCAGGGCATCGAATTCATCCCGTGGATGATGGCCGGCGGCGACGAAATCGCCGACGCTACGGCCGCAGCCTTCCGCAAACGGTCGATGGCCATGTGGCAGCATCACGGGGTATTCGCCCGGGGACGCAACCTGGACGCGGCGTTCGGCCTGATCCACATGGCCGACAAGGCGGCGGGTATCTACCTGAAGGCAATGGCCGCCGGCGGTATGCGCTGCGCGCCGTCTACGGATGTGGTGTGCCGGATCGCCGCCAATTTCCATGTAACTCCCGCCCCCGATTGCATCGATGCCGATACGTCGGCGTTAATGATACGCCGGGATTAAAACGATCACGAAAACGACGAGCCGACATGAAAGCGTTTTTTACCATATTGCTGCTGGGGTGCTTGAGCACGGGCCTTGCGGGAGGGAAAACGGTTCCTGTTATCGACAACGAACCGGTGGGCGAGGTTAACCGGCTGTGGGACCTCGCCCTGTTGAGTCGGGTTCCGCAAGTCGAGTGGCTGGACGATGCGCCCGGCGACGGGGTGCGTTCGTTGCTGTTGCGCAGCGTCGATTATCAGGGCAAACCGACCCGGGTTTTCGCTTATTACTCCGACCCCGATTTACTAGCGAACCGCCCGCACGGGAAAAAGAAGTATGCGGGCGTCGTACTGCTTCACGGAGGCGCCGGATGGGCTTTCCGACAATGGGTCGAAAAATGGGCGGCCGAAGGGTATGCCGCCATTGCGATCGATCTGTGCGGCAACGGGCCGGAGATCCGGCCGCTGCCCGACGGAGGGCCGAATCTCGGCGACGACGAAGCCGTATTCATGCAGGCAGAAAACGGAGACATGAAACGTTCGTGGACTTATCACGCCGTCTCGTCCGCAATTCTGGCGCACTCGCTGCTACTTTCCATGAAACAGGTGGACGCGGACAAGACGTGCCTGACGGGCATCAGTTGGGGCGGTTACCTGACCTGTATCGTCGCCGCGCTCGATAACCGCTTCAAAGCCGCGGCGCCGGTGTACGGATGCGGATACATGGACGAACTGAAATTCTTCGACTACGGCATGGGCAAGCTGTCGGCCGACGGAAAAGCACGGTGGATGCGCGATCTGGACCCGTCCGTGTATCTCCCGTACGTCGGCATCCCGATGCTGATGGTCAACGGAAACACCGATACCGCTTTCGATGTGCCCCAGTACCAGAAAAGCTGCCGCCTGATTCCGCAGCGTTTCCGCGAAGTTTGCATCCGTCCCGGTATGCGGCACGGACATTACGAAGGGTGGGAACCGGCCGAAATCCGGTGTTTTTTCGAAAGCGCGGTCGGCGATGGATATCCGCCGATCCGGATAACGGACGTAAGCCTGGACGACAGTCTGCGGGTTTCGTTCCGCACAGGCATATTTCCCTATTCGGCCGAGTTTTACTATACGAACGATACGCTGTCGGACAACGCGCACCGGGTATGGCACACGGTCGGGGGGACGTTGAACCGCGAAAAGGGGACTTTCACGGCACCGCTGCCGCAGGAAGGGTTCCGGTTCGGATTCGTAACGCTGAAAGACGTCCGGTTGATGTCCGTTTCGACGGAGTTCATTAGCCCCGAATGATTTGAAATTTTAAAATACGACATATGAAATACATCATTGTCTTGGGCGACGGCATGGCCGACGAGCCGATCGAAGCCCTGGAAAACAAAACTCCGCTGCAAGCGGTTTCCAAACCGGCCATCGATTGGGTGGCGGCGCACGGTCGCAGCGGAATGCTCGCTACGGTTCCTGCCGGATTCGCTCCGGGCAGCGAAATCGCCAATTTGTCGGTACTCGGCTACGACGTTCCGAAAGTTTTCGAGGGACGCGGCTCGCTGGAAGCCGCCAGTATGGGAGTCAAGATCGAAGACGGGGAGATGGCCATGCGCTGCAACCTGATTACGATCGAGGACGGAAAAATCAAAAACCATTCGGCCGGACACATCTCGAATGCGGAAGCCGCCGAACTGATCGCCTTCCTGCAAAAAGAACTCGGCGGCGAGGACGTCAACTTCTTTCCGGGAGTTTCATATCGGCACCTGCTGAAAATCAAGGGAGGAAGCAAACGCATCGTTACGACGCCTCCGCACGACGTGCCGGGCACTCCTTACAAAGACGTTTTGGTCAGGGCCGCCGACACCGACGGAGAGCCGACCGCTCGGCAGTTGAACGAACTGATCGAACGTTCGATGACATTGCTGGAAAACCATCCGGTCAACCTGGCCCGCAAAGCGGCCGGAAAAGATCCGGCGAACAGCATCTGGCCATGGTCGCCGGGCTATCGCCCGCAGATGCAGACGCTGATGCAGCGTTACGGAATCGGCAGCGGCGTAGTGATTTCGGCGGTAGACCTGATTAAAGGAATCGGCGTCTATGCCGGCCTCGAATCGATCGATGTCGAAGGCGCTACGGGGCTTTACAATACGAATTACGAGGGGAAAGCGCAAGCTGCCATCGAAGCGCTCCGCACGCACGATTTCGTATTTTTGCACATCGAAGCCAGCGACGAAGCGGGGCACGAGGGCGATGTCGCGCTGAAGATGAAAACGATCGAATACCTCGACCGGCGCATCGTCAAACCGATCCTCGACGCCGTTTCGACCTGGGACGAGCCGGTTTCGATCGCCATCCTGCCGGATCACCCGACTCCGTGCGCGCTCCGCACCCACACGTCGAAACCGATCCCGTTCACGATCTACCGGACGAACGAACCGGGCGACGAGGTGCAGGCGTTCGACGAATTCGCAGCCCGGAAAGGCAGTTATGGCGACCTTTCGGGCGATCAGTTCATGGAACGATTCATTTTAAGAAAATAGTACGAAAAGCGGCCAGCGGGCCGTCGGTAAAAGCAAAAAAACGATGAAATATTACAGCACGAACCATACGGCGCCGGAAGTTACGCTCGGCGAAGCGGTCGTCCGAGGCCTGGCTCCCGACAAGGGACTCTACATGCCCGAACGAATTGAAAAACTGCCCCGTTCGTTTTACGATGGAATCGCATCCATGTCGTTCCACGAGATCGCCTGCCGTGTAGCGGAGGCGTTTTTCGGAGACGACATCGAGCATGAAACGCTGCGAAAGATCGTCTGCGATACGTTGAGTTTCGAAACGCCGGTCGTCCGGGTCGAACCTGGAATTTATTCGCTCGAACTGTTTCACGGGCCGACTCTGGCATTCAAAGACGTCGGAGCCCGTTTCATGGCCCGAATGCTGTCCCACTTTATCGGTCGCGACAACGGTCGGGTGAGCGTGCTGGTCGCCACGTCGGGCGATACCGGCAGCGCCGTGGCCAACGGTTTCCTCGGCGTGGAGGGCATCGACGTCGTGGTGCTCTACCCGAAAGGCAAGGTCAGCGAGATCCAGGAAAAACAGTTTACGACGCTCGGCCGGAACATTACGGCCCTTGAGATCGACGGCACGTTCGACGACTGCCAACGGCTGGTCAAAAGCGCTTTCCTCGATCGGGAACTGAACGAACGTTTCCGGCTGACTTCGGCCAATTCGATCAACGTAGCCCGCTTCCTGCCGCAGGCATTCTACTACTTCAACGCTTACGCGCAGATGCGCAGGGCAGGGGAGAACGGGGAGATCGTAGTCAGCGTTCCGAGCGGTAATTTCGGCAACATCACGGCCGGCCTGTTCGCCAAACGGATGGGGTTGCCGGTAAAACGTTTCATCGCGGCCAACAACAGCAACGACATTTTCCTGCAATACCTGATTACGGGCGTTTACACGCCGCGGCCGTCGGTCGCTACGCTGGCCAATGCGATGGACGTGGGCGATCCGAGTAATTTCGTGCGCGTGCTGGATCTGTACGGCCAGTCGATCGACGCGATCCGGGCCGACATCAGCGGCGCACGGTACAGCGACGACCGGATCCGTTCGATCCTGGCCGACACGCTGAAACGAACCGGATACCTGCTCGACCCGCACGGAGCCTGCGGTTATCAGGCATTGAAAGAGGGACTGCAAGCGGGCGAAACGGGCGTCTTCCTCGAAACGGCGCATCCGGCCAAATTCAAAGATACGGTAGAGCCGATCATCGGGCAGCCTGTTGCCGTTCCGCAGCGGCTGGCCGAATTCATGAAAGGGCAGAAACTATCGGTAAGACTTCCGTCCGACTTCGATACGTTCAAACGATTTTTATCGGACAGGCAATAACGAAACATACTTCGAAAACGGGCGGCACTTTACAAAAGGGGCCGCCCGTTTTGCGGGAAAACTTCCCGATTCGGCCATATAAAAGCAGAGACGACCCCAAAGGGGATCGTCTCTGTTCGTAATAAGGAAGCGCGCTTAGGCTTCCATCTTGCCGTGGCAGTGTTTGTATTTCTTCCCGCTGCCGCAGGGGCACGGATCGTTTCGTCCCACCTTCTTCTCGACATGCACGGGAGCAGGCTTGCTTTTCTCCCTGGAACCGGCGGCTGCGGCCGCCTCGTTCCGCGAGGTCTGCAACTGAGACAGATCCGTTTTGGGCTGCGGCATTTGCTGCTTGGTCACGTCCGGATTTTCCTTGACGGGAACGAAAGCTTTGAACAACGTCGAAAGAATTTCGCGATTCCCTTTTTCCAGCATCTTGCTGAACAAGTTGTAAGACTCGAACTTGTAGATCAACAACGGGTCTTTCTGCTCGTACGAAGCATTCCGGACGCTCTGGCGCAGATCGTCCATTTCGCGTAGGTGCTCTTTCCAGTCTTCGTCGATGATGACCAGCATGATCACCTTGCTGAAATGCTTGAATACCTCCTTGCCTTCGCTGTCATAAGCTTTTTTAAGGTCTACCGGCACATTGAACACACGACGTCCGTCGGACACCGGAACGTAGATATTCTCGTACTGAGCGGCGTTCTTTTCGTACACGTTCTTGATAACCGGATAGGTAGTCGCCGCAATGCTCGCCATGCGACGGGCATAGGCGTCCTGGAAATCCTTAACGACCATACCGGCCAACACCTCGCGCTTTTTCTTGGCCTCTTCGAACTCGTTCTCGTTGAACGAAGGCTGCACGGCCACCTGGCGGATCATCTCGAACTTGAAGTCCTCGTATTCGCCGTCGCCGTACGTCTCGACGAAACTTTCGGCGAAATCGACCATGATGTTGTTCAGATCGACCTCGATCCGCTCGCCGTAAACGGCATGGCGGCGGCGGGTATAAATCACTTCGCGCTGGGCGTTCATCACATCATCGTATTCGAGCAGGTGCTTACGGATACCGAAGTTGTTCTCCTCTACCTTACGTTGCGCGCGTTCGATCGCCCGCGACATCATACCGGCTTGGATCACTTCGCCTTCCTTCAATCCCATTCTGTCCATCAGTCCGGCGATCCGTTCCGAACCGAACAGCCGCATCAGGTTATCTTCCAGCGATACGAAGAACAGCGACGAACCGGGGTCTCCCTGACGTCCGGCACGTCCGCGCAACTGACGGTCGACCCGGCGTGACTCGTGCCGTTCGGTACCGATGATTGCCAGACCGCCGGCGGCCTTCACTTCGTCGGTCAGCTTGATGTCGGTACCGCGACCGGCCATGTTGGTGGCGATGGTCACCTGTCCTTTGCGTCCGGCTTCGGCCACAACCTGCGCCTCAAGCTGGTGCTGCTTGGCATTTAGAACATTGTGCTTGATCCCGCGCAGTTTCAGCATACGGCTCAGCAACTCGGAAATCTCGACCGAAGTAGTGCCTACCAGCACCGGACGTCCGGCCTCGACCAATTTGGCTATCTCTTCGATAACGGCGGCATATTTCTCCCGCTTGGTTTTATAGATTACGTCGTCCTTGTCGTCGCGGATCACCGGACGGTTGGTCGGAATGACGATGACATCCAGCTTGTAGATATTCCAGAGTTCGCTGGCTTCGGTTTCGGCCGTACCGGTCATACCGGCCAACTTGTGGTACATACGGAAATAATTCTGCAACGTAACGGTCGCGAACGTCTGCGTGGCAGCTTCGACCTTCACGCGCTCTTTCGCTTCGATAGCTTGGTGCAGCCCGTCCGAATAACGGCGGCCTTCCATGATACGCCCCGTCTGTTCGTCGACGATCTTCACCTTGTTGTCCATCACCACATACTCGATGTCCTTTTCGA
>ERZ832522.4934-NODE-4934-length-12620-cov-10.640350_pt1 | contig 12620 bp, 9 predicted proteins | sample MGYA00519951_ERZ832522 | MGnify/ENA primary metagenome ERZ832522 (study PRJEB31850, sample SAMEA3708728) | human gut metagenome | biome: human gut; feature: human-associated habitat; material: faeces | place: China | collected 2014 ... | reverse complement strand
TAAAGCTCGCATGACCCCTAGACGCTTTCTTCCAGCAGGAATCCAACAGGCTGCACGTATCAATAAACACATACGCTCTACTTGAGCAAGTCATCATTAACACAATCTGTTTGATAGCTTGCAATATATTTTTCTTCGATTTGCTTAATTAGTAAATCAAGATTGGGAGAGCGGAGGGTGTCGCGGCGATATCTCCCTTCGAGAGCTTCTTTTTTTACCGCGTGCGCCAAGCGTGCCAATCGATAATAATCCAACCTACTACTTTGACGCTCGGCGTGCTCCAGAACAAACATAACTTCATGAACTTCGAACGGAGAGATATCGACACCGTCATCCTCCTCTGCGCGTCTTGGCGTCAGCTGCTGGACTACGGCAAATGCTTCTCTAGCGGGGTCGTCTAGATCTTCGAGACAAAATGATGTGACTGACGCCTCGTCACTTTCCTCTGCGTCGAAGACTTCTTCCGAGCAAGTACTTATCGCATGTTTCTCTTGCTCCATGTCATCACTGGCGCAAAAGGTTCCCTCTTCCATATTGCCTCCGGAGGTTGGTGCCGCGCTCCAAGCTACACCTTCCTCTACCGATGTTTCAGGTCGAGCGCTAGCATCGCCTTGATTGCTCGCTTCTGCGGCAGCAGACCATCCGACTAGACCCATCGAAATCACTCCTGAACTCGAAAATACCTTTGGCACAAAGAAGCGCAGTGCAGGCTCTTGTCTCGCACTGCATGATTCATAATGGGCTATAGGCTTTCTTCCCATTGCCCAATGACGTTACCCGCCTCCTATGGCAGCGCGTCACTTATAATCTCCCTTATGCGAAACGTGGCAACACATACTTCATCCCCCAGCTATGCAGCCTTTATTAGTTATCGGCATTTGCCTCGGGATGCGGAGGTGGCTTGTGAGGTGCAGCGGGCCATTGAGGAGTATCGGCTGCCGCGGCATGTTGTACAGGCGGATGCGGCTGCGCAGGCGACTTCGCACGCCGACAGCATGTCCATCGAAACCTCCGCATCCAACAGCAATGCGCACACCGAACAACCGCGCAAAACGCCTCGCTCCCCCAAGCTGGGCAAATGCTTTCGCGATGAGGACGAGCTGGCGGCTTCGCACTCGCTGCCTAACAGCATTCGGGAGGCATTGGCGGCTTCGCGCACACTAATTGTCATTTGCTCGCCGGAAACACAGGAAAGCCCTTGGGTGCGGCGAGAAATCGAGATGTTCGAGCAGCTCCACGGACGCGAGCGCATCATTTGCGTGCTAGCTGCAGGCAGCTCCGAGGAAAGCATTCCACCCATTTTGAAAACGCGCATGATGTCCGATGCCAACGGAATCTTGCGAGAAATGCCGGCCGAGCCCCTCGCCGCCGATCTGCGTCCGGAGGCTAAGGCCAAGCGCAAAGCCGAGCTGCTACGTATCATAGCCGCCGTCGCCGGCTGCAACTACGATGATCTCCGCCAACGTGAGCGAATCCGCAAGCGCAAGCGCATTGCCCTCTCCTCCGCAGCCGCAGCTCTCGCCATCGTTGCCATCGGCGTCTTCGCCTTCCAGTTTCACCGAACCAGCGAGGCAGCGCTTATCGCAGAATCGAAGACTCTCGCTGCCGCTTCGTCGGTTCAATTCGAGCAGGGTAACCGCATCCAAGCCATCCAAACTGCGCTCGAAGCTCTGCCCACATCAGAAGCCGACCATAGCAGGCCGCTCGTCCCGGAGGCGCAAGCTGCTTTGGAGCGCGCACTGCTTGTGAATCCCGACTCGGCATCGCCATGGTCCCCTTTCTACAACATACAGGCCAAGGGCGACATTCTGCAATTCGTGTGCTTGAACAAGCTTTCTCTAATTTGCGTGCTTGACGATACAGGAACTATCACCATTGCCTCAGCGCGTTCTGGAGCGCCCTTCCTGACACTCGACCTCTCCTCTTATCTCGATGACACGGCAGATTTTGACGCCGAGGATTGGAGCATCGAGGCAACTGAAAAGTCGGCGCTTATTGCCTGGAGCTGCAATCTCGACGATCCCCTTCTCTCCCTTGATCCAGGGACAGGCATCCTCAACTGGGCCGTCGACAACGAAGGCGCTAATTCGCTGGCCATTGCGGAAGACGGAGCAACCTGCACGACGGCGCGATTCGAAGAGGGGTCTTTCATCTGCAAGCAAATTGATCTCACTGACGGAGAGACTTTGCGCGCCGTCAGCGAGGATGTCCCGGAGGCCAGCGCAACTAAGGAACGGTTTCCTTCCTGCCTGTCTCCCGACAACTCTCATTTGCACCTCGGGCTAGACGATCGCATCATACAAGCATCTTTCAATGACGAATTTGCTCGTGTGGCAGCACTTTCCTCGCGCTGTCTCCCGGGTATCTTCTCCCTAAAGTACCACGAGAACGCATTAGCCGTGGCCTCCGCACAAATTGAAGGAGCGGGCGGAATCACTGGCTTTCTCTCTCCTTGGCAGGTAAACACCTATTTCATCGGAAAAGATCCTTGGGTCGCTTCGGGTACCTGCGACATGAACGTTATTGGTCCGAACAACCAGTGGAAAGCCCTTTTAGACACGCCACAAATATGCGGCTTTATTGAAGACGAGAATACGACATCGGTGGTTTGCGCGGCAGGACGTACCTTCATCGTGTTCGATCTCGCAACAGGCGAGATCCTGTATCAGAAAGAACTCAGTAGCGTCATAGTAGGACTCTCCGTTGACTACAGCAATGACATACCATTCTTGCCCATCGCGACAGCTGACGGTGTTCTTGATGTCCAAACCCCAAGCGCTGCGCAAGATATCCTCGGCCTCACGAATAGAACGGGTACGAATTACTATTTCAAGGAGGCCATCTTTCATAGGCAGGATGGCATTATGCTGGCAATCGTGCACCCTATCGACCCACAAGACCAACTCATCGTCTACCTCCTCGATTCGCGAAAGGACGATCCTGTGCATTTGTCGCTCGATGAGCTCATTGAACGAGGGCGCAAGGAAGTAAAGCGATACGAAGCTTTCGAACTCAACGGAGCGCCCCATCCCTTGTAATATCTCATCCTCCTTCCACGAACTCGGATAGCGCGTGACCCTTCATTGCCCAATGTCGGCGCTTACAGCAGGTATGATAGGCACGTTATCATGTGGAATGCGCCATAGCGCACGCGGAAAGAAGGGAGGGATTGGCCAACCAATGACGAAAGTCAGACAGCGCGCGTCCCTTCCCGTCGACGCCGTCAAGCTCGCGCTTGAGCGGGAACGCCAAAAGCGCGAGGACATCAAACCCATCGAGCTTTTGAAAGTGGCCCTGTCCGCCTACCTTGCGTTCACGTTCAACGAGGACGACGCGAGCGCGACGGGAGGCAAGACGCTCCGCGAGTCAACCGACAGCGCCGCCCTTCGCCGAGGAACCCAGGCAGCGGTCGACCGGCTGCTCTTCAACGCGAACTATTGGCGCGCCGCCTATGAATCGCGCGTTTTCGACGCCTGTACCCAGCCAGAAAATGCCCAGCTGTGCCTGCAGGCCCTTTCGGTTTGGACGGCGCACACCCTCAAGCTGAACACGCTGTCGCCCAACGAGGCCGTGGCCACCTTCGAGCGCTTCTGCCCGCCTTTCGCCCTGAACCGACGGCGGGGATCCCACGATCGGGATCGCGCGGGAAAAGGCCCTCTTCCCGATTTCAAGCGCGCCATCAGCCAGATCGCCGCAAGCGGAAGCGAGCCCGAAGCCTCCCTTGAGGCACTGCGCGCTCTGCTAGACACCATGGAGGCCGAGGCCATCGGCTACGAGGGCCTAGGAACTGAAAGCTCCCTCACCGCCCTGTTCGACATCCTGCCCGCCTGGTGCCTGCAGAACCGCATCGAGCTGGTCAGCGGCCCGTGGTGGGACGACTGCGCCGTCATGAGCGCCATCATCGACGCGCTGCACGCCCGCTTCGTCGAGCTCGGCTTCGGAGAGGCGGTCTGCCAGTACTTCCTCGATTCCTGCTACGAGGCACTGGACGCCTACCACCGCGACCTTTCCAGCGAGCCCTGCCCTTGGAGCGAGTTCTCCGTTCCGGAGCTGATCGCCGTCATCCGTGAAGAGCGTGAGCGCCAGCCCAGCTTCGAAACCGACGGGTACGGCAGCAACCTTCCCGCGTGGCTCATCAGCAAAGAGCAGCTCATCTGGAACATCTGGGTCTGCGCCCTGTACAGCCCGGCGAGCGCGCGGCCGCTGCTGGTCGATTCGCCCGACTTGCTGGCCAGCCAAGGCTACGCCGGCAAGACCGACGTCATCACCGAGCTGGCCCAAACGTCGTTTCTGCGCTACACCACCGACCGCATCGCGTCGCAGACCGACCAGGAATACGCCTCCTTCGCAAGCCTGCCGCCCGATTTGCGCGACTCCTCCATCGCCTACATCAGCAGCATTCACAGCAAGCTGGAGACACTCGGCTACGAGGTACTGCCCGCGGGCAGCTGCTATCCGGAGCGCTGCGTGGCCGCCTTTACTGCGAGCGAGGTGGAATGCCTGGCCATTCTTGAGCACCGCCGCTGGCTGCGCGAACGGCAGAAAGCCGGCTGGCGCTACGGCACCGCTAAGGACGTGGAGCGGCGGCGCAGCCCCTACATGGTGCCGTGGGAGGAGCTGCCCGACCGCGCCAAGGAATGGAACCGTTCCGCCGTGCGCAGCATCCCCAGCCTGCTGGCCAGCGTGAACTTGGCCGTGGTGAAGTAGCGGCACTTTCTCGCGCAATAGCGCCATGATGAAGCAGCAACGGGTCGGTAATGGTTGACGGCTGCTTCTGGCGCGGCAACGCCTGAGGCTTCTAAGATGGAGGTCGCGCCTGCGCCTGCGGGCGTCCATCGACGAAAGAAGGCTCATCATGACTGAATCGACTCAGGTTCTGCATCAACTGAAAGTGGCGACCAATTACAGCAAGCTGGCCATGCACAAGTGCGGCCCGCGCAGCTTCAAAAGCGGACAGGGCGCCATGGTGAAGGTGCTCTACAAGTTCGGCGACGGGAAACTGTCGCTGAAGAAGCTGGAGGAGCGTCTCGGCTGGGACGGCCACGAGGTCATTCGCGTGGCCGAGAAGGCCCAGGAGAACGGCTACGTGTGCTTTGTCACTAGCAAGAAGGGCAAGCTGTCCGTAGCGCTGACCGACAAGGGCACCATGGTCGTCGAGAAGCGCCTGGCCGCCGAGGATCGCGCGGCCGACGAGGTGCTGGAGGGCCTCACCGACAAGGAACGCGAGTGTCTGCTGAAGCTGACCGGCAAGGTGATTGAGAACTGCAAGGCCATGGGCGTCGACTACCGCACCATCGCCGTCAAGGGCTGCCGCGACCGCAAGCCCGGCCACCATCACCGCCACGGTTGCTGCCGGCACTAAAGGATCTACGGACTTTCCCAACTTGTTCCATGCCGGAACAAGTTGGGAATGGTCGGCGAGCAGATGCATCTAGCTTAACCAAGGTCAACTGGCACCAATGGGAAGTAGCGGATCCGCACACTTCCCGCACGCTTGCGGGAGGAAAAGAAAAAGGCCAGCACACTTAAAAGCTGCTGACCTGGTGTTTCTTGGTCGCGGGGGGCGGATTTGAACCACCGACCTTCGGGTTATGAGCCCGACGAGCTGACCAGACTGCTCCACCCCGCAATGGGTTGCCTCAAAGGGCAAAGAGATATATTACTCTCCTGAGCGCGAATTGCAAGTCTTCGATCACACTTCACCTCATTCGGCACAATTCCTGCACATGTTTGCCGTCCCAATAGCCTCCAGCACGATTTGTCGCATCGCACACGGACGATCGCCGTGCCCCGTGCTATGATGCCGCCTATGCTTTCCCAGATCAGACAAAACGGATTGCCCTCATGGGCCTACAAGGCGGCGCTGCTTTTGGCGGCCGCCATTTGGGGCATGGGCACGGTGGTCATCAAGTCTACCGTCGACGAATTCCCGCCCGCTTGGATCGTGGGCGTGCGCTTCACCTTTGCCGGCATCATCCTCGGCATTGCCACGGCGCCGCGCATCTCCCGCGCCTTCGCCCGCAACAAGCGCGGACATCTGCGCGACGGCGCGGTGCTGGGCGTCTTTCTATTCCTCTCCTACTGGTTCAACTCCACGGGACTCACCGACACCACCGCCTCCAACAGCTCGTTTCTCACCACGCTCTACTGCGTGATCATCCCCTTCCTCGGGTGGATCATCATTCGGAAGCGACCGACCCGCTACAACATTGCGGCGGCCATCCTGTGCGTCACCGGCGTGGGTTGCGTGGCCTACGCCGGCATCGGCGAGTTCTCGCTGCGCTTCGGCGACTTCATCACGCTGGCCTCGGCTCTTTGGCTGAGCTTCCACGTGCTGTACACGGCGAAGTACGCGCCGGGACGCTCCATGATGCTGCTCACGGTCATTCAGTTCATCGTGGCGGGCCTGCTGGGACTCATCACCGGGCTTATCACCGAGCCCGTACCCAACTTCAGCCAGTTGGGCGCCGACACTTGGATGAGCCTCATCTACATCACCGTGTTTGCCTCTTGTGTGGCCCTAGGATTGCAAAACGCCGCCGTGGCCCGCGTTGATCCGGCCCAGGCGGCGCTATTCCTTGCCACCGAATCGGTGTTCGGCGTGACGTTCTCCATCCTGCTTTTGGGGGAGGCGCCGACGATTTCCACCTACCTGGGATTTGCCCTCATCTTCGTCGGCATCGTTGTCAGCGAGTACTTACCCCTGCGAGCCGAAAAGATCGCGGCCCAGAAGGCAAAAACGGCCGCCGAAACGGCCGTCCTCGATTGCAAGCGGGCCGAAACCCAACCAACCGACCTCGAAGAGGCCGACGCGTTCATGCGCTAGTTACTCCCGCCCGTCCCAGCAGTAGGTGCAGATTTTCTCCGGGTCAATGCCAATGGCCTCTATCATGCCCTGGAGGCTCTGGTAGCTCAGGGAGTCGAAGCCCATATCCTCGCAGATAGCCTTCAGCAGGCACTGGCCGCGCTCGGTGCGGGCGTCGGCGTACTCGTCCAGATGGGCCACGCCCTCCTCACCTTCTAGCTGATCCACTACGCGCCGCGCGATGAGGTCCATATCCGACTTGCTGGACGAGAAGCTCAGGTACTTGCAGCTGTACATGATGGGCGGGCACGCGCTGCGCATGTGCACCTCGTCGGTCTTGGTATCCACAGCCACGACCGAAGGCTCCCGCATGATGATGCCCTTGCCCTTCATATATACCAGAGTATTTGCGGTACCCAGATCGATACCTACATCTTTAGAAAACAGGCCCATTGTAAAAATTCTCCTTATGCTTCCCATTTTATCTATAGCGCCAGAACATCCGGCAGCCCTTTTGTGCCGCCTTTGCGCAGAATAACACGGTTCTATTATAGCCGCAAGGCAATGATTTCTCAAGCGTTTGCGCAAGTTTTCTTCGTTTTTTCCAGTTTTATCACACAAAATGTGCCAGCAGCTGTACGGTGCGGCTCACCGGCAGACCCATGATGGTGTAGTAGTCGCCCTCAATACGGTCCAGCCAGAGGGCCGCCCGTCCCTGAATGGCATAGGCACCGGCTTTATCGTAGGGTTCGGCGGTGGAAGCGTAGAAGTCGATCTCCTCTTCCCCCAGCGGGAAGAAGGTAACGCGGCAGCTGTCCACAAAGCTTTCAGTGCGCGCACCGTTCGAGATGCACACGCCGGTGTGCACCTCGTGGGTGGCACCGGAAAGGGCGCGCAGCATCCGCTTTGCATCCTCTACGCCGTGGGGCTTGCCGAACACCTCGCCGTTCACATCCACCACCGTATCACAGCCGATGACCACAGCGCCCGGGTGCTGGGCCGAAACAGCAAGGCACTTGCCTCGGGCCAGCTGTTCCACCAGATGGGCAGGCGTAGCGGCCTGCACCGCACTTTCGTCAAAGTCACTGACGCAGACGGTGAAATTGGTGGTATATAAGGAGAGCAGCTCCCGCCTGCGCGGGCTGCCGGAAGCTAAGATCAGGTTCATGATTCCATCTCACTTTCCGGTAGAGCCAAAGCCGCCCTCGCCGCGCTGGGTATCGCCCAGCTCTTCGGCAGGCACAAAGGCAGCGGTGTACACCGGTGCGATGCACAGCTGAGCCACACGCTCACTGGGCTGAATGGTGTAGGCTTCCCTGCCCAGATTGACCATGGGCACCTTCAGCTCGCCGCGGTAATCGCTGTCCACCACGCCCACGCCGTTGGCCATGCACAGGCCGTGCTTGATGGAAAGGCCGCTGCGGGCGTACACCAGTGCCACGCTGTGGGGGCCGGGCAGCTCGATGGCAAGGCCGGTGGGCACCAGTGCCCGCTCCATTGGGGCAAGGGTGAGCGGCGCGTCCAGTACGGCGCACAGGTCGGCTGCAGCAGAGCCGGGGGTTGCGTAAGAGGGCACCTTGGCACGGGTGTCCAATACCTTATATTTTACTGTGATGGGTTCCATAGTATACCTCGTTTTGATTTTATAGCAGCTCCTTCAGTCTCGCATACGCTCGACAGCTCCCTCAGGGAGGTGGCATTGCGTCAGCAATGACGGAAGGAGTTTCAGTTCGTACCTTTAAAATACAACCCACGGGTAAAATCACCTTCAAAGGGTGCATGGGTGCGGATCATCTCCAGAATTTTGGCCGCTTCCTCCCGGCTTTCCAGCGTGAAGTAAGCCACACCGTAGTCCACCGTCAAAGCGCCCGGCTTATCTCCCATATAAATAGGTACGGGATTGTAGATGGTGCGCACACCAAGGCCGCACCGCACCGGGAACTTCTTGGCCTTGCGGTCGGTCAGCACACCGGTCTTATCGCAGTGGGCGCAGTCGTGGATGTTCTGCAGCGGGCAGGCACGGGTGACCATCAGCGGCATGTGACCGTACACCAGCACACCGGTAGGCACCGGCCTGCCGTTATGGGTGGGCGCAATGGTGCTGATGTCGCTGTCCTTCACCTCGGGCAGGATGAGCATGGAGCCAAGGCCGTTGTCCGCGTAGAACTGCGCGGCCAGCTGGTTCGTGATGTTCAGGCCAAAGCTGCCGCTCATGGGCAGGCCCCGGCACAGGCGCAGGTGGGCGATATTGCTCACCTCATAGCCTGCAAAACCGGCATCCTGCGTGGCCGCGATGCGGCGGGCGGTATCCTCTTCCAGCTTGCCAAACATGACCCGGGGCAGTTCCAAAAGGGTCTTTGCCCGCCATTCCCGGGGCACGCGGTCGGCCTGCGCAATGGGCAGGATGAGATACTCGATGCCGTCAAGCGCCCGCTCCGGCACCTGCTCCCAGCTCTCAAACCGGGCACGCAGGGTACGGTGAGGCGGCAGGGTGCGCAGCGGCAGGGCAGGCACATGCTCCTCGGTGGTGGGCCACGGGCGCAGCACTTCCCGCTTTTTGAGCAGGGCATCCAGCGCTTCGCGGCGCAGCTCGTTCACCGCACCGCCCGGGATAAACCACGGCCCGCCGTCCATTTCCACGGTAATATCCTGATCTTCCACCGCAAAAGGCGTGCCGCCGGTCTTGGAAAGGCTGCGGTGCAGGCTTTCGGTGGGATCAGTACGGGCAGGCTGCGGCTCTGCATCCCCATAGGCAAAGGCCTTGCCGCCGTCTGCATCGGTGACAGTGAGCTTTTCGCCACCCTCTTCAATTTCCAGCTTCATCTTTACCGGCACGCGGCTGCGCTCACGGCGGTAAAGCTCCCGCAGCATGGGCAGGGTCTTTTTGGTCTGTTCTGCATCTGCTTCGCTGCGCACGCCGAACATGGTGCCGTCGATCTTTCCATCCAGATAGCCGGAGGTGAAGCCGGAACGGCTGAAAGCATTCTTCAACAGGTCGCGGTCGTAGGCGCGGCCCTCGCGGCCTGCAAGACAGGCGCTGACTGCCGCCGCCACATACTCCGGCGTGCGCAGACGGCCCTCGATTTTTGCCGATGCCACGCCAAGCGCCTGCAGCTTGTCCAGCTTATCAATGACCGAATTATCCTTTAAGGACAGGTGGTGCAGACGGCCCGGCTTGCCCTCCGGCAGGGCATTTGCCTCAAACGGCAGTCGGCACGGGCCGGCACAGGAACCGCGGTTACCGCTGCGTCCGCCCAGAAAGGCCGACATGTAGCACTGGCCGCTGACGCACATGCACAGCGCGCCGTGCACGAAGCACTCGGTCTCGATGCCGCAGTGCTTTGTGATATGCTCCACCTCGGGCATACTCAGCTCACGGGCCAGCACCACGCGGGTGAAGCCCAGCTCCTTGAGCTCCAGCGCACCCTGCAGGCTGTGCACGCTCATCTGGGTGGAGCCGTGGCGCGGCAGCTGCGGTGCAATTTTACCGATCAGCGTTGCCACTGCCAGATCCTGACAGATGACCGCATCGGCACCGCTGGCTGCAACGGCACGGATGGCCTGTTCCAGCGCGGGCAGCTCGCCGCCATAGACGGTGGTGTTCAGCGCCACATGCACAGCCACGCCCCGCGCATGGCAGAAGGCGACCGCATCTTTCAGCGTATCCGCGTTAAAATTGTTGGCACTGGTGCGGGCATTGAAACCCGAAAAACCCAGATACACTGCGTCGGCACCGCTGAACACAGCGGCACGCAGCATTTCTTCGTTGCCCACCGGGGCAAGGATCTCGATCTTTGACATACTTCTCCTTTATCCTGTAAACGGCTTATTCCGCCTTGTCCGCTTCGCCCTCGGCAGCAGACTGCTGTGCCGCCTGCTGGGCGCGCTCCTCGCGCCGGGCTTCCTTATTGCGCATCTTTTCCAGCTGTTCGCGCAGGGCGGCAGCTTCCCGCCGCAGCACCTCATTCTCTGCTTTGACCTTATCTTCCGCCAGCTTTGCGCGGGTGGCATCCGCAATGTAATCCTGGATCTGGCTGCGCATATTCTCAGCACTGCCGGTGCTCTTGCGGTATTCGTCCAGATAATCCATGGCGCAGAACACCGCCGCCTTCGTCACCGAAAGGTTCGCATTATCGTCCAAAAGCTTGGTGATGTCTTCATCCAGCTTTTTCGCCAGCGACAAAATATATTTTTCCGGGTCCGTCGTAGCAATGGCATACGGCGTACCTGCAATGTTCACCCGTACCTTGTTGACCATATCTGTTTCCCCTTTTTATCCTTTTCTGCCCGCAGCGGGCAGTGATCTTCTGATTTTTGCCGGGAAACGGTACCGTTCCCGGTACCGTTTTGGTGTCTTGTCACCCGCCGGGCGAGTTACCCGGCACATTTCTCCCGGAGTTTGTCCCCGAAAATGTTTCGGAACACAGCTTTCTTTCCTTATTATAATATAAATAAGCATCAAGAAAAAGTGTATTTTTTGAAATTTTGGCATATTTATCAGAAAGTTCAATAAAAAATGTCAGTTACAGAAAAAATCCCCTGATTCCTTGCATTTGTCATTCTGCCATATTATAATATCTTTGTTATGTTGGCGGCAGAGCAAGTGAGGGAAAGTGCCTGCAGGTGCCAATTATTTCAATTATTTTAGCAAAGCTGAAAACTTATGCGGATAGGAGTACCTTTATGACATCGAAAGAATTCGGTAAACTTCTTCAGGACAAGCTCACCAGCGAGTACGGCGTGGAGCTGAGCGTTGCTTCCAACCAGCAGATCTACCGCTCTCTGGCTCTGATCTGCCGCCAGATGATGAGTGAGAACCACAAGAAGTTCCAGTCCAAGGCCATTGGCACCGGCACCAAGCAGGTGTATTACCTGTGCATGGAGTTCCTGATGGGCCGCAGCCTGAAGACCAGCCTGCTGAACCTGGGTCTGGACGAGGTGGCAAAAAAGGCCCTGTCCGACGCTGATATCAGCATTGACAGCATCTTTGAGGAAGAGCCGGATGCAGGTCTGGGCAACGGCGGTCTGGGCCGTCTGGCTGCCTGCTATCTGGACGGCATGGCCACCACCGGCATCTGCGGCACCGGCTACTCCATCCTGTACGAGTACGGCATCTTCAAGCAGAAGATCGTGGACGGCTGGCAGCAGGAGCGTGCCGACAACTGGCTGCCCGGCGGTCAGGTCTGGCTGAAGAGCCACCCCGATCAGGCTGTGGAAGTGCGCTTTGACGGCGAGATTCACGAGAACTGGGACAACGGCTTCCACTATATCCAGCACACCAACTACAACAGCGTCATGGCTGTTCCCTCTGATATGTATGTGCAGGGCTACGACGGCAAGGGCGTTGCAAAGCTGCGCCTGTGGCAGGCAAAGGCCCCGGACTTTGATATGTCCAGCTTCTCTCTTGGCAACTACAACACTGCAATGAGCAAGAACGCCAATGCAGAGCTGATCTCCAAGGTGCTGTACCCCAACGATAACCATGTTGAGGGCAAGATCCTGCGCCTGCGCCAGCAGTACTTCCTGTCTGCCGCATCCATCGGCGATATCGTCCAGAACCACCTGTCCAGCTATGCGACCCTCGAGAACCTGCCCGACAAGGTGGCCATCCAGCTGAACGACACCCACCCCACCCTCGCCATCCCCGAGATGATGCGTATTCTGCTGGATGAGTGCGGCTTTGGCTGGGACAAGGCATTCGACATCTGCCAGAAGGTCTTCTCCTACACCAACCACACCGTCATGGCTGAGGCTCTGGAAAAGTGGAACGTGGACATCTTCAAGATGACCCTGCCCCGCATCTACCAGATCGTGG
>ERZ832522.4926-NODE-4926-length-12639-cov-14.964876_pt1 | contig 12639 bp, 9 predicted proteins | sample MGYA00519951_ERZ832522 | MGnify/ENA primary metagenome ERZ832522 (study PRJEB31850, sample SAMEA3708728) | human gut metagenome | biome: human gut; feature: human-associated habitat; material: faeces | place: China | collected 2014 ... | reverse complement strand
CCACCTTCATCTACGTTACCCACGACCAGACCGAGGCTATGACCATGGGCGACCGCATCGTCGTCATGAAGGATGGCGTCATCCAGCAGGTCGATACCCCGCAGAACCTGTACGATATGCCGTGCAACATGTTCGTTGCAGGCTTCATCGGCAGCCCCCAGATGAACTTCCTGGACGGCACCCTGATCAAGAAGGGCGAGCTGTACGGCATTGACCTGGGCGGCGACGTGATCCCCCTGCCCAAGGAAAAGACCGCCGACGGCAAGCTGGATGCTTACGTTGGCAAGAAGGTCAAGATGGGCATCCGTCCCGAGGACATCGACGACGAGCCCGAGTTCATGGCAAAGCACACCGACTGCCAGCTGGATGCTCAGGTCGAAGTGTCTGAGATGATGGGCGCCGAGATCTACCTGTACCTGGAGTACAAGGGCAACAAGATGACCGCTCGTGTGGCTCCCACCTCCAAGGCCCGCAACGGAGACACCGTCCGCGTTGCCTTTGACCCGCACAAGGTCCACCTGTTCGACATCGAGACCGAGCAGACCATCCTGAACTAAGCTGCAATTATGTGACGATCATTTTTTGATCCTCCTATCATCATACAGAGAGCCGTCGGCAGGGAAACCTCCGGCGGTTTTCTGTGTCTATGGGCAAGGCAGACAAAAAGCAGCCGCGTACCTTTTGGAAGGCACGCGGCTGCTTTTGCTTTACCGGCAGCTCATTGCCGCAGGGCGGTCAGGCCCGGCGGGAGAAGTGAAACGGAGGTTATACCAGCTGGGGCAGATGCAGGCATCCGGCTCCTCCTCCAGGTAGGCCCGGTAACAAACAGCTGCATGGAAATGTCCTTTCTGTCTGTGTTCAATGCTCTTTTATTGTACCACAGCCGGCAGGGTTTGTCACAACGCAAAAGGGGCCGGGGCCTCTCCCCGGCCAACCGGCACAAAAAAGCCCCGGAGGGCAGCTTTGCAGCCACACTCCGGGGGAAAGGATGAGGAATTATTATTTACCCATAGTACCGTAGTAGTTCTTAATGCGGATAGCGATACCGATGTAGCTCTGGGTCTCGTTATGCTTGACCACAACGCCTACCTTAGACCAGATGCCGCTCTGGTTTACGCTGGCATCGACCTTCGTGTCGATGTAATTCGACAGTCTGAACAGAATATCGCTCAGCAGGGTGTCCTTATAATCGTACTTGGCAGTGACCGTGATGACCAGATCCTGGCCCAAGTCATCCACGTGGATCTTGCCCACAAATGCATGGTTGCCCAGTTTCCAGACGACCTTGAGATCCTCGTTCAGGTTCTTCTCAGCCACTGCACGAAGCTCTGCATCGCTGGTCACTGTGACGCCCTTCTGGCTGCCGATTTTCTCCATCACTTTCTGTTCTTCGGTCTTGTCAGCGGACCCACCGCCGCCACAGGCGGTAAGCATCAGCAGGGCCATGGCACCTGCCAGTAACAGGGCCGCGAACTTCTTCAGGTTTTTCATAGGATCTCCCTCCAGTCTGGTTGTTTTTGTGGATATGTTTCGTGATTCACGAAGCTGCATCCCCCGGCGGGGGGACGCTTTCCTTGTCTCAATTATATCGAACAAAAGCCAGGGCTGTCAATGGGGGAGTTCCCTAAAAAATCAGAGGCCGATTCGTGAAAAAGTCACGAAAACAGGTGATATTTGTTGCGCTATTGTAACCATCATACCAAACTTCGCAAAGAACCTTTGCCGCTTGGAATTTCCTGCCACCGGCCCGGAGGCAGGGGCTGTTTTTCTGGCAGAGACAGTGCCCTTAAATTGGGACAGATGTGGTGTCCAGGGTGCCCTCTCCCCGGCCTCCCAGACGGCAGCGGAAATCCTGGTAGCCAAAGTGGGCCAGCCGGGCCAGGCTGCCGTCGGACCGCAAAAGCCAGATATCCGGCAAGGGCATCCCGTTAAAGGTGTTGTTTTTGCAGGTGGTGTAGATGGCCATATCTCCAAACACCAGCCGCTGGCCCGGGGCCAGAGGGGCCTTGAAGCTGTAGTCTCCCATCACATCCCCTGCCAGGCAGGTGGGGCCGCCCAGCCGCACGGTGCAGGGCTTTTCGCCGGGTTCTCCGGCGTCCAGCAGGGGCGGGCGGTAGGGCATCTCGATCACATCCGGAGTGTGGCAGGCGGCAGAGGTGTCCAGAATGGCAAGGCGGGTGTCTCCATTCTGCAAGGTGTCCAGCACGGTGGTGACGAGGTAGCCCGCGTTCAGCGCCCAGGCCTCTCCCGGCTCCAGGTACACCTGCACACCGTATTTTTCCTGCACCTGGCAGATGCACTGCTCCAGGGTGGTCAGGTCATAGCCGGGCCGGGTAACGTGGTGGCCGCCCCCAAAGTTCACCCACTTCATCTTGGGCAACAGGTCCCCGAACGTTGCCTCCACCGCTTTCAGGGTCACAGCCAGGGCGTCGGCGTCCTGCTCGCAGAGGGTGTGGAAGTGGAGGCCATCCAGCAGCTCCGGCAGCTCCGGGTGGGCCGCCACAGCGGAGTCCCACTGGGCCCGGGTGGTGCCCAGGCGGCTGCCCGGGGCGCAGGGGTCATAGATGGCATGGCCCTCCTGGGTGGAGCACTGGGGGTTTACCCGCAGGCCCACGCTTTTGCCGGCGGCCTTGGCTGCCGGGCCAAACTGGGCCAGCTGGCCGGGGGAGTTGAACACGATGTGGTCCGCGTACTGCAACAGCTCTGCGAACTCGTCTGCCCGGTAGGCGGCGCAGAACACATGGTTCTCCTTTTCCGGCAGCTGCTCCCGGCCCAGGCGGCTCTCGTACAGGCCGCTGGCCTCGGTGCCTGCCAGGTAGGGGGCCAGCACCGGGTACACATCAAAGTTGGAAAAGGCCTTTTGGGCCAGCAGGGCCCGGCACCCGGTGCGCTGCTGCAGCTCCAGCATGATCTGCCCATTGCGGCGCAGCTGGGCCTCGTCCAGCAGGTAGCAGGGGGTGGGCAGGCTTTGCAGCTGCTGTTCCGTCAGGTTTGCCAGCCCTGCAAAGGCCGGGCGGCGATCCTCCAGCCGCATCAGTCCACCAGAGCCGGGCTGTGGCTCTCGCTGCGGGGCAGGCCGTACTTGTCCAGGGCCTCCAGATACGGGTCCGGATCAAACTCCTCTACGGTGTGGACGCCCTTGGTGGTCCACTTGCCGGTCAGCAGCATCAGGGCACCGCACATGGCGGGCACGCCGGTGGTGTAGGAAATGGCCTGGCTGCCGACTTCGGCGTAGCAGGCTTCGTGATCGCAGATATTGTAGATGTAGGCGGACTTTTCCTTGCCGTCCTTCACGCCCTTCATCACGCAGCCGATGCAGGTCTTGCCCTTGGTCAGCGGGCCGAGGGAGGCCGGATCGGGCAGGAGCTTGCCGAGGAATTGGATGGGCACGATCTGCTGGCCCTGGAATTCCACGGGCTCGATGCCGGTCATACCGACGTTGCCGAGCACCTTGAGGTGGTTCAGGTAGTTCTCGGAGAAGGTCATCCAGAAACGGGCGCGACGGATGCCCTTGAGGTTCTGGACGAGGGATTCAAGCTCCTCGTGGTACATGAGGAAGCACTTCTTGGGCCCGATGCCGTCCGGGAAATCGTAGGTCATGGACCACGAAAGCGGATCGGTTTCCACCCACTCGCCGCGTTCCCAGTAACGGCCCTTGGCGGTCACTTCGCGGATGTTGATTTCCGGGTTGAAGTTCGTAGCGAAGGGCTGCCCGTGATCGCCCGCGTTGCAGTCGATGATGTCGAGGACGTGGATCTCGTCGAACAGGTGCTTCTGGGCATAGGCCGCGAACACGTTGGTCACGCCGGGATCGAAACCGCTGCCGAGCAGGGCCATCAGTCCGGCGTCCTTGAATTTCTGCTGATAGGCCCACTGCCATTTGTATTCGAACTTCGCCACATCCAGCGGTTCGTAGTTGGCGGTGTCCATGTAGTGCACGCCCGCTTCAAGGCAGGCGTCCATGATGGTGAGATCCTGATACGGCAGGGCCACGTTGATCACCATGACGGGCTTGTAGCGCTTGATCAGCGCCACCAGCTCGGGCACGTCGTCGGCGTTCACGCGCGCCGTCTCGATGATGCGGCCCGTGCGTTCCTTGATGCTCGCGGCAATGGCGTCGCACTTGGAAACCGTGCGGCTCGCCAGCATGATCTCGGTGAAAACTTCGGGATTCTGCGCGCACTTGTGCGCCACAACGCTGCCGACGCCGCCCGCGCCGATAATAAGAACTCGTGCCATTCTTTTCTCCTTTTTCCGGGGCTCTGCCCCGGCCCCTGCAAGGGACTCAATCCCTTGGCCCGGCTTGATGGTCAATCACCGTCTTCCGTTTTCGGGAAACGGTATCAATCATATGCTCCGAACACCCCGGCACGGCATACGGCGGCATTACCGCCGCCCATCCATGACCGAGGGGGTCCGGGGGGAATCATTCCCCCCGGACAGGGGGTCAAGGGGGGCGGTAGCCCCCTTGCCGCCGGAGGCATTCTACCGCTCGAAGTAGGTATAGCCGCGCAAACCGTCTTCAAAGGTTTGCAGGATCTTGTAACGCTCCGAGGGCGTGATTCGCTTTTCACGTACGGCCCGTTCGGCGGCTTCACGGAGATCCTCGAGGATGCGCCGCGGATCGTATTCCACATAGTCGAGGATGTCGGCCACGGAGTCGCCCCGTATCTCGCGGACGAACTGGTAGGAGCCGTCCTCGCTGATGCGGATGGACACGACGTTGGTGTCCCCGAGCAGGTTGTGCAGGTCGCCGAGGGTTTCCTGATACGCGCCCACAAGGAACACGCCGAGATAATATTCATCGCCGTCCACAAGGGGATGCAGATCGAGGGAAGTGCGCATACCCTGCGGGTCGATGAACTTGTCGATGCGCCCGTCGCTGTCGCAGGTGATATCCGAAATGACCGCCTTGCGGGACGGGAATTCCGTCAGGCGGTGCACCGGCATGACCGGGAACAGCTGATCGATGGCCCACGCGTCGGGGAGTGACTGGAACACGCTGAAATTGCCGTAGTAGATGTCGGCAAGCGTGCTGTCGATGTCCGCGAGTTCCTTGGGCGTGTGCTTGAGCTTTTCCTTTTCCTCGGCGATGCGGTTGATGATCGCCCAGAAGTACTTGTCCGCGAGCGTCCGCTGCCGGAGCGTAACGCGTCCGGTTATGAACAGCTGGCGCATTTCGTCCCGGTAGTAGACGGCGTCGTTGTAGCACTCCTGAAGGTTGCGGACGGACAGGCCCTGCAAGACTTCACGGAGATTGACCACCGGTTCCGGCACGTCTTCGGGCAGGACATCGGGGATGCTCTCGCCCGTTTCGGCGATGCTCACGTCGAGGATGTTGAACAGGAGGATGGAATAGTAGGCCACGGTGGCGCGGCCCGATTCCGTAACGATGTGCGGGTGTTCGATGCCCTGCTGGTCGAGGATGGTCATGACCGCTTCCACGACGTCGGTACAGTATTCGTCCATCGAATAGTTGCGGCTGCTCACATAGTTGGTGTGCGAGCCGTCGTAGTCCACGGCGAGGCCGCCGCCGAGGTCGAGATACCCCATCTTCGCGCCTTCCTGCACGAGGCCCGCATAGACGCGGGTGCTCTCCATGACGGCGGTACGGATGTCGCGGATGTTGGGGACCTGCGAACCAAGGTGGTAGTGCAGGAGCTGGAGGCAGTCGAGCATGTCGTGCTGCTTCAGGGTGTCCACGATATCCACCACCTGCGCCGTGGTCAGGCCGAAGGCGGAGCGTTCGCCGCAGGAACCGGCCCAGTGGCCGCTGCCCTTGGTGATGAGCTTGACGCGCACGCCGAGGAGCGGGCGCACGCCGAGCGCGGCGGAGCGTTCGAGGATCAGCTCCAGCTCGCCGGGCATTTCCATGACGAAAATGCACTTGAACCCCATGCGTACGGCGGAGAGGCCGAGGTCGATGAACTCCTCGTCCTTGTAGCCGTTGCAGATGAGGCAGGCTTCCGGGTCTTTGAGCTGGGAAATGGCGGAAATGAGTTCGGCTTTGGAACCGACTTCGAGGCCGTGGTGAAAGCGCGAGCCGAACTGGGCGATCTTCTCGACCGTATGCTGCTGCTGGTTCACCTTAATGGGGAAGACGCCGCGGTATTCGCCCTTGTAGCCGAGCGAGGCGATGGCCTTGCGGAACGACTCGTGCAGCAGGGTGATCTGCGAATCAAGAATGTTTTCAATGCGCAACAGGACCGGCATGTCGTAGCCACGCTCGCGCATACCCCGAATGACCTCGGGGACGCTGACGGCCACGCCCTTGTTTTCGCCGGAAGGATAAATCACGACATCGCCCTCGGGCGAAACGCCGAAGTAGCCGGCCCCCCAGTTACGGATGCCGTACAGTTCGGTGGAATCTTCCACACTCCATTGCTGGAGAGTGCGTTTTATCGCCACGTAACGGAACCTCTCAAGGTAATCGGTTGAACAGGCGCGGGACCCCTGCCCCGTGACACAGCCATCGCAACGCGTTCCAAGCCTACGCCGCCCATGCGGCTGCGGGGTGACATTTCCGCGCCGTTTGGCGAACGATACGCTCCGGAAGGAAAACGCCCCGTTCCTCGGGAGAAAATCCGGGGGAACCGGGGCGGCCTGCGCGTACGAAAAACAGTCAGATACAGTTTGCAATATACCGTCAAAAAGACAATATTGTCAACAAGCCAGAGCCCAGCCCTCCGTACGGAGCGGCGCGTTTTCGCAAAGGATTCCGCACCCCGGCGGAGCGGGGCCGTCCGGGCGCGGCATGATTGCGCGGCAAAAATATCTGTGCTAGGAGAAAGGTTTGGAATCAGCCGGACTTCCGCTTCGGCCGCTTCCGGAATCGTCTTGTGTTTTCCTGTCCGGTTTTAGGTGCAGGTTTGACCACGCCCAACCCTCAGTGAGGAAAAAATGAAACGGATTGCTCTTCGTTGGCTCGGAGCTCTGCTGCTCTCCATCACTCTTGCCGCCCCCGCCCTGGCCGCCGGCAAGCACCTCATCAACGGCATCGACGCCAACTATCCTCCGTTCGCCTACGTGGACGAAACCGGCAAGCCCGCCGGGTTCGACGTCGACTCCATGAACTGGATCGCCAAGAAGATGGGCTTTACCGTGGAGCACAAGCCGATGGACTGGGACGGCATCATCCCCGCCCTGCTCGCCAAGAAGATCGACATGGTCTGCTCCGGCATGAGCATCAGCCCCGAACGCAAGGCGCAGGCGAACTTCTCCGATCCCTACTGGACCATCCGCAAGATTTTCATCACCAAGAAGGGCTCCAAGGTCACCGAAGACCAGATCTACAACGGCAAGATCAAACTCGGCGTCCAGCGCGGCACCAACGAACACGAAATGCTCCAGAAGGCGCAGGCCGAAAAGAAGTACAACTATCAGCTGCGCTTCTATGACTCCGGCCCCATGGCCATCGAAGACATTCTGAACGGCCGCATCGACGCCATCGGCCTTGACGCCGCCCCCGCCGAAGACGCCATGCGCAAGGGCAAGCCCGTGCAGGAAGTGGGCGTGTTCGGTTCCGACGAGTTCGGCGTGGCCATCCGCAAGGACGACGCCGAAACCATGAAGCTCGTCAACGAAGGCTACAAGCTCCTCAAGGCCGATCCCTACTGGAAGGAACTCCAGGCCAAGTACCTCGGCAACAAGTAATGACGCTCACGCCGGGGGCCGCACGGCCCCCGGCGTTTTCGACGCGCTTACGCAAGACCGGCGACGCGGCCTCTCTCCGCCGTCGCCGCCTTGTTGTCAGGGCTTCCCTCTTCGGGAAGACTGGCGTATGCTAGAACGCTTTTCGCGGAGCGGGCGCGGTCTTCGGCATCCGCCGACCCTCCGGTTTCGGGCGCGCAAGCCCTTCTACGGGCCCCGCGCAGAGCGTGTTTCCTTTGAAAGGCGCTACGCTTCAAAATCCATTCAGCCGGAAAACACCGTTTTCGGCGGAATCCACGCCGTGTTGCGGCGCGCCGGACATGCGTTCGGCGTTCAGGCATTCCCATTTGGGAACGCTTTGACCCTCAACCCCCATTCCGTGAGTCGAGATGCTGGAAATAGTGGACAAAATCCCGGTTATTCTCAACGCGTTGCCCTACATCCTTCAGGGCAGCGTCGTAACCCTCATCACCGTCATCGGATCTCTGGCGCTTGGGTTCTGCATCGGCCTTCCCCTCGCCGTGCTGCAGGTGTACGGCCCTTCGTTCATCCGCCGCCTCATCGGCGTCTATGTGTGGTTTTTCCGGGGAATGCCCATCCTGCTCCTGCTGTTCCTCTTCTATTTCGGGCTGTTCGAGGTCATCGGCCTGAACCTGTCCACCATCACGGCGTCCTGCCTCGTCCTCGGCATGGCGAGCGCGGCCTACCAGTCCCAGATTTTCCGCGGCTCCATCGAGACGCTCCCGGTGGGCCAGTTCCGCGCGGCCCGCGCCCTCGGCATGAACGACGGGCAGGCCATCCGGCATATCGTCCTTCCGCAGGCCCTGCGCCTGTCCATCCCCGGCTGGTCCAACGAATTTTCCATCCTGCTCAAGGACTCGGCCCTGTGCTTCGTCCTCGGGACCCCGGAAATCATGGCCCGCACCCACTTCGTGGCCTCGCGGACCTACGAGCATCTGCCGCTCTACATCACGGCAGGCCTGTTGTACTTCGGCATCACCCTTGTGGGCGTGCACATCCTCCGCGTGCTGGAACGCAAGGTCCATATTCCCGGTTACGCCGTCAGCGGCTCCATGTGAGGCACGTCACCATGAACACCACCCCTATCCTGCGCGCCACCAACATCGTCAAGAAACTCGGCGGCAAAACGATCCTCAACGACGTGTCCCTCGATGTGCACAAAGGCGACGTGAAAGTGGTCATCGGCCCTTCCGGTGCCGGCAAAAGCACGTTCCTCCAGTGCCTCAACTACCTCCTGCCCCCGGACTCCGGCGACATTTGGCTTGAGGGGAAGAAGGTCAACGCCCGCGACACAAGGGAACTGTGCGCCCTGCGGCAGCAGGTCGGCATGATCTTTCAGGACTTCAACCTGTTCGATCACCTCACCGCCGAGGAGAACGTCTCCATCGCCCTGCGCAAGGTCATGGGCTGCAACAAGGCCGAAGCCCGCAACCGCGCCCTGACCGAACTCAGCCGCGTGGGACTCGCCAAGCGCGCCGCGCTCTACCCCGCCCAGCTTTCCGGCGGGCAGAAGCAGCGCGTCGCCATCGCCCGCGCCCTTGCCATGGACCCCAAGGTCATGCTCCTCGACGAGCCTACCTCCGCCCTCGACCCCGAGCTTGTCGGCGAAGTGCTCTCGGTTATCCGTGACCTCGCGGACGGCGGCATGACCATGATCATGGCCACGCACCAGATGGATTTCGCCCGCGCCCTCGCTACGGACATCCTGTTCATGGAACAGGGCAAGATCATCGAACAGGGCGCGCCCGACGTATTGCTGGCCCCCGGCTCCGGCACGCGCACCAGCGATTTCTGCGGCAAGCTGTTCGACCTGCGCGGCACCGAAAAATCCGACGAGCCCACGGTCAGCGAACTCCTCACCGGCGACCTGTCCCACGACATCACCGACGACGGCAGCGAATCGTCCATGATCCCCGACGCCCCGAAAAAGGACTAGACGATGCAGTGGCTTGATCCCGACTTCATCTTCCAGACGGTCCTCCCCGCGCTCAACCGGGGGCTCGTCATGTCCATCGCCCTGATCGTGCCCTCAGCGACCATCGGGTTCGTGCTCGGCGTCCTCACCGGCGTGGCCCGCGTCTTCGGCCCCAAATGGCTCCGCAGCCTCGGGAACGGCTTCACCACCATCTTCCGCGGCGTGCCGCTCGTGGTGCAGCTCATGATCCTCTATTTCGGCCTGCCCAACCTCGGCATTTACCTCGAGCCCTATCCCGCCTCCGTGCTCGGCTTCATCCTCTGCACGGGCGCGTACCAGTCGGAATACGTCCGCGGAGCGTTGCTCTCCATCCGGCAGGGGCAGATCAAGGCGGCCTATGCCCTCGGGTTCACCAAGCTGCAGACCATCCTCTGGGTGGTCATCCCGCAGGCCGCCCGGCGCGCCCTGCCCGGCTGCGGCAACGAAATCATTTATCTGATCAAATATTCCTCCCTCGCCTACATCATCACCTGCATCGAGCTTACCGGCGAGGCCAAGGTACTTGTTTCGCGTTCGTTCCGGCCCACGGAAGTCTACATTGTGGCGGGCATCTACTATCTTGTCCTCGTCTCCTTCGCCACGTGGTTCCTCCAGAAGCTCGAACGCAAGTTCGCCATTCCCGGCTTCGGGAAGAAGTAAGCGCAGGGCGCCGCCCTGCACCCGCTGAGGCTCCGCCTCAGACTCCGCCGGGGAGAGAGCCTCCCCCCGGACCCCGGCGTAAACGGAAACGACACAACGAGGTTCCATTACCCACAGAATAAACGGCAACGCCGTTTATTCCATTTTTTAAGAAAACGACACAACCGACATAAAGCCTCAACCTCTCGCGTTTCCATAACCGAGGGGGTTGGGGGGAATCATTCCCCCCAAGCAGGGCCAAGGGGCGGCAGCCCCTTGCCGCCGGAGGCACTACCCATTCTCGAAAAAAGGACATGCTTCAATGCCCGTACAGGAACATATCCGCAATTTCAGCATCATCGCCCATATCGACCACGGCAAGTCGACGCTCGCCGACCGCATCCTTGAGATCACGGGGCTGGTGTCGGAACGCGAAAAACGCGACCAGTACCTTGACCGCATGGACATCGAACGCGAGCGCGGCATCACCATCAAGGCGCAGAGCGTCCGCATCCCCTACAAGTCGAAAAACGGCAAGCAGTACCTGCTGAACCTCATCGATACGCCCGGCCACGTAGACTTCAACTATGAAGTCTCCCGTTCGCTGGCGGCCTGCGAAGGCGCGCTGCTGGTGGTGGACGCCACGCAGGGCGTGGAGGCGCAGACGCTCGCCAACGTCTACCTCGCCCTCGACCACAACCACGAGATCATCCCGGTCCTCAACAAAATCGACCTCCCGAGTTCCGACGTGGAGCGGGTGAAGTCCGAAATTGAAGAAGACATCGGGCTGGACTGCTCCAAAGCCCTGCCCGTCAGCGCCAAGACCGGCGACGGCGTGCCCGACGTGCTCGAAGCCATTGTGGAGCGCCTGCCCGCGCCCGAGGGCAACCCCAACGCGCCGCTCAAGGCACTCATTTTCGACTCGTGGTATGACTCCTATCAGGGCGTCGTGGTCATGTTCCGCATCATGGACGGGACGCTCCGCAAAGGCGACAAGATCGAGCTGTTCGCCACGAAGAAGACCTACGAAGTCATCCGGCTCGGCGTGTTCTCGCCCGAGTCCCGCGATATGGATCAGCTTTCCGCGGGCGAGGTGGGCTTCCTCTGCGGCAACATCAAGGAACTGGGCGACGCCAAGGTCGGCGACACCATCACGCTGGCGGAACGCCCTTGCGCCGAGGCCGTGCCCGGCTTCAAGGAAGTGAAGGCGGTGGTCTTCTGCGGCCTTTACCCGTCCGATCCGAGCGATTACGAGCAGCTCAAGTTCGCGCTGGAAAAGCTCCAGCTCAACGACGCGGCCTTCTCGTGGGAACCGGAAACCTCGCAGGCCCTCGGCTTCGGCTTCCGCTGCGGCTTCCTCGGCCTCCTGCACATGGAAATCATTCAGGAACGCCTCGAACGCGAATTCCAGGTGGACCTCATCGCCACGGCACCCTCGGTCATCTACCGGGTGGAGACGACGGACGGCAAGACCACGGAAATCGACAACCCGTCGAAGCTCCCCGATCCCGCCCGCATCACCAACCTCTATGAGCCCTACGTCCGCATCGACATCCATGTCCCGAGCGACTATGTCGGCAACGTGATGAAGCTCTGCGAGGAAAAACGCGGCATCCAGAAAAACATGGGGTATCTGGCCCAGAACCGCGTCGTCATCACCTACGAGCTGCCCTTTGCGGAAATCGTGTTCGACTTCTTCGACCGCCTGAAGTCCGCCACGCGCGGTTACGCCTCGATGGACTACGAAGTGATCGACTACCGGGCCTCGAACCTCGTGCGTCTGGATATCCTCCTGAACGGCGACGCCGTGGACGCCCTCGCGGTCATCGTGCACAAGGACAAATCCTACGCCTACGGGCGTGCGCTTGCCCTCAAGCTCAAGCGCACCATCCCGCGCCAGATGTTCGAAGTGGCGATTCAGGCCGCCATCGGCCAGAAGGTCGTCGCCCGTGAAACCATTTCCGCGCTCCGCAAGAACGTAACCGCCAAGTGCTACGGCGGCGACATTACCCGTAAGCGCAAGCTCCTCGAAAAGCAGAAGGAAGGCAAAAAGCGCATGAAGCGCATGGGCAACGTCGAGCTGCCCCAGGAGGCCTTCCTCGCCGCCTTGCAGGTCGGGGACGAGTAGAAAGCAATTGGAGGGGGCATACCTCCTCCCGATCCCATAACAAAAGAAAAGGACAGATTCTCGAAATCTGTCCTTTTCTTATTTGAGCCATTCCATTCCAACAGGCTAATCTACATAGCCCTTTTTTCTTTTCCGTCTATGCCGGAAACCAAGAAGCCAATGCACCCGCTCAACCTTCCGCCCACAGGGAACCCCGGGAATGGGGATTCAATAAAACCGAAAGTCTTTGGAAAGGGAGGGATGGGGT
>ERZ832522.4921-NODE-4921-length-12647-cov-7.542408_pt1 | contig 12647 bp, 10 predicted proteins | sample MGYA00519951_ERZ832522 | MGnify/ENA primary metagenome ERZ832522 (study PRJEB31850, sample SAMEA3708728) | human gut metagenome | biome: human gut; feature: human-associated habitat; material: faeces | place: China | collected 2014 ... | reverse complement strand
GACGCAAGGGACTTAAAATCCCTCGGGGGCAACTCCGTGCCGGTTCAAGTCCGGCTACCAGCACTTTTCTGTAAGGTCTGATTTTGGCATATGCCGAGATTGGATTTTTTTGTTGTTTTATAAAATATAGCATTTTTGAGTGGAGCAAAGGAGCGTTTGTTCCACTTTTTATTTATGACAATAGAATGCTCGCAGAGCGTGCATTCTATTGTCTGTCACAGGAATGTCAAAAAGCCGTCCGAAAGAAAATAGTTTCTGCTCAGACGGCTTTTTATATTAATGATATCTGTTATGAAAATGCCTGTAATTCATACAAGCTGCTTTTACCGAACCGTCCATGCTTCTGCACAGATCGGTGTGTCAGCATTGACAGTAATGGTTCCGCAGGTACGGTCATCAGGCAGCTCCCAGTAGGCAATGACGGTATCCTGTTTAGCAGAAAGCTCCAGAATGCCGCGGTCAGCGATCAGATGAAGCTCTGTTAAGCCGGCAGGAAGCTGGGTGGCTTTATCTGCACATGTAAAGATACCGGTTGCTGCATCATAGGCGCAGACATTTCCTAAAATGGAGAAGGAAACTTTGCCGGTGCTGCAAAGGGATACGTCAATGCCAACTGCTGCAGGAGAAGTCAGCTCTGCCTGGCAGGATGTGGTGTCAGCTGCGTGGAAGAGTGTGTTCGCTGCTTTTTTTGCATCAAACCATTCATGAACAGGATGCTGTGCAAGAATCCATTCACCATCCTGCTTGATCAGCTCAAGTTCACGGGGCAACGTCAGCATGCCGGTATAGAGACGTTCCGGATTCTGGGTGCGCAGCCACTGAATCAGTACGATGCGGTCAGGTGCGTTATTATAGGTTTGTCCGGCATAAGCGAGTTCTGTATAGGAAGCACGTTTGCCGGCGCTGTAGTTGGTAAAGCGGAAGCCGTCAAAATCGCCGATAAAGTATTCACTGGAAGCAGTATAGAAAATCCATTTTTCAGTGCCGTCTGGCGCAGAAATCGGGCGTAGATCGGGGCATTCGTTGGCAGTTTCAAAAGTCAGTTGCTGAGTGATCTCCCAGTGGAGCATATCTGTGGAACGAAGGATGGCATATTCCGTGCCTTTTAAGTAAAGGGACATGATAAATGCTTTGGATTTTTCGTGCCAATAAACCTTGGGGTCACGGTTGTCTGTTTTGAGAAACGGAACAACTGCTCCCGGAAGCTTCTGCAGAGTGAGACCATGATCGGTGCTGTATGCTGTGTGCTGGGTGTAGTCTTTTCCCTCGCTACAGGCGCTGTCATGGCTGCCGCCGGCTGCGGTATAGAAGAACAGGAGTGCATCCTTGGGAAGACTTCGATAGAGGTTGCTGTCAGCAGCTGCCTGAATTTCATCCCTGTGCTCGTTTGTCAGACCGCAGCCGGAGAAGATGGTTCCCTCTTCATCCGGAAGCATGGCAACAGGAAGCCGTGTCCAGTGGAGCAGGTCGGTACTGGTGGCATGTCCCCAGCTCATATTGTTCCAATTGACACCGAAGGGATTGTGCTGATAATATAAGTGATAGGTTCCATTGTCGTAAACAAGACCATTTGGATCGTTGATCCAGCCTGCGTTGGCTGTAAAGTGGACAGCCGGATGAACTTCGTCGGAGACAGGAAGCTCGTCAGTCTGAGTAACTGCATCTTCAAAGCCTGCAGGAAACTCTGCAGACAGGGTCAGCGTGCGTCCCATCCATTCAGAAACCGGCAGAGGGGAAAGATATTCGTAGGAATAGGTTCCGTTGTCTGCAGCGGCTTCTCCGAAAGGAAAATAAACACATAAAAGAAGCTTTTCGCCGTCAAAAAGTTTCAGGACCCTGGTATCTTTCGGGTGGGATACAACCGGAAGACAGAGAAAAGGATGCTTAATTGTAAGCTGCATATGGAAATCCTCCCATTTTTTTCTTCATCATAAAATGAATGGCGGAAAAAAGTCAATATGGGAAGTGTGGAAAGTACTGTGGGATATCACAGAAAATTGTGAAATAGAAAAGAAGGGTAGAAAACAGGATGAAAACAAAAGGCAAATCCGGTGTTATGGATATGACGCAGGGAAATATGGCGATGCTGATCTTAAGCTTTGCATTGCCGTTGATGTTGGGAAATGTATTTCAACAGTTTTATACGGTGGCTGATACGGCCATTGTGGGAAAAATACTTGGAGTGGATGCGTTGGCAGCACTCGGCACAGTAGAGTCGATAAACTGGCTGGTTCTGGGGACCATTCAGGGAATTACCCAGGGCTTTGGCATTCTTGTTTCCCAGCAGTTTGGTGCCAAAAAAGAGGAGGCGCTTCAGGAAACCATTTTTCATGCGTCTTTTCTGGCAGTAGTGGCGGCGATTTTATTTACCGTTGGTATTCTGATCGGATTACCTGGTTTGGTCGGGATTTTACAGGTTCCTGTTGATATTCGCCCGATCTGTCTGGACTATTTGTATGTGCTCTTTGGCGGTATTCCGCTGATGATGCTCTATAATTTTACTGCGGCTATGCTGCGGGCGTTTGGAGACAGTAAAACACCTCTGACAGCATGTGTTATCGCAGCGCTGTTTAATATTGCGCTGGATTTATATTTTATTCTGGAGCTTGGCTGGGGCGTAAAGGGTGCAGCGCTTGCAACTGTGATTGCCCAGACCCTTGCTTCTGCATATTGTCTGTGGAAGCTGTGCCGGATCGAGGTGCTTGCAGAAAAAAGGAAGGCCGCCAAATGGAGACTTCATGCCGGACTTTGCGGGAAGCTGATCTATCTTGGATTACCGATGGCATTTCAAAACCTTGTGATCGCCATTGGAGGCATGATCGTGCAGACTGTGGTAAACAGCTTCGGCGTTGCATTTATCGCAGGCTATACGGCGACGTGCAAGCTTTATGGTATCCTTGAGGTGGCAGCGACCTCCTATGGCTTTGCAATGGTTACCTACACGGGTCAGAACCTCGGTGCGGGAAAAACAGACAGGATCAAGGAGGGAACCAGAATCGGTGTTTTGATCGGTGTGCTGACTTCCTTTGTCATTACCGGACTGATGTTTCTGTTCGGACGAAATATTCTGGGACTTTTCATCTCTGCAGATGCAGCCCAGGGCAGTCAGGCTGCGGTGGTTGCATGGCGCTTTTTGCGGATTATGAGCAGCTTCTTATGGGTACTGTATATTTTACATATCGTCCGCAGCGTGATCCAGGGAATGGGAAATACCGTGATTCCGCTTGTATCTGGAATTTTTGAATTTATCATGAGAACCGGTGCAACGCTGATTTTACCAGTGCTTTTTGGAGAAAATGGAATTTTATTCGCAGAGGTGCTGGCATGGATGGGCGCCGATCTGGTGCTGATTCCGGGATACCTTTATATGCGAAAAAAGCTGCTTTCGGGCAGATCGGACCAGGGTGATGTTCAAAGCGCAGTTTGAAGTTCTGAGAAAGAGAAAAACCAGCCCTACGGCGGGAGGTTCTGACAGGAAGCTCCTGTGCCGCAGGGCTGTTTTTTTCAGCGCCGGTTCTGCTGGTAGTAGCTTAAGAAGTCCGCGATTTTTTCTGCAGATTCCTTGAGTACCTCGATCCGGGGCAGATATACGACCCGGAAGTGGTCAGGCTGCTCCCAGTGGAAGCCTCCGCCATGGATGAGCAGGATTTTTTTGTCGCGCAGAAGATCGAGGGCAAACTGTTCGTCGTTGGTGATATGGAACTTTTTGACGTCGAGCTTTGGGAACATGTAAAAGGCTGCTTTCGGTTTTACAACGCTCAGTCCGGGAATGTCCTTTAATGCCTGATAAATGCACTCACGCTGCTCATAAATCCGTCCGCCGGGCGTTAAATAATTGCTGACGCTCTGGTAGCCGCCGAGGGCAGTCTGGACGATGGACTGCGCGGGAACATTGGAGCACAGGCGCATATTAGAGAGCATGCGGATGCCTTCGATATAGTCCTGCGCGATGGCTTTGTTGCCGCTTAAAATCATCCATCCAATTCGAAAGCCTGCGATCATGTGGGACTTGGACAGACCGCTGAAGGTGACACAGAACAGGTCGGGAGCCAGGGATGCGATGGAAATATGCTCGCCGCCGTCCATGACCAGTCGGTCATAAATCTCATCGGAAAAGATGATCAGATGGTGCTGACGCGCGATTTCCACGATTCCTTCCAGAACTTCCTTCGGATAAAGCGCGCCGGTCGGATTGTTGGGATTGATGATGACGATCGCTTTCGTGTGGCGCGTGATCTTTTTTCGAATGTCGGCAAGGTCAGGATACCAGTCTGCCTGCTCGTCGCAGAGATAATGGACGGCTTTGCCGCCTGCAAGCGTTGCGCAGGCAGTCCAGAGCGGGTAGTCGGGGGAAGGGATCAGGATTTCATCCCCGTCGTCCAGCAGGGCGGACATGCTTAAATTGATCAGCTCGCTGACACCGTTTCCCGTGTAGATATCCTCGATGGTGACGTTGGGGATATTTTTTAGCTGTGCATACTGCATGATTGCTTTGCGGGCTGCAAACAGTCCCTTAGCGGGAGAATAGCCTTCGCATTCCGTCAGCTGCTGGCGCATGTCGTAAATGACTTCATCGGGAGTGCGGAAGCCGAAGGGGGCGGGATTGCCGATGTTCAATTTTAAAATCTGAACGCCGGAGGATTCCATCCGTTCAGCTTCATCGACAACCGGACCGCGGACATCGTAAAGAACATTGTTCAATTTGGAAGACTTTTTAAACAGCGTCGGCTGGGAAGCAGACGGAGCGAAAAAGTCTGAACCATCCTGACGGGAAGAAGATTTCTTCTGAACCGAATCGGAACGCTTGGAGAATGCAGAAGATTGAACTGAACCTGCAGCGGAGGAACCGTTGACCGTGTCTGGATGAGGGAAAAAATTGAACTCAGTCGAAAGCTTTGTACTGCCAGAGTTCAATTTTTCTGAACTGAAATTCTGTGCAGAACCGGTGCGTCCTGCCAGCCAGTCTGCATCAACCTGGAGAGCATCTGCAAGAAACTGCAGGATCTCAGCGCGGGGCATGGTTTTGCCGTTGACATACTGGCTGATGTGGCTTTTGCCGAGCTTTAAATTCTGTTCTTCCGCGAGATGTAAAAGATCAATCGGTTTCATTTGCTGCTGATTCATGGATTCCTTTAAACGGGATGCAAAAAGTTCATAGGCTATGTTTGACATAGAAGGCTCCTTTCCTGCAAACAATAGAATGCACGCTCTGCGAGTATTCTATTGTCATGAATGATGCTTGAACATAGAGTTCAAATTATTATAAATATAAGTTTAAAAATGAAAGTAATTTAAATTGAATAAAAAGTTCAAAAAACAGAATACGGAATGATCCATAAAAACCGGATACTGTTGAATTGAATTATATCATAAAATTGAAATGGTTCAAGATAAAAAGCGAAAGTTAAAAATTAAACAAAGGGAGCGTTCGCAGAAAGATTTGCAGGCAAAAAGTCTTTGCCTTTTGGAATGAAATTTGTTACAATACTAACGATATCAGGCAAACAGGAATTGCTGTAAGAAAGTAATACAGCCGGAAAATCTGCCGGTGTCTTTTGAAGAAGACAGGTAAGTCTCCCCGAAGGGAGCCGGGCGGCAGAAAGACGGAAACGATCGTAACAATTATCGTGATGATCCTTATCAGAATAAGGATAAACCATGGTGGTCACAGGACGATCCGGATCATGAAGAAAAGAATTGCCAGGAAGGGAATTTGTCTTTCAAAAAGACAGGTTCCCTTTTGTTGTGCAAAATTTCGACGATGGAGCAGGTGCAGTTGAACGGAACCGGCGCAACGACGGTACTGCAGTTTTTGGCATCAGAATAGATTGCAGACAGGAATAAAGTGATGATAAAGGGAAGTAGACTGGGATTTTCCTATTTCTGGGACGGGGAGAGCATTCCGGTATTTGAGCAAGCGAATATAGAGCTGAAAGAGGGCGAATGGACGGCGATCCTTGGATGCAACGGCTGCGGAAAGTCCACGCTTGTGCGTCTGATGAATGGATTGCTGCCGCTTCAGAACGGTAATCTTTCTGTAAACGGTATAAATGCAGGAAATCTTGCAAATAAATGGGAACTGTGCAGGATATGCGGCATGGTATTCCAGAATCCAGATAATCAGTTTGTTTCTTCTGTGTTGGAAGAGGATATCGCTTTTGGTCTGGAAAACGCTCAGGTTCCGGAACGGGAGGTTACATCGAAAGTGAAGGAAGCGCTGGAACTGGTCGGGCTGGAAGGGTATGAAAAGCGTTCTCCGTCGAGCTTGTCCGGTGGGCAGAAACAGCGGGCGGCACTGGCGGGGGTGCTGGCGTTGAACCCGGAGATCCTGATCTTTGACGAGGCGACTTCCATGCTGGACCCGAAAGGACGCCGGGAAGTACTCGCAGAGATGAAAAAGCTGCGAGATTGTGGAAAAACAGTTGTGATGATCACCCATGATGTGGAAGAGGCTGCGTTGGCAGATCGTGTTATTTTGATGGGATGTCCCAATGGACAGAAGGACACGAATACCGTCCTTGCGCAGGGCAGTGCACGGATAATTTTGACGGACTGCGGTCTTTTGAAGCAGGCGGGAATTTTGCCGCCCATGGCAGTTCGGATGTATGAAGATTTAAAACAGGCGGGAATTGAACTGAACCGATGCCCGCTGACGAAAGAGGAGCTGGCAGAAGCGCTATGCAGATGGAAGTCAGAAAATTAACAGTTGGATATGGGACAGCCTGGATGCTGGATCAGGTCAGCCTGCAGATCGGAGCAGGGGAGTTTGTCGGGATCGTCGGATGCACCGGCTGCGGCAAGACGACGCTGTTAAAGGCGATGGCTGGACTACTGGAAGTGCAGAGCGGAGAAATTCTGTTGGACGGGGAAAATATTTTTTCCAGACGATTCGATCGGACAGTTCTGCGCAGAAAAGTCGGAATGGTATTTCAGTATCCGGAATATCAGCTTTTTGCACAGACCGTGGAGAAGGATGTGGGCTTCGGACTGAAATACAGCAGACTTAGCCGGGAGGAAAAACAGGAACGCGTCAGATGGGCGCTGGAGCAGATGGGATTTTCCTATGAGGAAATCAAAGATCAGTCGCCGCTTTCTTTATCCGGCGGAGAGAAGCGCAGAGTGGCGATCGCAGGCGTTCTGGCGACAAAGCCGGAGCTTCTGATGCTGGATGAGCCGCTTGCCGGACTGGATCCGATGGCGCGGGAGATGTTTCTGGAATTTCTGGAAAGGCTGACAGGGCAGGGTGTGACAGTGTTGATGGTGTCCCACAACCTGGACGCACTGGCACAGCATGCTGCACGGATCATTGGAATGAAGCAGGGCAAAATTGTAATGGATGGAAGCTGTCAGGAGGTATTGGGAGACAGCAGGGCGCTTCGGACGATCGGACTGCTCGGCAGCGAAGCAGCGCAGACCGCGGAGCTTTTGCTGGCAAACGGTGTGCTGCCGGAGGGGTCGGCAAAGCGGAGAGGGCTTACGTCTGCGCTTCAGGAAGAGATGGAAAACGTTCCCGTGGAAGAAAAGAGGATTCTGCCGGGCAGCGGGCTTCCCGTTACTTATGAGGCGCTGCGGGACGAGATTATCGGTGCGTTGACTGGGGAAAAAGGAGAAAACAGATGATGCAGATGCCGATGGGGCAGTATCGCCCCGGAAATACATTTTTTCATCGGGCAGACGCGAAAGGAAAGCTGCTGGGGCTGTGCCTGGTGATTGCAGCGGTGATCGTGTCCAAAGGGCTGTTTGGCTGTATCGCCGCGGCGGCAGCGGCGCTGACGGTATCGTATCTGGCAGGGATATCCCTGCGGGAGCAGATAAAACAACAAAAAGGGATGTGTCGGTTTTTGGCAGTGATCTTTTTGATGAATGCGTTTTTTTACAGCGGGGAGCACTGCATCTGGAGCTGGTGGATTTTCCGGCTGAGCCGGGAGGGAATCCGGCAGGGGGCGATGGTGGTCGTTCACCTGGTATTGATTTTAGTTTTCTGCATGGTGCTGACGGTCACGACAGAGCCGATGGAAATCACGCATGGGCTGGAGGAACTGCTTTCGCCGCTTTCGAAGGTCGGAGTTCCGACGGAAGAAATCGCGATGATTCTGGGTGTTGCGATGCAGTTTATTCCGGTGCTGGGAGAGGAAGCGGAGACAATCCGGATGGCGCAGACTGCACGAGGGGCTAGGTTTGAAAGTAAAAAGCTGACAGAGCGTGCGGCGAGCTTTCTGCCGCTGGTCATACCGGTGTTTCTGGCGGCGTTTCGTCGGGCGGATGAACTGGCGTGCGCAATGGAGGCGAGAGGTTATCGCGGGCCGGGGCGGCGAACAAAGAAGAAAAAATCACTGCCAAATCGCAACGGGAATATGGCGATTGCCGCGAGTGCGATTTTTTTGATTATGCAGGTATTCTTGCAAAAATAGAAAATAATGCATGAAAAATTCTATGATGAAATGCAAATCAGAGGGATGAAATCGAAATGAAAAATTACCGCAGCGTGGTCTGAAAAAAGTGAGGGACTGCGCAGCGTGTAATAGATATTTTTTTCAAGGAGGAGAAATGTTATGTCTCAAATGTCTCAGGTAAAACGTGCAATGATTACGGCTGTATGTATTGCGCTGTGTGTGGTGCTGCCGATGGCGTTCCATTCCATTCAGAATGCAGGGGCGATTTTTTGCCCGATGCATATTCCGGTACTGCTGTGCGGTCTGCTGGTGGGCTGGCCTTATGGTCTGCTGTGCGGCCTGGCAGGTCCGCTGTTATCCAGCCTGCTGACCGGTATGCCTGCGATGGGTTATCTGCCCTGCATGATGGTGGAGCTTGGCGCGTATGGCCTGCTCTGCGGTCTGTTCATGAAATTTGTGCGCACCGGAAAAATTTATGCGGATCTGTACATCAGCCTTGTTGGCGGTCTGTTGATCGGTCGTGTGATCGCCGGTCTCTTTAGAGCGCTGATCTTTTCGCCGGGAAGCTATTCTCTGGCAGTATGGGCAACCGGATATTTTGTAACCTGTCTGCCCGGTCTGGTGATTCAGCTTGTTTTGGTTCCGAGTATCGTATTTGCGCTGATGAAAGCCAGACTCGTGCCGATGCGCTATCCTGCAAAGCACTGAATATTGAAACAGAAATAAAATGTCATGTGGTTCCCCAAAATTTCAGACACTGCATTGTCCAGAAAATATGAACGAATTTAGAATATTTTTCGTTTGGTTTGCTGATATAGTTGTGGAAGTGCGGAAAAAATAATGTTACAATAATACTGTTTTAAGAGTGACAAAAACGGGGGGACCAACCAGCGAATGAAAAAAAATACAACGAAAGTGATCAAAGAAGCGAACCAATATCTGGTAATGCAGTGCATACAGGCCTTTGAACCTGTTACGCTGGAAGAAATTGCGGAAAAGACACTGCTGAGCCGTCCTACGATCCTGGAGATCATCAATTCTTTTAAAGAAGAAGGAATTGTAGTAAACGGCGGTTTTCGGGAATCAACAGGAGGACGGCCTCCGCAGTTGCTGTGCATAAATGGAGATTCTGCGTATGCGATTGGAATTGATTTTGAATTTCCGACAATCCGGATCGCACTTGCGAATGCCAAACGTGAAATTGTTGGCAGACGGAAAATCCTGTTTCAGATAGATACGCAGGCAGAAGAGGTTTTGGCGCGGATGCTCAGGGAGCTTGAGCATCTGCTGGAAGAATTTTCCTCTGTGCGGCCCAGGATCGTCGGGATCGGGGTCGGAATTTGCGGAACGATTCGAAAGACAGAAGGCAGATCCCTGCACATCACGAGAATCCGGGACTGGGAGCATGTAGAATTGCAGCGGATTCTGCAGGAAAAATTTCATCTTCCGGTTTATGTAAATAATGACGTGCATTTACTGGCGCTTGTAGAAAAGAAGAAGTATATGCGGGAGGACAATTCGGATTTTGTTTATATTGGAATCCGTTCTGGCATAGGCAGTGCATACATGTATCAGAATAAACTGATGGATGGGGTACAGGGCAATGCCGGTTATATCGGGCATACTGTATTGAATGCAGAAGGTCCGATGTGTGTCTGCGGCAATCGCGGGTGTCTGGATGCCTATGCAGGAGAACTGGCATTGAATCGCAGGTATCAGGAACTGACAAATAGTGAAAACGAGTCGTATTATACAATGCGGGATTTTATGAAGCTGTCCCGAAATGGGGATGCAGTCAGCCAGAAAATTTTAAAGGATGCTGCTTTTTATCTCGGGATCACGATTTCGAACCTGATCAAGATACTGGAACCCAAAATGGTGCTGATTGCAAGCTGTGAGCCGTTAAAGGGGACAACATATTGGAATATCATGGAAGAAACCATAAAAAAATATCACATCAACGAGATGGAAACGAAGCTGGAGCTGAGAGAGGCACAGCTTTTAGAGGATGACTATGCATTGGGGGCATGCTGTTATGTTTTCGAATATTTATTTGAAACGCCGCGTTTGTCCCTGGCAATCTTGTGAGGCACAACAATAGAATGCACGCTCTGCGAGCATTCTATTGTCATGAATAAAAAAAGAAAAGCTGTCCTGTGATGAAAAACGGATCACAGGACAGCTTTTTTATCGCAAAGAAAATCCGGCTTCTATAGGATAAAAAAACGTTTTGCAGGATGGTCAGGTTTTTGAAAGGCTGGTGCTGCAGGCTTAGTCAATCTTTCCGGCACCAAATTCAGGGAAATCCGAAATCGTGCGTTCGAAGCCTCCGCAGACGTTGGTTGCGCTGACGACGAAAAGAGGCAGCTTTTCATAGCCCTCGTTTATGCACTCGAAGGAGCCGTCGGTTTTGAAACAGGAAACCACGTCTTCTAAGGCGCGGACGGCGAGAGCGGGATTTTGCTGTGCAAGACACCAGATCATCCAGCCGGAGGCAGTTGCCCAGTAAGCACCGTTCTGGTAGGTCTCAGGTTCGACATCGATCAGCAGGCGCTCCCAGTATTGTCCTTTTAAGAGGTGGCGAACCTGACCGCGGTAGACGCAGGCATCATAATTTTTTTCCAGAAAAGAGAGAACCGCCTGTTTTTCGTCCGCAGAGCAGGGAAAGCCGATGTAAAGCATGTACGCCATGCCCCAGATGTCGTACTGATGGCAGTCTTTTGTTGCGGCATAAAAAGCGCCGGCAGCAGGATCAAACAGCAGGGAAAGGGAACGCTCGACAGATTCGGCAGCTTTTGCGAAGCGGTCCGGATTTTTGATACCGTAGGTTTTGCACATGCGCTCCATCATACGGCAGGCACGCCAGTAGAGCAGGGATTCCATATAGAGCGTGCCGGTTTTGCCGATGGTATCGGTGAAGCCATAGGGGGAATGGGGGTTCTGAACGTCGTTGTAGACCAGACCGTGTTCCTCGAGGGGCAGCAGGAACAATCCCTGCTCGAGATCGGCCTCCCATTCGGTAAACAGAGGCAGGAAGGCTTCCGGATCCATCCGTCTGGAAAGGCTGTCTACGGTGAAAATCAAAAAAGGCGTATTGTCGAGATTCGCTTCTCCGACGGGAGCTGCAGCGATTCCGGCGGCGTAAACAGCCAGACCGTCTGTCGTCACCCGGTCTGGCATCCATCCGTCGGTACGGCGGTGACGGACCGCATAGCGGATGCAGTTTACAATATCCTGATCCGGAATGGCGAAACCTGCGTATTCCACCATATAGGAAAAATCGCGGAGCCACAGTCCGTCATAGCTGGCAGTGCCGTCCGGGGTATAAATCACAGTGCCGTCTGCAGCTGTGCGGCGGCAGCCATGGACAAGATCGGAGGCGAGAGCACGTAAATATTGTGTCGTATTTGTGTACATTGGTTGAAGGCTCCATTCTAAAGTGTATTTTTATTACTTTAACGTTAAAAGGTGCGGAAGCAGCCGGTCGAGCACCGCTTTGTAGCCGTTTGCGTACATGTGCATCCCCTCTACGGTATATTCCGCTTTTAACTGTCCCTTTTCATCCTTGATGTCATCGTTGGCGTCTATGTAGGCTGCACCAACCTCGGCGGCGAGCTCTTTTACCATCTCGTTGGCACGGCAGATACAGTCATTGCTGCGGACTTTTAACACTTCTTTCATGCCTGCGTCGGCGACGTCCGGATTGACCGGATAATAGGCGAGCAGAAACAGCTTTGCCTGTGGAAGATGTTCGCGGATGCCGGAAAGAATGGTGCGGTAGCGGTTGTGCAGAACGTCTGGCGTGCAGGCGGGATCGTTTAAGTCGTTGGTTCCGATGTTGATAAAAATGTAGGCGGGACGGAGCGCATAAACGCAGTCCTGCATGCAGGCGAGCATTTCCGATGTGGTGAAGCCGCCGACACCGCGGTTATAGATGGTCAGCGGAAGGTCGAAATCCGCGACAAATTCCTGGATGGGAAACTGTTCCATCAGGCTGGAGCCTGCAAACAGGATCTGTCCGGGTTTGACGAACTCGTTGAGATAGCGGAAACGCATAACCCGGTCAATTTTTCCCGCATCTCCATGTAGAGCCTGATTCAGTTTGTTGTAAAATTCTATGTCCATGAAAAACCTCCTTAGGATGTTTCGAGAAGCGCGCATGCTATTATTTCATAGGAAAATGCGTCCTATGAAATAATAACGCTCCGCGAGGATGCGCACTCGGCGCAGGGGTAGATGGTTGCCGAGGCAACC
>ERZ832522.4917-NODE-4917-length-12660-cov-2.805950_pt1 | contig 12660 bp, 10 predicted proteins | sample MGYA00519951_ERZ832522 | MGnify/ENA primary metagenome ERZ832522 (study PRJEB31850, sample SAMEA3708728) | human gut metagenome | biome: human gut; feature: human-associated habitat; material: faeces | place: China | collected 2014 ... | reverse complement strand
GCCGACGCCGTGCGCGGTCTCGAAGATTTCAGCCACATCTGGCTGGTGTGGCAGTTTTCCGGCGCAGTGCGGGACAGCTGGTCCCCCACCGTCCGGCCGCCCCGCCTCGGCGGCAACACCCGGATGGGCGTATTTGCCACCCGCTCGCCCTTCCGGCCCAATCCGCTGGGACTGTCCAGCGTCCAGCTGGAATCCATCGAGCACCGGCCTGACGTCGGCCCCGTCCTCATCGTGCGGGGCGCCGACCTGATGGACGGCACCCCCATCTACGACATCAAGCCCTACATCCCCTACGCCGACTGCCACCCGGACGCCGCCGCAGGCTTCACAGCACAGACCCAGTTCCACCACCTGACCATGGTCTGCGACGCCGGCCTCTGGGCCAGAGTGCCTGCCGACCAGCAGGCCGCGCTGCAGGGTGTGCTGGAAAACGACCCTCGTCCCTCCTACCAGCACGACCCGGAGCGGGTCTATGGCATGGAGTTCGGCGGGCTGGAAGTCCACTTCAAAGTGGACGGCGAGGTCCTGACCGTCACCGGCATCGACCGCCGCTGACGCCGGAGGGACTGTTATGGAACTCCGAAATATCAACACCTTCCTTCATATCGCCGAGCTGCACAGCTTTTCCAGCGCTGCGCGGGAGCTGGGCTACTCTCAGTCGGCGGTATCGGCCCAGATCTCCCAGCTGGAAACAGAGCTGGGTACGCCTCTCTTTGACCGGGTGGGCAAGACCGTCCGACTCACCGACGCGGGCCAGACGTTCCAGAGCTATGCCCGCACCCTTCTCATCACGGCCCAGCAGGCCAAGGCCGCGCTGCTGCCTGCCCGGGCCGTCAGCGGCACCCTGCGGGTGGCACTGGCCGATTCCGTATGCAGCACCTTCCTGCCCGACCTGCTGCAGCAGTTCCACGCCCTCTGCCCACAGGTGGAGCTGGTGCTCCGCACCGCCACCGCCGACGAGATGCTGCGGCTGCTGAGCGCGAACCAGATCGACCTGGCCTACACCCTCGACCAGCCTCTGCTCCTGCCCAGCCTGACGCTGGCCGTCAATGTGCCGGAGCCGGTCTGCTTCGTGGCCCCCGCCGAGCATCCGCTGTCCGACAAGGCCGAAGTGCCGCTGGATGTTCTGGCTCAACAGGAATTTCTTCTCACAGAGCGGGGCATGAGCTACCGTGACGCCCTCGACCAGCGCCTCGCCGCCCATGGGCTGTCTATCCACCCCTACATCGAGCTGGGCAGCGCCTCGCTGCTCTGCCAGATGGTGGAGCGCGGGATGGGGCTCTCCTTCCTGCCCGAGTACATCGTCCGTCCTGCCCTCTCCGCCGGGCGTATCGCCCGCCTCCATGTCCCCGACTGCACTGTCACCATGCACCGGCAGCTGTTCTATCACAAGGACAAATGGCTCACACCCCAGATGAAAGCCTTTATTGAGCTGGTAAATCAATAAGCAAAAGCCCCGCACCACATCGAACGATGCAGTGCGGGGCTTCCTCTTTGTATTTTCGGTTCAGCTCAGCCGGTTCATCCGGACCGCCACATAGGGATCCGGAAGCTTGAGTTCCTCGGCCAGGTCCTCTTCCGTGTCGTACTTGTCTGCCGCAAGGCCCACGAAAACGCTGCAGCTGTCGAAGCGTCCATCCGGCGAGAGCGCCGTTATCTTTGCCTCGCCGTCGGCGACGGCAGTCACGACACCAGAAGCATCCACGGTAGCGACGCCGGGATTACTGCTGACCCATGTGATGGGTACATTCGTGCCGTCCTCCACAGCGACAGACGCTGTGAGTGCCTCTTTGCTGCCCACCGTGCGGAGCAGCAGGTCGCGCTTATTCAGAGTCACCTTGCCGACATCGCTGTTGACGGTAACGGCGCAGCGCAGCGCCTGACCGTTGGTGGCCAGCGCCGTGACGGTGGTGGTGCCGGGCTTCTGGGCCGTGACAAGGCCCTCCGGATCCACCGTTGCCACCTCGGGGTTGCTGCTCATCCACTGGTAGGCATAGACAAAGGAGCCGCTCGTGTTGATGAGCTGCAGCTTCTGGCTGGGGTGGGCGTTGTTGTACTGGATAACAAGGTTGAGGGTGGTGTGGTCGAGGGCAGGCTTTTTGCTGGCCGCATCGCCGCTCTCCTTGCGGACAGTCACCTTGCAGGCAGCGCACTCGCCCCGGTCGGTGATGGCGGTGATCGTGGCCTCACCAGCGCTGCGGCCGGTGACACGGCCATCGCCGTCCACGGAAGCCACGGTGGGGTTGCTGCTCATCCAGACGATGAAGTAGTAGTCGCTCTGCCCGCCGGTGTAAAGATAGGCTTTGGGGCGGGGGTCGTCTGCCGTGATCTCCAGCTCCATCTCGTTCACTTCCAGCTCAAAGTTCGCCGATGCTCCCAGCAATGCGGGGGCCGCCTGTGCAGCAGGAGCTGCCAGAAGCAGCCCGCTCAGCACAAACGCCGCTGCCAGCCGTGTGATCTTATTCATAGGGTAGCACTTCCCTCCTTTGGATAAGGTTTATCGCAATGTGCTCTGCACATAATTCCACTCACTACTCGTTTATTGTACACGTCCCCCAAAGAAGGGTCAAGTTCTTCGCCAGAAGTGTCACAATTTCGCGCACCTTTTCGTGAAAGGCACTAAAACACCACCGCCAAATTTATACAAATCGTGCAGACTGTATTTCACCAGACAGCAAAAGAGCCGCCGCACTTTATACAGGTGCGGCGGCTCTCAGATGCCGTAAAAATCAGTAATTCTTGGCCTTCAGCTCAAAGTAGCTCTGGGGATGTGCGCAGACCGGGCACTTGAGGGGAGCAGACTTGCCGATATGGGTGTAGCCGCAGTTCCGGCAGACCCACACCTGCTGCTCTTCACGGGCAAAGACCTTGCCCTCCTTGAGGTTGGCGGCAAGGGCGCGGTAACGTGCCTCATGCTCCTTTTCGATCTGGCTCACCATCGTGAAGAGAGCGGCCAGCTGGGTGAAGCCCTCCTCCTTGGCCTCCGCGGCCATGCGGGGGTACATCTCGGTCCACTCGTCGTTCTCACCGCTGGCTGCCATCTCGAGGCAGGTCAGGGTGTCGGGGATCGCGCCGCCGCAGAGGGCCTTGAACCACAGCTTGGCGTGCTCCTTCTCGTTGCCGGCGGTCTCTTCGAAGATGGCAGCCAACTGCTCGTAGCCTTCCTTCTTTGCGACGCTTGCAAAGTAGGTGTACTTGTTGCGGGCCATGCTCTCGCCTGCAAAAGCTTCCATCAGGTTCTTCTCGGTCTTGGTTCCCTTGAGTTCCATAATCTGTTCTCCTCTCAGATAGTCTGACACTGCCAGTATGGGCTGTGTCCGGTTTGGTTTATTCTACGCGCAGCCCGCTTTGTTCGGTACCGGGTGTGCGATCGGTCTTCCTTGTCTCTGAGGGTATTATACCAGAATTTCGGGTGAAAATCAAGAATTATTCCTATTTATTTTGAGAATATTTCCTATTTATTTTTTCAACTATGCTGCTTGAGTGCGCACACGGCGATGCTGAGAGCGCTCCATGCCGCCTGATACATCAGCACCGCAGCCACGCTCAGCATCCCCACGCTGCCCGCATAGGTCAGCAGGACGGCGATGGCCACCGAGAACCACACCGACACCAGCTGCACCGTGGTAGCGGTCGTCTCGGCGTTCTGGGCCTGCTCTGCGGCCCGCAGACCGCCGGTCAGGCTGGCAAAGCCGTTGGTGCAAAGGATGCAGCAGCCTTCGGAGCCGGTGTCTTTGGCGGTGGCAGCGCCCAGTGCGGCACACTGCTCCTGGTCCAGCAGGACGACCATGCCCTCGGGCAGATGGTAGGCGTCGGTGATGTGTCGTGCGGTCAGGGTGGGGTCCTGGCAGGACACCAACAGCTGGATATTCTCTTTTTGCAGCTGTTCCAGACCGCGGGCGGCGTTCCGTCCCCCCACATAGTGGAGCACGAACATGGCGTGCAGACTGCCGGACACGGCCAGATAGAGGATCTGCAGCTCGCCGTTCTTGGAGTGCTTGGCCTCATATTCCTCGTCGGGCAGGGGTACTTCTTCTTTTTCCATGTACGCACGGGTACCGATGAGGATGCGGTTGTTGTCGCACCATGCAGAGAAACCGAGGCCGCGATGGACCTCCAGGTCCTTGACCGGGTAGAGGATGTCGGTGCGGTCCTCGATGATCTGGCGGAACAGGCCGCTCAGGGTATTGCAGCACTTGCTCAGGACGCTGGCCGAATAGAGGATGGCCCGGTCAATGCGTCCGCCCTTGAAGATGCGGATGTCCTCGAGCATGGCGCTGTCCGGGGTGAACAGCTCATCGGCGTCAGCCTGAACGGTATCCACACCGCCCAGTTCCTCGATCGCCGCCCAGCCGGGGATCACCGCACCCGAGGCAGCGGCAGTCTGCTGCAGCCGCAGGGATGCAAAACCTGCGATAAGGGTGGAGGACAGAGGCGAGCCCATGCAGAGCACAGCGGTCAGCGCCGCAGCGCCGCCGTTGAGGCCGCCGCCAAAGACGCAGAAGACCAGACCGGCCAACACAGCCGCACCCAGCAGGATATAATTCGTCTTACGGGCGCGGCGCTCACAGGCGCGGGGGCCGAAGCCCTGCTCCACCATCGCGTCGTCCCACTCAGCTGGTCGGCTGAGCAGCACCCAGGGGTCTTTTTCGTCCATGTCCTTGGAGAGGATCCGGATAAGGTCTTTGTCCTTGGCGCGGAACGCACCGCGATGCTCCGGACCGGCCTGCGCCAGTTTGAAGCCGCCCTGGACCGAGGCCAGAAGGACACGGTCGCCCAGCAGTGCAAGGAACAGCCCCAGCGCCGCAATGCCGGACAGAAGGGTGAAGCTGGACGCCTGATAGTTCTGCGCGTTCAGCAAAGCCACAGCGGCCTGCAAAAGCGCAGCGCAGGCTGCCATCGCGGGCATGGTCTCCATGCTGGGGCGTTCGCCCCGCAGACCCTTCAGGCCGTCCCTCACGACGGGCCAGCCCACAGCCAGCGCCAGCGCCAGGAAGAGCAGATCCGCGGCATAGAAGGCCGCCGGGGCAGTTACGGGGTCAAGACCGCCCAGCGGGCCGACAAGGCCCTCTGCGGCGAGGCCGAAGTGGAGCAGCACCAGTGCAAGGATGCCGCCCAGCGCACAGCGCAATGTAAGGGCCGCGCCCATCTGGTGCAGCCGTTCCCCCACCTGTTCCGGCGTCTCGGGCGTTTTTTCCTCTTCGACAGGCGCTTCCTCGACGGGTGCAGCCTCCGGAGCAGCCGGTGCAGTACCGGCCTCTTCGGCCGGCTGTGCAGGCGCTTCCTCCTTCGGCGGCTCCACCGGAGCCACCTCGTCGCCGTCGTTCAGGAACATGAGCGGCAGGCTCATGCTGTCGTCATTGTCCAGCGGCGTCGCGCGGGCCGGGGCTGCGGGCGCTTTCTCGTCGTCACCCTTGCCGAAGAACTGCATCGCCGGGGCCGCATGGGGCTTCGACACCTTATCTTCTGCAAACACCATCTCGGGCATCGGCACGGCAGGCTTCTCCGGCGCTGCATCCGGCTCTTTTTCTGCGTCCGGTTTCGCTGCAATGACCGGAACTACCGGGGTGCTCTTTTCCGGTTTTGTGGGCTTCACCGGCTGGGGAGACTCTTCCTCCTGCGGCGGAAGCTTTGCACCAAACAGCATGGCTTTGAGCGCCTGCATCTCCCGGTCCTCGTACTGCTCCTGCGGGGTGCGCGGCTCGTACTGGACCGCCTTTTTCCGGGGCGCGGCCTGCTTTTCTGCCGGCTTTTTCTCCGGCTTGGGAGCAGGCGGCTCCGGCGCTTTGATGGGTTCTGCGGGCTTTTGGGGCTTTTCCGGCTCAGGCTGGGGGGCGCTGACCGGCTCGGCTGGCTTCGGCTGCTCGGGCTTCGGCTCTGCGACTTCCTCTTCCAGCGCCAGGACCAGCTCCAGGTCGGAGGGTTCCTCCGGCTCCTCGCCGCCCAGCTGTATCTCGCCGGTACGGCTCTCTTCGGGTGTGCCGCCTTCCTGCTGTTCGGCCTTTTCACGGCGGAACAGCAGGCCCAGCAGGCTCTTGGGCTTTTCTTCATTTTCATCGTCCCGCCGGGTCATCTCCTCCGGGACCTGGGCTACACTGGTGGTAAAAAAGGTGCGGAATTTTTCTTCGCGGGCGTCGAGCTCTTCCTGCGTCATTTCCTTCCGCTCGTCATCCTTTGGCATCCTGATCTTCCCTCCCTTGTTTCGTTCGGCACGGGCCAGCTCAGCCCTGTGCGGCGCGCTGGCTCTGGATCTCATACAGGATGATGCCTGCGGCCACCGAGACATTGAAGCTGTCCACGCCGGTACCCTGTGCGGTCATATCGAGGCTCACAACGCCGTCGCAGAGCTTCTTGACCAGCTGCGACACACCGCTGCCCTCGCTGCCCAGCACCAGCGCAATGGGGCCGGTGAGGTTGTTCTTGCGCAGGGACACGCCGTCCATGTCGGCGCAGTAGACGAAAACACCCTGCTCCTTGAGGCGGCGGATGGTCTCGCCGATGTTGGCCACACGGGCCACGGGCAGACGCTCAGCCGCACCGGCGCTGGACTTGATGACGGTGGGGGTCACGGATGCGCCGCCCCGCTTGGGGATGACGATGCCGTGAGCGCCGCACAGCAGAGCCGAGCGCATGACAGCGCCCAGATTGTGGGGGTCTTCGATGCCGTCGCTCAGCACGAGGAAGGGCGGTTCGCCCTTCTCTTTGGCAGCGGCCAGCAGGTCCTCCACCGTTGCGTATTCGATCTCACTGGCAAAGGCAGCCACGCCCTGATGGCTCTCGGTGCCGGTCATCAGGCGCAGCTTGTTGGGGTGTACCCGCTTGACGGTGGCACCGGCTTCTTTCGCCATTGCGGTATAGTAAGCGGCCACAGCCGGGGCCATGCCCTCGGCCAGCAGCACCGTATCCACGCCGGAGCCGCTCTTCAGCAGCTCTGTGACCGGGTTCTTGCCGTAGACGAGGCTCTCGTTCCGGGGCTGGTCGTCGGCCTTTTCGCGGCGGGGACGGCGGGGCATATTGCGTTCTTCCATGAAGTTCTCCTTCCGTTTCTATCGCAGGACGCCAAAGCCCTTCCGGCCCGGCGTCATCGTATCGCTTCAAACGAGTTTTCAGGGCCGCAGCGCTGTAAAGCTGCATTTTGCGGCAGACACTGACGCATTTCAGACGTACAGCGCTTATAACTCATCTTGAAGTATAACATAAGCGGCAGGGGTTTGCCATAGAATTGCGCTTTTTCTTCCCGTGAAATTTCTGTGCCGCCCGCCCGGGCAGCGCCTCATAGGAGAAGTGTTGCCTTTTGCGCGCCAGTTATCCGTCTTTTTGCCTGTGGCAAAAGTTTTCCACATTCAGACCGCTTTACCATCCGTATACCCTCCCTGTTTTTTCCACAAGTTGAAATACCAGCAGGAGGCGATATTGACTGCGGCGCGGGTTGCCGGTTACCGCAAAGCGATCTACGGATTGCCGGAGCATCATCATCCGCTGCTGTTTGTGCATCCATTATATAAGAATGTACTTATTGGCAATGCGAACTTCTCCAGTTTCCGCAAAGCCAGATTTGCGCCGATGGAAGACTGGGCAACGCTGCTGCGGTGGATACTTCACTTTCTAATGCCTGATGCGGCGATTCCCGAGCTCCGCTGGGAGATGACCGTCCATCCGAGTTACAGTGAAACGGCGGAACTTCCGTCAGGCATTGAGATGCAGGCATTCAACCGCAATTGTGCTTTTATCTCGCATAATCTGCTTTCGTGGTATCAGAATGAGGGCATGATGCTGGTCGCGGAGGGTTACAGTTCCGGAATCTGCTATGATGGCACGCAGTACCGCCGTCAGAACACCCGTGGTGACGTAGCTGGGGAGGTGCCGATGGTATTTGCGCTGGATTATGCATTAAACGGCAATTTTTTCAGTAAAATAACGGCAGAGCGGATCTTGAATTATCTTTTCACGTCTCCCTCGATGTGCTGTCTGGAAGATGGTTCGCCGGTATTTGGGCAGTTGAAATTTTTTGAAAACATCCCCGCCTATTATGGTGACGACAACTTCCGTGCGGCGATGGGGGCGGTATTCACCTCCAGTCTTCTGAACACTGATTGCTGGGACAAATCCATTCTGCGCACCATGCTTTCCGTGCTGAACACCACCGGCAAACTTGGTTTCCGCCGTGACCGGCTGGACTACCCGCTCAGTTTTACCGGCAAAGACGGCCATCCTCTGGAATTTTATCAGAATGAAGAACTTGAAAACCTCGATCCCCACCAGCAGGCCTATGTCATGGCCGGCTTTATCATGGCGTACAAGCTCACCGGACTCCGCCGTTTTCTGGATTATGCCAAGAAAGGCATTTACCGGCTGATGGAGGCCTATCCGGATGTAAACTGGATGAATGGCTGGTCGCAGGAGATGGCGCGTATGCTGCTGCCTCTGGCGTGGCTGATCCGCGAGGAGGACACCCCGTTCCACCGGCAGTTGCTTGAACGGGTTATGGCCGACTTAAAGCGTCTTACAGAGCCCTGCGGAGCGATCCGTGAAATCATGGGCAATCTGAAGTTCGGTAAATTTCCCTCTCCCCAGAGCAACGATGCTTACGGCACGACGGAAGCGTCGCTGATCCAGCAGAACGGCGATCCGGCCTGTGACTTGCTGTATACGACCAACTACGCCTTTATCGGACTGCACGAAGCGGTTGCGGCCACTGGTAATCCGGAATACCTGGCAATGGAGAACAAGCTGGCGGATTTCCTCTGCCGGATACAGGTATCGTCAAAGTCGCACAGCTATCTTGATGGAGCGTGGATGCGTGGCTTTGACTGGACGTTGTGGGATTACTACGCCAGTTCGGCCGACTCCGGCTGGGGGGCGTGGTCGATTGAGAGCGGCTGGACGAACAACTGGATAAGCTCGGTTCTGGCGATGCGCCATGCCAAGCTGAACTTCTGGGATATGATTGAACGCGGCCGTATGTCCGGCATACTTGAAGCCGGGATGAAAGAGTTCGGGATGACCGAATAAATAGAGACGCTCTGAGGCGGCGGTATTTTCACAGCAAAGCGGCAAGTACCAGCAGAGCCGCCGCCTCGCTTAACTCTTCGCAGCAACCGATGGTATCGCCGGTAGCTCCGCCGATAACCCGGTATGTGATCATGCTCCACAAAAGTGGCAGAAGCACGGCAACGCCAGTGAGCCACACGGCGATACCCGCGCCATATACCATCCATCCGGCAGACGCGGCGATGATGATGCTCAAACAGATTCCCAGCCACGGTATCCGGCCGAAATATATTGCGGCGGAACCATGTTCCGCGGCATATTTGCTGGAGGCGATATGAAAGGTCAGGGCACATCTGCCGGTCAACGCCATAGATGCGGCGGCGGCCGGAATATCACTCATAGTCGCCAGACAGGCAAATTTAATCAGGAACAGGGCCGAAATTGCCGCCACCCCCATCGTACCGGTATGGCTGTCGCGCATGATTTCAAGTTTGCGTTCTCTGGAGCGTGAACTAAGGAATCCGTCGGCGGTATCGGCCAGCCCGTCCAGATGCAGCCCCTTGGTAAAGAATTCCGGGATAACAGTCATCACCGCCGCCAGAACAACCGGGGGCAGAGAGTACGCCAGTGCCGTCCCTGCTCCCCATATAATCACCGCCAGAAGTATTCCGACAACGGCAAACATATCAACTGAGCGGTGCAGATCCTTTTCGTTCGGGAAAAATCTTCCTACGGGAAGAATTGTCATAATGGCAGTTGCGGTAATAAACGCCCTTAACATCATCTTACCCCCTCATCAGTAACCTTTGCCTGCTCAAAAGTTGCCATATTGTTGACAATGGCGGCGGCTGAGTCAAGAATCGGCATAGCCACAGCGGCGCCGGAGCCCTCTCCCAGTCGCATATCCAGATCCAGCAACGGCTTTTTACCGAGGAAATCGAGCATAGCCGAATGCCCCGGTTCGGCGCTGGCGTGCGCCATAATCATATAATCGACCGATTCCGGAGCCAGTTTTGCGGCGATCAATGCAGCGGCGGTCGAGATAAATCCGTCAATCACCACCGGTTTACGGCATGCGGCGGCGCCCAGAATAACTCCGGCGATTCCGCCGAGCTCAAACCCTCCTACTTTGGCAAGCACCTCAATGGGGTTATCCTTATCTGGTTTGTGCTTATCAATCGCTCTGGCAATCACCTGAGCCTTATGGCCGAGGAGTCCGGGATTCAGCCCCGCACCGCGGCCGACCGCCAACTGCGGTTCGATACCGGCGATTACGGCCAGCACTGCGCTGCTGCATGTGGTATTGCCGATCCCCATCTCGCCTACGGCGAACAGATCGGTTGATTCATCATTGGCATGGACAATCTCAATCCCGGTTTCGACAGCTCTGCGTGCCTCCTCCTCCGTCATGGCCGGCATTTGCGCCATATTCCTGGTGCCGTAAGCGATTTTACGGTTTATAACTGCGGGATAGAGGTGGGAGATATCCGCAGCCACGCCAATATCCGCCACCAGCAGTTCAGCTCCTGCGGCTCCGGCCAGAGCGTTAATAGCGGCACCGCCGTGAACAAAGTTCTCCACCATCTGCGCAGTTACCGACTGCGGCTGACACGCCACCCCTTCCGCAACCACGCCATGATCTCCGGCCATAAGAATTATCTTTTTTCTGGCGGTGGAAAAATGTACCTTCCGGTATATACCGGCCAGCTCCACGGCCAGATCCAGTAACCTGCCCAATGCCCATTGCGGCATAGTCAGGCGGTTGATATAGTTCACCGCCTCACTCCGGATTATGGAATCGGCGGGGACGATTTTTTTCAAAGTATCATCAAGGAGAGTCATTTCAACCTCATTGGAATTCCGCATGTCACCAGATAAACGCGGTCGGCATAACTGGCGGCGAACTGCCCGCATTTTCCGGAGATGTCGCAAAACCTTCTAGCCATACGGTTGACCGGAACGATGCCGTCGCCGACCTGATTAAGCACCATCACCACAGTACCGGGGAATTTTCCGGCGGCATCCATCAGCTTGTCAAACTCCTTTTCCGCAGTTTCGTCATCCAGATCGCCGCCATTTGCCATAAACAGATTGTTAAGCCACATGGTCAGACAATCAATCAAGACGCCGCCATCTTCAATGGCGGCAGCCTGCTTCAAAGCTCCGGCCAGATCGGTTGCCGCCTCAACCGTCTGCCACCCGTCGCCGCGGCGCGCTCTATGCGCCGCCACCCGTGCCCGCATTTCGTCGTCCAGGACTTCAGCGGTAGCGATATAGACCTTTCTCTCCCGGTCTGCCAGCAGCTGTTCCGCGAAACGGCTTTTACCGGATCTCATACCGCCGGTCACCAGTATTATCTCATTGGACATCTGTCAATTCTCCATTTACCAAAGTTAATATTTCTCCTCTTGGCGGCAACCATTTTATGCTTTCCGCATGCGGTATTTGGAGAAATTTTTCCATTGCCCGCATAATAACCCCTCCGTGGGTAACAACGCATGGATTGCCCGCCATATATCCGTGGAGCAGAATCCAGTTAAAGAAATCGTCCACTCTCAGAGCGAATTGCGGATAACTCTCTCCGCCGGGAAAGACCATCTCATCCGGAGCGTCGCACCACTTCTGAATAATCTCGCAACCGGCGGACTGCCGGATCTCTTCAAAAGTAAGATTTTCCCATTCGCCGAAATCGATTTCGCGCAGACGCGGGTCATAGACTATTTTCATATCCGGGAACACGTTCTCCGCCGTTGCGGCGGCGCGTTTCAAGGGGCTGCAAAAGCAGCTCCGGCATATTCCGTTTAAATTCCGCCGCAGGTTGAGAAGCGCATTTTGCGCCGCGTCGATATCGAGCGGTGCATCGGTTGAACCGATATATCTGCCGCGGTATTCTGCTGAAACTTCGCCATGCCGGACTAAAAAAATCTTTCCATCCATATATCAACTCCAATGCATACCGCGGCAAAAATCAATCCTGAAACGCGGGTAAGTATCCTTGCTTTCCGCAGCAGCTCCGCGTTCAGATCCGCCGTACCGTCGCCCCATACGGGATAGTGTTCAATTCCGGTCGGATACATGGTATCGCCGCCGAGTCTGACATTTAACGCGCCGGCGAATCCTGCCATACTCCAGCATGAGTTGGGGCTTGGGTGGTCATGCCGGTGCCGGAATCCGGTGATAACGGTTTTAACCGGATTTCCGCCTACGGTGATGGCGGCGATGGCAATTATGATGAGGGTCATTCTGGCGGGGATAAAGTTGCATAGGTCGTCCATTTTAGCAGCGAACCGACCGAAGAGGATATAACGTTCATTTTTATATCCCCAGCATGCGTCGAGGGTATTAACGGCGCGGAAAAATACGGCAAAAGCGGCCGCGCCTGGAATTCCGGCCACCATAAAACCGACTGCAGTCCAGAAGAGCGGGCTGGTTACGGCGTCGGTAAGGTTTTCGCCGAGACTTTCAACCGCGCCGCGGACAATCTCATTTTCCGGAATATTTTCACATTTTCTTGAAACGATCATCGCCAGCCCTTTTCTGGCGGCCCTCATGTCGTGTTTGCGCAAAGCCTTTTCAATAATCATGGCATGGTCGTTGAGACTGCGCAGAGCGATCGCAAAATAGACTACAGCTCCGGCTACCACTGCCGCCGCCGATTCGCCGCCCCAG
>ERZ832522.4906-NODE-4906-length-12688-cov-2.805984_pt1 | contig 12688 bp, 19 predicted proteins | sample MGYA00519951_ERZ832522 | MGnify/ENA primary metagenome ERZ832522 (study PRJEB31850, sample SAMEA3708728) | human gut metagenome | biome: human gut; feature: human-associated habitat; material: faeces | place: China | collected 2014 ... | reverse complement strand
AACGTTACGTTCCCGAAGGTACGAAAATTGTAGGAAAGGCAACCGCCAATATTTTAGTATAAGAAATGTAAGGGCATAAAAAAAGCCCTGACGATTATAAATATGTCTGAGCAATAACCGATGCTCAACGGAAACGGCAAACGTTTGTGACTTTGACATTGCAAATATGGTGAAAGTTTTTGGATATGCAATGTCAAAGCTTAACTATTCAGTAATTTCTTTTTCAAACTATCGAATTCCTCTTCTGTAATAGCTCCAGAATCTAATAATTCTTTGGCTTCTTTGATCTGATCCGTTACTGACTTTTTACTGTTTTCCTTGATAACTTGGATAGCTTCTGCTTGCTTTTCCTGTACCGCTCTAAGCTCCACATCTGATTTTTTGTCTGATGCAAAGGCAATGATCAGTCCTATCAACGGACTTAACAACAAAGACCAAAAGAAGGCCCATCCAAAACCAATTTTACGTCCACTACCGACGAAACCTGCGACGATAGAAAAGACAATCCATCCAAGAATCCACATAAAATTATTATATTAATTGTCATAGAATTTAATAATACTAGCTAACGAATCTTCAAACTTGTAGAGATCATCTAAAGACTCAATGAAATTTTTCGTTTCTTTTTTGTTCTCATCAAATGTCGCAATGTATTTTTTACCACCATTAAAATAAAGACGACAAATCGGCTTACGATTATTGTCATCAAGGAGGATACCGAAATAACTTTGAGTGTCACGTTGTGCAACACGATTAATGTCGACATACTTACGCAGCATTGCCCGGACGATAAAATATCCCTCTTTCTCTTCTTCTGTTGTTATGATTTTGCATTCTTCTTCTGTAGGAGAAGGCTGAATGTCTGTATGAGGCATTTCATCTGCTTTTTTTTCTGTTTCTTTGTTTAACGCAGTTTTAAAACGATCCGTAATTATGTCACTGACTACTTGATTAAAAGATCTTTTTGTTAAATCAGTAAATTGTTCAAGTATTTTGGCTGTTACTACACCCGAATATACCTGCTTTGTAAATAATCTAACCAAAGTTTCACTAGGGGCTTCCATTTCAGCAAGAATAATGTCTTTCAAACCTTTCATAAATTTCAGCTCACTAGCTGCATTTACAATACTTTCTACATCGAAATAGGATTTATGGAACTGTTTAACTTCTTCAATTTGATTATCTCTCAAGTCTAGCATGTTTAACACTAAAAATGGTTTTCCATCCATTTTGTTAGGTTCTTCTAAATCTGTATAGAAACGGTATTCAATGCCATTAGTCAATATTCCAAATCGAGCGCATGATACATGATAATAGCGTAGTAATTGGTTATCATGTGAATTCAATTTTTCGGCCCAGTGTTTACATTCAATGAGTATTACTGGTTCATTGTCTTTGAGAATGGCATAATCTATTTTTTCGCCTTTTTTAGTGCCTATATCACATGTATATTCTGGCATTACTTCGAAAGGATTAAATACGTCATAGCCTAATGCTTGAATAAAAGGCATGATTAATGCATTTTTTGTAGCTTCCTCTGTTTGAAGATTGTCTTTTAATTTGGCGACCCGTTCTGCTACTTGTTTAATAGTGTCTTTAAAATCCATGGTTATAAATGGTGCCCCTCTCATATTGTGCGCCCACCGGTTGTTGACGCCAGAACCCGATTTCACGGGTTACACAATAGAAGAGAGTTCATTGTAAAGGTTCAACAATATTGGGCGATGTGAATATGGGAATTTTTTTTTTGAATACCAAAAGAAATGTTCTTTACTTTGCGCAGTATAGGTTGAATTTGTTTGTCACAGTGCATTATAGTACTATTTAAATTGCGAATAGATATACTTGTTTAATCTTCATATCCAGGAGAGCCATTGATAAAAGATTCAATGTTGACTTGTTCAATCTTTTGATAGTTTATAACACCTTCTCTTTCTTTTATTTCAGATAACAATAGTTGTGATAGAAATCTATTTACTTCAATGCTTTTCATTGAATAGCTTGTGTCATATTCAAATCGAATGTAACCAGCCGAATATGAGGCAACTAGAAAGCCAAGAATATAATCAACACTTGCATATTTTAGGATGGTTGAAGAAAATTGTTCTACCTGAAATATTTTATGTTGTTTCTCACATAATTCTAAAGCATATAATATCAATAGTCCTGAATAAGAAATATTTTTTATATATTGCTTGACATTTAATTCACAAACTTCCTCATTTTTAGTGTCAGTTTTATGTTGTACAGCAGCTCTAAGTTCTGTCATTTTCTCTTCAATTTTGCCACACACATTTTCAGATAACTCCTTAGACAATTTTTCAATAGAACCAGACGCCAATTGTATTTTAGAAGAAGCATCTTTTAATTCTCCTCTTACAGTTTCCAAACCTGAAATAGTATTTTCTATTTTATCAGAGGCCTGTTTCATATACTCTTCTGCGGGGCGAATAGCATCAGTAAGCGATCTGATTTTTTCCATAAGGCCACTCATGGAATCGTTTGATAGTACGGTTATAAAGATTGCTAATACAGACAAAATTATGGACGTGACTGTTCCTGCGAAAGATATGATAGATGTTACTTGCTGGTTATCTGATAATCGACAGGTTGAAATGGTTATTATAATAGCAACCAATATTATGACTACATATATAAAATGTATTATCATATGTCCATTGCCGTTTGATTTTGATTCATCTAACTTGTTATTGTTCATGATATTATTATAGAATATCGCATTATTGTCATCCCCATCGGATTTATACCAGAGCCCTATTCTATGAGTTTTACAATAAGGATAAATTTATATAAAAGTTAACAATCTAGGGCTGGTGTAAAAATGGGGAAAGTTTTTGAGATGGCAAAGAAAAGCCCCTACTTTTCTTTAGTAGGGGCTGAATTTATTGACTACAGTTCGTTTTTTAGTGTTCAATTAAAAAAGTTCTTTTCAGAATTGAACTGTGGCCATATTACTGACTATTTCTTTAAATTTAGCTTGTATGATTGCTCTTTGTTTTTCAGAAGCAAAGGCCAATCCGTTTTTATACTTACGCATCAGAGATGGATTGATACCGACTGCACGAGCAAATTCTGTAGCGCTGATAAATGGAAATGCCTGGAAAAAACCGGAGAAGTCGTAACGATATTCAATCGTATATCCCTCTTGCACCCATTCTGATACAGTACCTGTTCGTTCCTGAAAGTATTCAAACTGCTCTGTGAGCACTTCCGTAAAGTCATTTTTCGCTTCGGCTTCAGAAAGACCATAGCCAACTGCACCCTTTACATCTTTCGTGTAAATGGAGTAGCCACCGTCGGCAGACTTTTCGATAATTGCTGTAACTGTTTTCATAACATTCTTTTTTATTGTTGGTCCAATTAAAACCACTCCCCGAAGGGAGTGGTAGTTGCTTTTACTTTTTCAACCCGGCATCTTTCATCATCGATTCCAGTGTACCTTTCGGTATTTCTTTGCTCGGATGGCGACCGACAGGGATGAAATAGTCAAAGTCCGGGTGAACATACTTATGATGTTTCTTACCCTTTTTGATTGTCCAGCCTGCGGCTTCAATCAATTTGTAGAACTCGGAAAATTTCATGATGTAAAAGAACTTTGTTTAATTGAACACTACAAAGGTAACATATATGTTCCAAATATACAAGAGAGGAAGTAATAAAAAGAACACATTTGTTCCTTTTTAACAAAACCGCCCCACCTGTCACAGGCAGAGCGGCTAACCCAATTACTAATCTAAAAATCTAATACCATGAAAAACACTTTACTTAATATTAATATTTCGTCTTATGAACTTAAATATCCCATAACCAATACCTAATAAGATCACACCAGAAAGCACACCTATGGCCCAACCTCCCACATCCATTTTTGTTTGTTGCCACTTAGATAATGCTTTTTCGACCGGATATGGTTCACGGATGGTATCTCCTACAAAGGTCGTATCGTGTATAAAGCGATCCCGATATATGTACCGGTACAAATATTCTTTTACAGTGTCACCATTTACGTAGACAGAGGTTGAATCATGTAAGTAAATGGAGTCACGTAAATATTTATCCCGGTATTCCGTCCGCACAGACTCTACCGGTATATATATCGTCCGTGTACAAGCTACCAGGCAAAAGGTAATACACAGATATAATATCGTTCCAGTCACAAGGTGTTCCATCCGGCTTCCACTTCTGACATGATTGCGGGGACTCCATTCTCTACTAAGCTGATGGCTGCTGCCATCGCGCACATGATAGACTTTTCGTCCGGATCCGGAACGAAAGTTGTTGGGACTTGCATTTCCTGGCTTACGCGGATGATGTAGCCGGATGTATTGTTTTCGTGCTCTGGGGCCCATCGGCGGATATAGTCGGCAATGGTTCGGCAACCATGCAGTTTATTGTAATTGCGTAGCAGTTTTAGCAAAGCGCGATAGCCGGAGGCACGGTCTTTAAATTCTTCGAAGGTGAAGTCTTTTTTGCTTGTTGCATCCACTTCGCCCTGCCACTTGACTTTGTCGTTGTTACGGATGTTGCCGGGGTTATTGTTCCGGAGTCCGCGAGGTAATTTGTCTGTACTCATTGATGTTCCTCCTCTAATTTTTTAAATGGATCGGCGCTGATGGGGGGCTTACGGTTGCCACATTCCTGTTTTTCGCATTTCCATAGTTTCAATATGGCATTGTTCGTAGTCAGTGTATTGTTTTGATTCCGGGCCACCGTCAAATCATCGTATAGCTTATCAATCAAATCACTCTGTCGGGATTTCTCTTCACGGCATTGTATGTAAAGCTCTTTCCATTGTTCACTGACTTTTGCTTCGTTTTCCAGATCTGCCGATTGGCGTTTCTGTGGAAGCAATACAATGGCAGCAATACCTCCTCCGCTAATAAAAGTCAGAAAAGCTAAACCTATTGTCATCCAATCCATTCTTTGTTATTAATTTATGGGTGTAAAGTTGTTCTATTCTCATTCATTCATAAAGGACATTCATTTGCGCTTTGCTCCAAACGTATCATAAGCCTCTCGGTTGAATAGCATGCTCCATCCAATACTGGACAGATCACGGGCAATAAAAGGAGTGAGAGTATGGTTTCGGGACACATCTTTTAGCCAGTATCTCTCCCGTTGTTCACTGATCATGCGGTTTCGAATCGTAGTGAGATATGATAGGCATTGATCTGAAACGATTAGTTGCTCAATCAGGTCACCGGAAAACTCTTTTAATTTGTAGGCCACTGTTATAGCTAGCCTGGCGGAGTCGGTCATCCGGTTACTTGCATCTGTGTTACATTCTATTTCGCCGTAATCGACAAAGAGATAATATCCGGTCAGGTTGTTGACCCGGCTGCTGACGGCATCAAAATTAGGTCCGAATACATAGTTGGCTATTTCAGGTACTATTGTATCGCCTTCTAAAGCAAGTATTGCCGCATGTAAATCATCATATCCGGGAATATTACTTTTACCTTTATTAAATAGGGGAGTAACCGCTTTGCGTGACGGGAACCGGGCGAAGTATAGGAATAATTCGATTAAAAGAGATGTGTTCATATTATTTGTTTGATGGTTTTAATGGATAATCCTGTTTTATCGGAGATTTCGACCAGATCGAGACCTGCGTCGTTCATAGCCGTAACACTTTCGATCAACTTCTTGCGAAGGATAGTCAAGTATTTGATGACCGGCATCTGTTCTATCACGTCGACATTTCCCAAACCGTCGGCAGAGAGGTTATATAGGCGTTCTGCCATGCCGATAGAGATAGCCGGTTTGTGATCCTTTGGTTTCCGCATATGGAGGATATTGAAGGGAGGACGGGTGAACAGATAGTTGGCGAAAGCCTGAAAGTTCAGGCAAATGGCTTGTAGTAGCAACGGATCAATGTCGGCAAAGGCATCAGCCAGCGTATGAGCTGTTTCTGAAGTGTAGGTTCCCGGATGGTATAGTATAGCTGCCAGTAATGGCATTTTATCAGTCGTGCATCCAATCAGCTCGTAGGCTTCAATAAATTGCATGGCAGTCAGCGAACATGTTAATGTGTCGAAAGTTGTTTGTATTGTGTAGGCTTTATAGGTTTGTCCGTTAACTTGTAACGTAGGTATCAACTGGGCCAGGAAACAATTATTTATATGCTGACGGTCTTTAAATATAAAGTTTATTTGTTCGGAAAGCAAGTATACATTTTCGTGGGCACTGCTTCCTTTTATTTTTTTCGGGTCCAAATCCAAGGATGCACAGATATATGCTATATGTAAACCTCGATAGGATATTTTACCTTTCGCATACATCTCCAGGAGTCGGCATAGATGCAGGTATAGTTCCGGAGTGAGATGTTCCCACCGGTTAGGTATACAGTATTCTCCGAAATGGGTTTCGAAAACGATATCAGGTGCATTCATGACATCAGGAAGATTTTTTCGCTTTCGCGGTTGTATGATGTTGTTGAATCGATATTCCCGGATGTGGGTTCACTGAGAGCCAGGTCTATGGCTTTGATAGCTTCCATTGCTTGTGATTGCAGAGAAATAGCCAGAGCCTCTAACGCTGTCTTTTCTGAGGAACCATGCCTAAAGCCTTTCGAATCGTCGAATAGGTTACGGATAGTCATCGGCAGCTCTATAATATCAAACCGAGAAATAGCAACCGATACCACTAGCATTGCCAATGCTCTTTTTAACTTCGTTTCAAAATCAGTTTCCCGTCCTTCTATGCTTGTAAAGTATCCACCGATCGTATCATCCAGTACTTCACGCTGGATAGCGATTGTCCGAAAGAAAAACAGATATGACATATCTATACCATATAGACTATTGAATTCAGCAGTTGTTTTGATACGGAGCGTATCCATATACTGAAAGTCTGTTGTTCCTTGCCAGGCCACCTTATAAGTATCGTTTGTGGTCAGTTCCTGAATGAGCGAGTCCATTGCATTAAAATAGTTGTCAATGTACTCCCGGCGCATACGCTCCAACTCATACTTATACACATCCGCACCTCCTGACATGCGTTTGGCAATGGCTGCGAAGATAATTGCTTTGTACATGGTTAGATTGCCAAAAGCCAGTTTTAAATGATGCCAGGCGTCTGACTCTTTATTATTTACAATAGACTTCCAGATCGAAGATGTTATAAGGCCCTGTATCTGCTTTCGTGCACCGATGGCAGATGGATTGAGTTCGCTCAATTCTATATCGCTTCCGACATAAGGTACATAATCCCTGAAGTCGGATATATGTTCGAATAAATCAATTAATACGTTATAACTCATGACTGTTGTTTATTTAGGCGATCGTTGGGTGAAACTTCTTCCTGGCGTGCCGGAACTTCCCGGTAAAAGCCGATCCGGTAACCTTGTTTGTAGAGATCCGGAAAGTTGACCTGCAGGACCAAATTGAACGGTTCGCAGCACTTCTCATCGTCCGGAGTGAGTGTTTGCAGATAAAGCAAGTAGTTATAATATACATCGGCTCCAGACTTGGATATAACTCCATCCTTGCTAACACTGGAGATGGACGAGTCCAGGCCTACGGCACCCAGTAGCACTTCGTCCACCCGCTTGTCGTATTCGATCAGGGAGGATATGTATTCTTTATATTTCAGGTCGATCGTTTCGATCTTCCAGCGTTCTTCTTCATTCCCCTGACCGGTTTTGAACGAATAGGTGGAAAAGGCCTTCCCCTGGTTCTTTTTCCCGGATAGATAAAGCGACAACCGGCGCAGTTCCTCCTGGGTATAAAGTACGATCAATGACTCCCGGTATTCGGTGCCAATTTCGATATCATTATATTTTATCAATTGCTTGTTATCCTTTTGGCGAAGTTTATTTTCTTCGCATAAGGCTTTTATTTGCTTGCGTTTCGCTTCTACCCAGGCATTCGGTATGATAACATGTATTTTGGCAGCTAGGCTATTATTTAAAAAGCTATCGATAAATTCGGGTAATTCGTTTGATGTTTTGATATGAGTCTTAACACCTTCGTGGGTTTCGTTCTCACCGTAATGATTGCCCACGGAACTTTCCCGATGGTGGGATATGGCTGCAAAACGGTAATTATCTATTTCGTTGATACGAAATAGTGGGTACACCTTGTATTTTGCCGCTCCATAATTCCAGTTTCCGGTAACGACGAAACGCAGATCGTTATACAGGACAATGTCTTCGGCAACGTCCTGTTTAAGTGTAGCCAGGCGGCAATATTTGTTTTCTACCAAATCCAGTCCAGCCACAGGCATGCGACTTATTGCTTTTCCCTGTGACATGCGCCACTTTACGAAAAAGTCCCGGAAGAAGTAATACCGTTTGATGATGGCTAGTCCGAAATCTTTATAAGACATCTCCATTCCGTTTTTAGGCCAACTGTCCAGCCAGTCCTGTATGGCAGGCACTTCAGTCCATTCACGGACTACTTTATTGTCCAGGAGCTTTTCCTTGTATATACGAGGCCCTTTCCCGTACAGCATATTGACCTGCTTACTGATTAACCGGGGTAATAACCGGTTGTTCTTGATATCGGCCTCAATGCGTTCGCATTTACGGTTGTCCGTACCACGGGAATATACGTTATAACCGTCTACATTCAACCAACGATACGATATATTACGGTTATAACCGGATACAGGTCTTTCCTGATCCATCTCCCGCATCAGGCTGGTGCCGGGATCCGTACCTACCTGAAAGGTTATTACATTGTTATCGTCCAGGTAACACCCAAGGTTACCCCACATATCCATCTGACTCATAGCCAATTTATCTTATGTAGTTTAAATCCATCCTGCGGAAAGCCCATATACCGGATCAGTATGCAGTAGCATGATTTAGGATTGCCGTCTGCATCGGTAAACAGGAACAGGTTATCGCTATCCACCTGAAAGCGTTCCTTTGGTAGCTGTGCCCTGTACTTGCATCCTGTCCGGGTGACCAGTGTGGAGGACGCCTTGCTCTTTGCCCGTGAGTAAGGGTAGAAGGCAATGGTAAAGCATCCATCAGGTAGCTTCGATAGTTCCCGTGCCCATTGCAATGCATGTAAGCCTGTAATCGTTTCCATGCCCAAATGTACGCGAGCGAGACAGGGAGGGAAAGGACACGACCCCCTTTGTCATATTTCCCGACCCGACCGGGCAAATGCAAAGCAAGGTGCAGACTCAGCGGTGCGTCTAAAAGGAGGCTTTTTGCCAAAAGTGCTTTTTCTTTTTTGAAAGCTACTACGGCTGATTTACAGATGTATAGATATGTTTTCAATGTCAAAACAGCTTATTATTATAGGGTGATACAACTATTATTATGTTAGTTTGGAACGCTTATAGCATCATATTGTCCGGTAAATCATCCGGTATTGCACTATATTCGTTCGGCATCCGTTCGTAGTACAGACCGTGAAGCAGGTAAATAAGTGCGGACGGAAGCTGTGTTGTCAGTCCGGCCTGATACTTGATTGGTACTTTCTTCTCGCTTGTCTTATCCAATTCGATACGTCCGTCGGTTTTTTTCCGAGGGGATAGCATGATGGAACTACACAGATTCGGACATTCGTTTTCGTCTATCAATACACGGGGGAAGGAATTAGATTGCTCTCCAAATATAAGCAACAGCAGTTTGAATTGCATCCAATAGTATATGGTGCTTTGCCCTTCATTCATCAGTTCAACGGAAAAGCCGTAACTCTCTAATTCCCTTTTTAATATGCGTGCGTCTATCGTTATCTGTTCATAGTCCTCTTTTTTCTTGTTACCGGCACGGTCATAGTACAGGCGGATACGTTTGTTCTTGGCATCTGAACCAAAAAACTCGTGGATGGCGGCGGCCAGCTCCGGCTGTTGTTGGGGGTAGTAACAGGTGAACTCTTTCAAGATGCGCAGTTCGGTTCCCTGCTTGCGTTCCTGGGCGGCTACTATGCTGGAGAAATGGCCGGGGTCGTAACCCAACAGGATTTCTTCGCGCGGATCGTAATACTTCAGATAAAATGCGGTCAGACGGAAATGCTCTTTCAGATCCAGGCGCATGATACTGGCGTATTTATAACTGTCGGTGAACTGGTGGCGACGGGGAACGTAGTTGGCGAAGAAACGGTCTACCACCGCCTTTTTACGAATGGCACAGATGGCGGTCAGAAACTCGTCAATGTCGAGACTTTCCAACTGGGTTTTGAAAAATTTAGGACCCAGAATGTCCTTATTCACAAAGGAACTGGCGCGGATGTAGTAGGTTGCATATCGGCGCATGTCGGCCAGTCGGGGTTTCCAGAGGGCAATGGTACGCTTTTGTTTTTCGATATCCAACCGGAGCTTTTCCAATAATACCGGATTCTTTTCTTCGCGGGAGAGGGCATCGGCACGATACATGGCAGCCAGTGCCTGGTTGATGTGCAGGGAGACGGTGACAATCTCTTCTATCAGGTCGGTATTGACATTATGCTCATATTCCTCGAACCAGTTATCTTCGCCCAGGTCTACACGGGCAGTATCAGATACACCGGTAATCCCCTGATAGTATTGACTGGCACGTATCTCTGCACTCGATCCGCGCAAGGATGGGAACAGGCGACTCTTGAGTTTCTCTCCTTTCTGGTGTTTCATCTCTTCAATGAAAGCATGAACGCCGGAGCGACCGGCTACGGACTCCGGTTGATCGCTCGATACGAGTTGCAAATGGAAGCCGTTACGAAACAGGATGCTGTGTTTCGGGAAAGCGATCGGGTAACGCGGACGGCGGAAGTGGGTAGGGATTTTGTTTTCACCTACTATGTAGTCGATGCCATATTCCAGCATGGTACGCCGACCTCCCATGATAGGGCGGCTAAAATATGCCTGTATGTTCGGCCAGATATTGGTAAACAGGGCGGTATAGGTTTTGTGTACCAGGAAAGCCAGTTCGCCGGGCATTTCGTTGGCTACCTTTATGATACGCGGACCGAATACACCTTCCGTCTTTCCTCCGGCGCGGGCCACTTCGGTGATCTGTGTATTGGCATCTACTACGTTGGCACGGATCTGCATCAGGTTCATGTAGTAGTCTTCAAAGCGATCGGGTTGAAATGTTTTATTCTCCATCTTCCGGCATCTCCTCTATGATTTCGGCATCCACGATATTGGCATCGCGCAGGAGCCGTTGTTTCTCTTCTTTTTCTACAGGTAGACTGTCTATCAGGTTGACGTAGAAACCATTGTTGTTCTTTTGGGCAATCTCTTTCAGGTTGCGTTTAGTGAAACCAAGCAGCTCGGCTGTTACCTCGTTTGAGATAAGGAAGACCGGTGCCCATGCGTTTTCTTTGTCGGCGGCTTCGGAAGCACGGAGGCGGCATTCGCGGGCGGCATCGTAGCAGGCTTTGGCTGTGCGGAAGTCTTCGTATTTGGTGGCTTCCAGGGCGAGGTCTTCATATTTGTTGGCAAAGTCGGTTTCCCATATTTTGGTAGCGACGTTGCAATCCATCGAGAAATAGGAGATGGCTGAATAGATACGCGCCTGGCAGGTACGAACGTCTAACCGTATGCCTTGTTCGGCAAGAATGCGGGTTTGCAGCGTTTTGGCAGCTTTGGAGATATTGCGTTCCTGTTCGTACACTTCGGCGCCCCACTGCATTTGATGCAGGAATAGTTGTACATCGTCAGGGATGCCACTACACTTTCCGGTGGATAGGAAAGTGTGGATGATGTCCGGGTGTAGCTTGTCTATAATTTCTAATGTCGTCATAGTGGGAACAAAGCTACAATCCCCATTATGAGAGGAAAAGGACATGAAAAAGCCCTACCGGTAGATGGGGCAGGGCTTCTTTCTATTATTTCATTCTTCTTTCTTCTTTAGATATAAACCAATACAGGAAACTAGCCAATAGTTTAAGTTGGCGAAGGGAGAGGAGAGTGGATATTCGTTCACGTTCGTAGGTGACGGTGTAGACATTGCGTGTTCCGCCTTTTTCAGTGGTATATTCATCAGTGATGATACCCCATACCGGTTCTTTGCGTTTCATTTTAGTGTCTCCCTTCCTTCTAACAAACGGATATCACGTTTTAAAAAGCTTAGGTCTGCAATAACATTTAAAGCTTCTTGCTCCCTGCCTTTTTCGCAAACGCAGTCACAAGCGATCATGGTTATAGCATCATCAATCACTCCGATCTGAGCATCCATATATTCCGGATTTGTTTGAAGTTGTTTTATATAGCTGATAAGTTTGTCGGTAAGAATAATACCTTCAATAGTAATCGGTGTCATTTTTTACCTCCCTTCTTTGCTGATATATACAGAAATGCAGCCGGAACAACCAGCGGAAGGATAAACGCAGAGAGGATAGCAAAAAGTATGCAGGTGTACATCTTGGCTTCATACACATTCTTGCAAGGGGTAATTTCCAACGGTATAGCGTTGTAGAACTTCTGGACGGTTATCCAGGAAAAGAAACCATGTTCCCGGCTTCGGGAAGATGATACAATTAATGAATTTGACTTCATAACTACTGATGTTTAGCATTTAGGCAGAAAAAAGAACGGCTGCCATTTCCCGTGTCGCTAAACATCAGTAGTATCCACTCCGGAGAGCAAAATCTACAAGGGAAAGGCAACCGCCTCATATCATACATTAGGGCATAAAAAAAGCCCTACAAAACTTGTGAGCATTAACCGCGCCCGGCGAAGTAGGATACACCCCACTGATGTTTAGCACTGCAAATATGGAGATCGGAAG
>ERZ832522.4899-NODE-4899-length-12709-cov-8.380196_pt1 | contig 12709 bp, 10 predicted proteins | sample MGYA00519951_ERZ832522 | MGnify/ENA primary metagenome ERZ832522 (study PRJEB31850, sample SAMEA3708728) | human gut metagenome | biome: human gut; feature: human-associated habitat; material: faeces | place: China | collected 2014 ... | reverse complement strand
ATTACTCCTGATAGCACATAAGAATTAGCCACGCATTGAATTTCGTTCCAAGTCGATTCTTCAGAGCCTAAAAGCCAACATAAAATAAAAAAAATAATATAAGATAGAACAACTCCTGAAGTAAAATGCACATTAAATACAAAGATCTGTATTGTCATTATAAATACTAATGACAGAGGAAGAATGTTTCTTATTTTTAGTTTTTGTCTCTTCAAAGAAACTTCTAGTATCCTCAACAGACCAAACACTATACAAATAATAGGGAAGTAACTATATCCACCTATTCCAAATGCTGTCTCATTAGTTTTATAAGCAAATATAATGGTAAAGCAAAAGAATAATATACACAATAAACGCATTTCAGAGTCGACTAAGATGTTGAAAACAGGATATAAGGTTTTGTGAATGCTTTTAATGTTTCATTTTAACATAAAAATAATACAAAGCAGCGAAGATGTAAGTATTGAATATCAGACTTTTAGTTGATTTATAGCAAAAAGAGCCTCCTCTTTTTCGCCATTCATTATATTTTTCTTTCATTGATATAAAATCTCTAAAGCTTCGAGAGCATTGTATGGATATCCAAAAAAAACGTTGTATAAAATTCTCAAATTTATTAAGATGAAGACGGCTCAATGAACGCTTATTTATTGATGCAAAGCTACATACATCTTCAATGACATATAAGTGATTTTCAGCCATTGGCAATGAGTAAGAACAATTCATAGCAGATCCATCCCGGTCAAGATAATTATAAAATCGCTTATCTAGTATTAATATATTTTTACAACATAGTAAAACTTTCAAAATAAAAGCTTGATCTTCACCATATTTAATGTATGTAGGAAAAGCAATATTATACTTTTTAACTATCTCATTTTTAATAGCATATCCACATATTACTGAATTAAACATATTTTTTCCCAAATAGGATTGCATCTGAAGCTTCATTATGTTTTCAGGAGTAAATCCTTTGTCAACTATTGCATGTCCTACTCTTCTAAATCCAAATTGTACTATATCAAAATCATCTGCATTCACAATTATATATTCCAGCATATCACAATCTATCCAATCATCGCTATCTACAAAACAAATATAATCTCCAGTTGAAATTGAAAGCCCCAAATTTCTAGCTTTGCTTACACCCTCATTTATCTTATGAATAACTTTAATTCTTTTATCATTCAAAGAATACTCATCACATATTTCATAAGATTGATCTGTACTTCCATCATCTATTAGTATTAGTTCAAAATTTGTATAGGTTTGCAAAAGAATACTATCAATACACTTCTTTAAATAACTCTCAACATTATACACAGGTATAATTATCGATACTTTATATGCTTTATCACAACTCATAATTTTAATCTACTAAGAATTTCAAGATAGCACTCATTACTTAACTATAATGCTTCTAATACTACTATAGCCTACCTCAAGTTATTTTCATTACTGGTACTTTTTTCGAAACTTTAGGCATTTTATTCTCTCCATATTAGTGTTCCAAATTTGCCTGACCAAGAATTGCATTAATAATATTCTCACACGCTGATTTCCCACAAGGAGGCAAAAGAGAGTCATTATAATATTGTACACGTTGGTCCTTCTTATCATCTTTACCTTCTGCTACCATCTGGATGAAAGCTTTTATTTGCTCCTTTGTACAACCGTGAGTGTGTAAATCAAAAGCTCTTTGTCCAAATTTATTCAGTTCCGATCTATGACTGTTTATATCTCGTTCTTTAATCAGATACATAACCGGATTCTTAGTATAACAGTATTCAATAGTAAAACTAACACAGTCATGTATCATAGCATCACTATATTTGAAAAGACCGAGATAATCACCTTCTACTATCTGAGTATTATCCATTGTTGCCCAACGATTGTAATAGTCATTCGTTTTTTCTTCTCCCCAAAAATCGTTCAACTTTCTTTTTAGAAAAGGATGTGGTTTGAAAACAAACTGAATTTGACCTTTATATTTTTCGGCAAAAAGAAGCATTATATCAGACACATCTAAGAATGTAGAAAATTGAATTGGATTTTCACTAACTGGTATCGTATGATGAGGGGCCCAGATTATTTTTTTCTTAATACATTCCTGCTCCTTCCATGGATTGACAAACTCAGACTTCGGACTGATTAATACATCTTGAAATGGAATTCCTGTAATTCGACTATTCTGTCCTTTTAGATAAGATTTATTATTCAATTTGCTTGTGATTTCATTCTCAAAATACAATTGCCAACAATATCTATGTAACAGTAAATCAGAAATCCACTTGTTTTTCTTTGAAGGTGCAAGAGATAAAATTCCATAAGCTGCATAACAGAAAAGAGAATTGAGGTTCTTTCTATAAGACACTCCCTCGTCCATAAAATTATCATATGGCTGCTGATAGAAAATTATGTCAGCTTTTACATTTTGTATGTTACCCGAGTACAACTGGATATAATCATATTCTTTTTTGGTAATATATTCTAGTAAGGCATTATATTTTCTTAAGGATTCATTGGGTATATCTGCCGTTATCAAAGCTGTACCTAAAATAGGTTGAAACCTATCATGTTTCAGCATAGCTTTATACAAAAGTTCCGTTTTCCACATAGAAACATCACCAACCACAAAAAGAACCTTTATCTTGGCTTTTGCTCGAACTTCCTTTATTTTATTTTTTTGATAGCTCAGATACTGTCTAAGCATAGCATGCCTATATATAAAGTTAATGCCTCTAATGAATAAGTTTGGTTGAAACATATGAAAAAGTTTTCTTTATTATTGGCTTGATGTCTTCTATATATATTCTGTCTTTTATCATTTCAAGGCAAATCACATAAATAACTGTTGATATGATAGGTCCGACAACCAAGACAAGGATTGGAAGATCAATTAATGTACTTAGTAACCAAGCTGGGAAGCAGGCTATATGTGCAATTAAAAGATATGGAAAATAATCTTTGAACTGTTTCCAATAACCAAGATTTATATATTTTCCTGAATAGTATGTATTAACTATAATTGCAATCTGACAATTTATAACATTAGCTATACAAATTGCAAGCACCCCTATTGGAATACTTATAAGAAGAATTATGAAACCCAAAATTTTCTTGATTATCTCCAATCGCAGAACCAAGTTTGTCTTTCCTTTCACATATAGGAGATTCAGATTAATTTTATTCAAATGGTCAAACATAAGAGCATAGCACATTATCTGCACAAATATAATCGCATCAAACCATTTGTCCGTAATAAGGAATATTATCATAGGTTTAGCAAGAGAAGCAAGCAAAACCATTAAGAAAAAAATCCCCAAAGACGTAATCTTAATATACTTACGATATATATTTGCCAGCCGTTCTGTATCATCCTGAATTTTTGAAAGTATTGGAAATGTTACTCTCTGTATGATACTTGTCAGATTTGTACAAATCAAGTCAGGAAATTGCCTTCCTCTTGTATAATAACCTAAGGCTCTTGCTGTATAATATTTCCCTATCGCAATTGTAGAGACATTCATATATAAAGTATGAACTATTCCTGATAAAAGTATATTTCCGCCATAACTGAACATTTTCTTAAACGAATCCACTGAAAACACTCGACTAGGTATCCATTTTGAGAACCACCAAAGTAAGATTGCATTGATAGCTGCGAAAGACAGCTGCTGAACCACCAGCGCCCATACAGACAACCCCATGTAAGCACAAGAAACACCAACTATACCAGAAATAACCGTTGCAATAAAACTTGACTTTGCTTGTGTCTTGAAATCTATTTTAATAGTCAGTTTTGCAATCTGAACGACAATCAGTGAGTTTATAAAGACAATGAAAGCAAGTACTCTTAAAATTGGATTAAGTATAGGAGTATTAAAGAAATCAGCAACTATAGGCGATATCAAAAACAGAATGGCATAACACACCAATCCAATGCCTAGGTTGAAATAGAATGCAGTTGAAAAATCCGTCTCTGTTCTCTGTTGATTCTGGATAAGCGCTGAAGAAAATCCGCTGTCAACAAAAACATTGGAGACAGATATGAATATTGCCAACATACCGATAATGCCGAACTCAACCGGTGTTAACAGTCGCGCAAGTATCAAACCAATCAAGAACTGGACACCTTGAGCTGAAAAACGTTCAATAGCACTCCAAACCACTCCGTTGGTGGTATCTTTCTTTAAACTATCATTCATGACGAAATATCACTTAATCGTAATATTAGCGTAAATTATATAAACTTATATATTTTAGACAAGAATTCCGCTCCTAGTTTTTCGTGCATTTTATAGCTGGTAATATTATCACTCTCTATGTAACATAAACAAAACTTTCCTTCATCTTTTGCCCATTGCCACAAATGCTTCAACATCAACTGTGCAAACCCTTTCCCTCTTTGACTTTTATGAACAATAAGGCCACCTTCGAAAATAAAATCTTTGTTTGCCGCTGAAACACAAACAGCAGCGACAACACGATTATTCTCCTTTACACAAAACACGCTGCCATAACCCGCATCATATCTTTCAATCATCTGTTGCCTAAGTGTATTGTAGGTATAAACCTTTTGATAGATATCTTCTACAAGAAGCAGTCTGACCACTTCTTCAATATCTTCTCTGTTTGCATTTTCTACAATGTTTGAGTAACTAGATGGACTATTTTGCATTCCAGCAATATAACCAAGATCAAGTTTATATCTTTCAGGTAAGAGATCCACTAGACGCTGTCCCATTTTCTCTTCAAATATCATGACCGAAGGCTTTACTTCTTCAATCATTGATAAAACCGTATCAGTTGGATAATCGGCAGTTTTACTATAGAAATGTAAACAGGTATGATATAAAAGATATATTCCGATTATTTCATCCTCATAATAATCCACCCAAACCTTAATGAAAGGTGTAATGTCGCTGCATAACATCAAATTGGAATATAGGTATGGAACTTTTATTGAATCAGGACCTATATAGTCAAGTAAATTGCTAAAACTAGCGGTTGAAGAAAAGAGGGTAATATTTCCCATAGACTTTATATTTCCGTAAAATCTTTCTTTGAAAAGAAATCTTCCATGATTTTAGTGATAGCCAACGATTGATCGCGACTAATATAATTAATAGTATGCTTTGTGATGGACTTCACAAATGAAGCTAATTCGTATCTTATACCCTCTCCTTCCAGTTGATAGAAAAAACGTTTATTCTTTGTAACATCCTCGTATCGAATTTCAAAGTATTCAGTCTTCCACCAAGGAGCTGGAACATAAATATAACCTTCGGTTCCTGAGACAACAAGTGCCCCTTCAGACTTAGCCCCCTTACCAACTTTTATAGAAGCTACCGCATGGGGAAATACAAATTCAACCTTTGAAAACTCGTCATAACCACATACTTCTTTTGCCACACGTGAATAAATATGCTTTCTCCTATAAGCAGTTCCCAACAGCTGGAATACAGGTAATAATGCTATAGGGGCCCAAGTAGCCATACTATTCCACACTTGTTTCATTGTATCTTCATCGGTATAATCCACTTCTCGCAAACTAGTACAGACAGAATCAACGGAAACAATATCACCTATTTTACCGGTTTTTGCAAGCAATATCATTCTGGCATATGCTGTTGCATATGCCGTTTTTATACCTGCATATAAAACGCAGTTTTTTTTCTCCGCAAGTACAATCAACTCCTTGGCTTGATCAACTTTTAGAGTAATAGGAGATTCGTATATAACATGCTTACCTCTTTCGAGAGCATATTTTATTTGTTCGTAATGATACGTAGGGTGCGAAGCTATATACAGCGCATCGCTATGGTTTACGAGAACTTCATAAGCTTCAAATAACGAAATATCATTCAAACATTCAGTCAAAATTTCATTATTCTTTGTGTAAATCCCTGATATTCTGACGCCATTAACATAGTTGCTCTCTGTAATAAATTTTCGCACGACAACAGACTCACCTACGACACCAATTACAATTTCACGATTTTGTGAACGTAACTCGCTACTGGAAACGCCTTGCGTACGGTCAAGATAGACAACTTTGCAGTATTCATTAAGATAATCAAAAGTACCTGTCCAGTCTGAACCTACGGTGAAGATATCAATTCCATACTTCTGTATATCATCAATCTTCTGTCCTTCGTATTCCTCGACAATAATTTCATCTGCAATCCCTATTGCTCGTACAGCTTCTACACGCTCCATAAGTGACTGCTGTACATTTATCTTTCCGCGGGTAATATCAAAGTCATCGGCTGTTACACCAACAATCAGATAATCACCCAAGGCTTTCGCGCGTTCAAGCAAACGAATATGTCCGAAGTGTAAAAGGTCGTATGTCCCGTATGTTATAACTTTAACCATCTCTATTTGTCTAGTTCAAGCAATGCTTCAAAGAATTGTTGCATATATTTCTTTTCACCGATTGAGACTCTGAGACAAGTTCCAAAATCGCCCACATTAGGATACGACTTAATCAAGATTTTCTTCTCAGCTTTCATTCTTGCTACAATCTTGTCTGCATTTGTACTTGTCTTAATGAAGATGAAATTACCTGCTTCCCCCTTATGTCTGTAGCCATGAACATCAAGACTGTCAATCAGATACTTTCTTCCTTCATTGAAGTTTGAAATAAGTGAATTCAAAACATCAGGATTTTTAATGATTGCTTCTGCAAACTTCATTGCAAATGCATTTGTATTATGGGGAGTACAAAGCTTCTGAATAAGTTTCACGCCTTCTGGCCAACCCGCAACATAACCCAAACGGCAGCCTGCCAATGAAAATAATTTAGAGAATGTACGAGTTACAAATACATGCTCATCTTCTAAAGCATACTTGATGAAAGTATTTGGATAAAAGTAATGGTAAGCTTCGTCCACAAGCACAATGATGTTCTTCTGCTTGGCAATCCCGAGTAAAGTCTTGAATTCCTCCTCAGTATAAACATTACCCATCGGATTATTAGGATTGAGCAAAATTAGTAATTGAGTATCATCGGTCAATTCCTTAACAATACTGGTAATACTCATTGTTAAATCTTCGTTATAGGGAACTTTCACGAAATTACGATTGTACATTTCTGAATAAACTTGGAACATAAAGTAAGATGGAATAACTCCAACTATTCTTCCATTTTCGGATGTGAAAGCCTGAATGATATAACGAATACCTTCAGCAGAACCATTCACAAGGCAAAGGCGTGAAACGTCTGTTTGCAAAAAGTCTGCTAGTACTTGTGTGAAATGCAAAGTTTCAGGATATTGAGATACGAACTGTGGTGTAATATCAGACAAAACTTTGTTTATAAACTCTTGTGACAATCCGCCAGGATTCTCGTTCAAGTCAAGACGCAAAAAGTCTTTACGTTCGTTCTGGTCAAATACTCTGACCAAATCTTTTAAAATCGGATTAACGTAATACATCTATCTAAATTAAAGTTAGTACTCAATTTAAGGCTGCGTCCAAATTTCAGGCACTTTTGCAATGCCTAAATATAACCATGTTAAAAATAACATTTTATTAACTATTTTTTTTTTGAGGGGGAGAAGATAGCCCTATGTTTTAGATGGAGAGATTTAAAGAACCTCTACAACCATTAAAAATATTAGTAAACAACTTATCGAGAAACTCTCATGCGGATCTGTCCTGCATCTTTACCTATAGTACGTAGCCGCCCCTCGCCACTGACGAAACAGAGCATACTATTTCGCAGTTTCATCTGATAATGACGGCAACCCTCTAATAAATTCAGGAAACCATCTATAATTGCTTTTCACATAAGCATACGGGTTTTCTATAGAATAACGCACTCCTGCCTAAACCGCCAGATTTACAACCTTATCAAAATATTCATTGGCAAAAAGCATCTACATTACCTATTTATCCTCCAAATTCATGCGGAGTAATAAGAAATTTCATATAAAATAAGGATAAGTATTAAAGAACAAACACAACAAAGAGATCAGCTATAGATTTATCAGTCTACAACTCTGTGTTTGCATGCAGATATGAATCATTTTCCACATTCTGCAATTCATCGGAAACATTTTGTTGTTCAGCCGTTAACAAACCATCCCAGCCACTCATAATCTTATGTGCGTATTCTGCCAATTCCTCATCAAGCGTTTCCCCATAGCAAGCCACCAACAATTGACATTTTAACAAAGAATCCGGAAGTTTACCCAAAACCTCCCAACTACGATTCAACAGTTCCTGAACCTTTTCTTCTTTATCCCCATGATTATAAATCGTAGCACTATAGGCTTTCAAAAGGGTAATACAAAGAGTTGCTTCTTCCTCATCATTCTCGGTATTCTCACCGTACAAAGCTTCCGCCTGACTATAAACCTCCGAATTTAGCTGATGAAAACGATCTGCATAGATAGGCTCACCATCCATGCCAAGATAAAGAAGCTCATGCGTGAGTTGACGCAAAGCATCGATTTGAGACTTCATATAATTATGAATTATAAATTAGAAACTATGAATTATTCTTCTGTTATAGGAACAATAAGAGAGGGATGAATAAAAGTTGTAGCAACTGCCATAACTCCCTGAATAGATACCACTACGCGACGATCTCCCTTTACCCGGACAAATATACCCTCTACTCCCTCAAAAACACCGCCGGTGATACGGACACGATCCCCTCTCTGCATGGAATATTCTGTGGGGGGCAAATAAATCACCTGCTGATCATACGAACCGGCAACAGCTATAAAATGGCGCATCTGAACTTCAGGAACAACGATAGGCTGCCTCGTCTCACGATCCATAATATAGCGAAGAGGAAGATGTATGGCATTTTCCTCCTTTATTTCATCTATCTTTTTTCGGGTAGCATGAATGAAGACCAGATTATGTATTGCGGGAACAAGCTTGCGAATACGCTGCTCTTTCCGGGTTACATATTCATAGCGCATGGGAATGAAATTCTCAATATTATTCCGGTCCAGAAACTCTTTCAGAGCAAGCTCCCGACTATAGGTGATACGCAAAGCGTACCAATATGTATCTTCGCTAATTGGTTTGTTCACTTCAGAAGTGTTCAGAAAAGGATATTCCTTGGGGACACCGGGGGAATAAAACCCCTTCCGGTTAAAACGTCAATTCGTGATATTGAATTTGATACGTTCAATGGCCAAAATCTGAATTCCCTATCGCAGGAAATACAAACAGGCGCTTTTGAAGAGTGAAAAATCTGTCCAAGCAGATAACGCACAGTTTTCAGCTTCTTATTTTACAGTAAACGAACAAATTAGCTATAGAAAAGTTTCGTTAATCGTTCGTTCAACGGGCACAAAGATAAGGGGGATTTTTGGAAGAACAAAATGTTTAATAAAAATAATTCTTACAGTGCCTGCTATATAACTTTCAGACAGTTTCAAACCATACTGATAATTAGTCACTTACAAGGTCTTAATTTCTTGTCAGCAAGAAGTTAACTTCCTGTCGACAAACTCTTAACTTCTTGTCGACAGGCTATTAATAATAAACGCCCCGCAAGAACTATCTCTCTTGCGGGGCGCGTTACCTAATGCCTAATAAAAACTTCTTCCTACCCTAAATTATGAGTATTTCTTAACTTAAGATTTTTCATTTCCACTTTTTCACAGCCTTCTTATCTGCCGGAGTAGCTTCAATCAAACTAAGAGCGAAACCACCGCTACGTGCCAGTTTCACAGACATCTTAGTCTTATTGGTTACAATACCTTTCTTTATCTGATAAGAGGTTGGATTCTCTTTGTAATCGGCATCCTTACCATCTGCATAGAGAGTAGCAACATATTGCTTACCCGGTTCCAGGAAGTCCAAAGTAAAGCTGGAAGTACGTGCATTTTCATCAGTGATGCCACCTACAAACCAGTTGCTCGTGCCTTTAGCCTTGCGGGCTGCCGTAATATAATCACCCGGTTCCGCTTCCAAATATTTACTATCATCCCAATCCACAGCTACATCTTTGATGAACTGGAAAGCATCCATATGCTTCTCATAATTCTCAACTAAATCGGCAGCCATCTGCAACGGACTGTATAATGTTACATAAAGAGCCAACTGCTTACAGAGAGTAGTCTGTACCTGTCCATGAGGCAGGTCACCCATAAATTCCAATTTCGTATCAAAGATACCCGGAGTATAATCCATCGGACCGCCAATCAGACGATTAAACGGAAGTAAAGTAGTGTGGAACGGTTTACTGCCACCGAAAGCCTCATATTCCGTACCACGAGCAGACTCGTTACCAATCAGGTTAGGATAAGTACGGCAAAGTCCTGTAGGACGTACAGCTTCGTGAGCATTTACACAGATCTTATAATCAGCAGCTTTAGTCACAGCATAGAGATAGTGGTTGTTCATCCACTGACCATAATGATGTTCACCGCGAGGAATCATATTGCCTACATAGCCACTCTTTACTGCATTGTAACCGTTGTCTACCATAAACTGGTAAGCTTTATCAATATGACGTTCATAATTGCGTACGGAAGCAGAAGTTTCATGATGCATCATCAATTTCACACCTTTGCTCTTAGCATATTCGTTCAACATCTTTACATCAAAGTCAGGATACGGAGTTACAAAATCAAACACATAATCTTTGGAGTGACCGAACCAATCTTCCCATCCTTCGTTCCAACCTTCTACCAGTACTTGATCAAGTCCATTTTCAGCAGCAAAGTCTATATAACGTTTTACGTTCTCATTGGTAGCACCATGACGTCCGTTAGGTTTAGTTTTAGTATAATCCGTTTCACCCAATTTTACGGAAGGCAAATCATCGGTATAAGCCCAAGTGCTCTTACCGGCAATCATCTCCCACCACACACCTACATATTTCACCGGCTTAATCCAGGAAACATCTTCGTAGGCACAAGGCTCATTCAGATTCAGCGTCAGCTTAGAATTCAGGATATCACGAGCATCATCACTTACGATAACCGTACGCCATGGAGATTTGCAGGGAGCTTGCAGATATCCTTTATCCCCTTTTGCATCAGGAGTTAACCAAGATTCGAATACGAAGTTCTTATCATCCAGATTAAGATGCATACAAGAATAATCTACCAAGGCAGCCTCATGCAAGTTAATATAAAGGCCATCGGCAGTTTTCATCTGCAAGGAAGTTTGCACACCTGTAGGAGAGAAAGTAGTCTGTGAAGAGTTAGGAGTAATGGCACCTTTCATCAAACCACGGATTTCAGAAAGTTTAGATTCTGTATAATCATACTCCTGAGTATCATAATCACCCGGTATCCAGAAAGCTGTGTGGTCGCCTGCCATAGCAAACTGAGTATGCTCATCTTTAATAACAAAGTAATTCAGATTCTTAGATAAAGGAAATTCGTAACGGAAACCCAGCCCATCATCAAAAAGGCGGAAACGGATGATCATATTACGATCCTGAGCCTTCTGATTCAACGTCACAACCATTTCATTATAATGATTGCGGATTTGCTTCACTTCACCCCATACTGGCTCCCAAGTTTCATCAAAAGTAGAAGTCTTGGTGTCTGCCAGTGTAAATCCATTCATCAATCCCGGAGCATCTTTCAGCTCCAGACCGAGTTTAGAAGGTTTGATAACAGCTTTTCCTTTGTAGGAAAGTTCATAGATCGGTTCACCTTGTGCGTTTACTGAAAAGTTCAGTTGCAGTTGTCCGTTTGGAGAGGTAATGCTCTCAGCCATTGTCCAATTGCTCACAAATAAAAAGAGCAGAAGACAGAACAATTTAATTACTTTCATGTTTTTCATGATTTGAATTATTTTTAGAGAATTGTAATCGTGATGCAAATATAAGGATGAAAAGGAATGCGGACGAAGGAATAAAATGAAAATATAAATGAATTCCCGGCAAACGTTTGCATAAGGCATTAAAGGACTGAATCTTAAAGAAAAAGCCTCTTTCTGAAAATATAGATGAAATATAAATACTAACTTTGTCGCGATCTTAGAAATAGTCCCATAAATCAATATAGAAAATGACTAAAACATTCATATTTATCTTTTTAGGCGGAGGTCTTGGAAGTGTACTTCGATTCTCTGTACAACAAATGTTGCACGAACGGATTGTCCCCTACTCTTTTCCATGGGCGACATTCACAGTCAATATCCTCGGAAGTTTCCTTATCGGATTATTTTATGCGTGGTCGGCACGCTTCAATTTAGCAACAGAATACCGGGTACTGCTGACAACCGGTTTATGTGGAGGTTTCACCACATTCTCTACTTTTTCAAATGATGGAGTAATTCTATTGAAACAAGGATTATACGGACTATTCTTCACCTATTTTATATTAAGCATCACGTTAGGAGTAATAGCAGCTATAGCTGGAGGAGTTATCGGAGGAAAATAAGAATTCAGTAACCGGTATCACTCACAAAACATGAATCTTTTACTGAACAAAAGCCGATTGTCCCTTGTTCTCTATTTAAAATAATTACAAATAATATCATAGTTATGAAAATAGAAAAGATTATCGGACGTGAAATCCTCGATTCAAGAGGAAACCCTACAGTGGAAGTAGATGTAATGTTGGAATCAGGCTTTATGGGCCGTGCTTCCGTTCCTTCCGGAGCTTCTACCGGAGAACACGAGGCATTGGAACTCCGTGATGGCGACAAAGGACGTTATGGAGGTAAAGGTGTGTTGAAAGCCGTAGAAAATATCAATAACATCATCGCTCCTCAG
>ERZ832522.4872-NODE-4872-length-12747-cov-3.132761_pt1 | contig 12747 bp, 9 predicted proteins | sample MGYA00519951_ERZ832522 | MGnify/ENA primary metagenome ERZ832522 (study PRJEB31850, sample SAMEA3708728) | human gut metagenome | biome: human gut; feature: human-associated habitat; material: faeces | place: China | collected 2014 ... | reverse complement strand
TTTCCGGGGAACGGGTGCGGACGCGGCGGCCGAAGTGGCGTACCAGGGCGCAGTAGTCGCAGTTATGGGGGCAGCCCCGGGAGGCGTGCACCTGGGGCCAGAGGGTGCTGTGCCCCACCATTTTGGAATAATTGTGGACTAAATTACGGTCTGCAATCGTCTCGAAGCGCTCCGGCGGGGGCGGATAGCCGGTGGAGCGCAGCTCCTCCCCCTCCATCCAGGCCAAGCCGGGGAAGTCCGGCCGCTCCCCGCGGCCCACCGCCTCCACGAAGGCGCGGATGGTCTCGTCCCCCTCGCCCAGCAGCACATAGTCACAGTGGCGCGCCGCCTCGGCGCAGTTCATGGAGGCGTGGAGACCGCCCAGCACCACCAGGCCCCGCCCGTGGGCCCGGAGGTGGTCGGCCAGCTCGTAGCCCCGGACGGCGGCGAAGGTGAAAATACCGATGAACACGATGTCCGCGTCCTCCACGTCGGCCATGTCGATGCGGGAGATGGACTCGCTGTACATATAGGTGTCATCGACCAGCTCCTTGACAATGGTAGCCAGGGTGTTGAGTCCCACAGAGGGGGTGCGGATGTAGCGGTCGTAGACGAAGTAGTTGAGGGGCGTGGGCTTATAGGGCCGGTTGCCCGGCTCGAGAAAGCGGATTTTCATAGGATACCTCCTCGCCACGGCGGCTTGGGTATGGGGAGCTTGTTTTCCCTATTCTATCACTTTGTACCTGTGGATACAAGGAGAGGGAGGAAGACCGTCTGTTTGGGGGGAAAACCTCTCCTTGACGATGGCGGGCGGGCGTGGGATAATAAAAAGAAACCAATCTTTGGGGGAGACAGCATGATCAATCGGCTGGTGCGGCTTTTCATCCAGGACTGCGACAATGTGACGGACCCGGCGGTGCGGGAGAAGTACGGCGTCCTGTCCGGGGCGGTGGGGATTGTGCTCAATCTGCTGCTGTCTGCGGGCAAGTTCTTCGCCGGCGTTGTGACCGGCTCCATCGCCATCACGGCGGATGCCTTCAACAACCTGTCCGACGCGGGCTCGTCGGTGGTGACTCTGGTGGGCTTTAAGCTGGCGGGACAGAAGGCCGACGATGGACACCCCTTCGGCCACGGCCGGGCGGAGTACCTGGCGGGGCTGCTGGTGAGCCTGATGATCCTCCTGGTGGGGCTGGAGCTGGGCAAGACCTCCATCGGGAAGATCCTCCACCCGGAGGCGGTGGACTTCTCCCCGGTGTCGGTGGCCATTTTGGCGGCTTCCATCCTGGTGAAGCTGTGGATGGGCCACTTCAACCGGACACTGGGGAAGAAGCTCGGCTCGGCGGCCATGGCGGCCACCGCCGCGGACTCCCTCTCCGACGTGGTGGCGACCTCCGCCGTGTTGGCGGGCACCCTGGCCGGACACTTCGCCCACCTGAGCATCGACGGCTGGGCGGGGGCGGTGGTGGCCGTCTTTATTCTGAAGGCGGGTTGGGGAGCCGCCAAGGACACCATTAACCCCCTGCTGGGGGCCAGCCCCGACCCGGAGCTGGTCCACGCAATCCGGGAGGTGGTGCTGTCGCATCCCCAGGTGGTGGGAATGCACGACCTCATCATCCACGACTACGGCCCGGGGCGGCGGCTGTGCTCTTTCCACGCCGAGGTACCCCAGGATGCCGACATCCTGGAGGCCCACGACGCCATCGACCACATCGAGCGGGAGATCCAGCAGAAGTTCGGCATTGAGACCACGGCGCACATGGACCCCATCGCCACCGACGACGAGTCGGTGAACCGCCTGCGGGAACAGGTGGCGGCCCTGGCAAGGGCCGTGGAGCCGGAGATGACCATCCATGACTTCCGGGTGACCAAGGGGCCCCAGCACACCAACCTGATTTTTGACGTGGTGGTGCCCCACCGCTGCCGCCTGCGGGACGAGGAGCTCTGCGAACGCCTGTCCGGGGCGGTGCGTGCCCTGGACGAGCGGTATTTTGCGGTCATTCAGGTGGACCGGGCCTATGTGGAGACCCGGTAACCCCCTTTTACAAAAAATTCACCCTTGTGGGGAAAAAAGCCGGTATAATACCGGAGAGAACAACATAGAAAAGGACGGTGCGCTATGGCCAGGAAGGTCCTGATTGTGGAAGACGACTCCAACATTGCCGAGCTTCTCCACCTCTATCTGGAGAAGGAGGGCTTTGAGACAGCGGTGGCCGGGGACGGCGGCAAGGGGGTGGAGCTGTTCCGCTCCTTCCACCCGGAGCTGGTGCTGCTGGACATCATGCTGCCTGTAATGGACGGCTGGTCGGTGCTCAAGAAGATCCGGGAGAACGACAAGACCCCAGTCATCATGCTCACCGCCAAGGGGGAGACCCAGGACAAGGTGGCCGGGCTGGAGGGGGGCGCGGACGACTATATCGTCAAGCCCTTTGAGATGAAGGAGGTCCTGGCCCGCATCCACGCTGTGCTGCGGCGCACCGCCGGCGGCGAGGAGGAGGGGGGCGCCAAAAAACTGGCCTTTGACAAGCTGGTCATCAATCTGGACTCCTATGAGCTGATCGTCAACGGCCAGCCGGTGGACACCCCGCCCAAGGAGCTGGAGCTGCTGTTCCACCTGGCCTCCTCCCCCAACCGGGTATTCACCCGCAACCAACTGCTGGATGAGGTGTGGGGCTTTGACTACTTCGGAGACTCCCGCACTGTGGACGTGCATATCAAGCGCCTGCGGGAGAAGCTGGAGGGCGTCAGCGAGCAGTGGAGCCTCAAAACCGTGTGGGGTGTCGGTTACAAGTTTGAGGTTGTGAGCGGCGCATGAAGAGCCTGTACGGACGGCAGTTCCTGCTGACGGCGGGGATGATTCTCATCTCCTTCGCCCTGCTGGGGACCGCCTTTATCGGCCTGTCCTACCAGTATACAATCCGGGAAACCCGGGACTCCATGGAGCGCAACGCCGATTATGTGGCCGACTTCACCGCCAAGGTGCGGGCCGAAGGGATCGACGTGCGGGACATGGCCTACCAGCTCTATGTTGCCAATGTGGCCCACATCGCCAACGCCTTTGTTCTGGTCACCGAGGCGGATGGGGAGCTGGTACTCTGTTCCGATGGAGCGACGATCCAGAGCGGGCTGGGGGGGAACTATCTGCCCCAGTCCATCGTCAGCCAGCTCCAAAAGGAGGGCGGCTACAGCGGTATGACCACTCTGGGCGGCCTGTTTCCGGAGAAACGCTTTGTGGCGGGCACCCCCATCACGATAGCAACGAAACGAAGTACGTCCAGCCATACGATATGCGGACGTTCAGCAGTAGTGTTATTCATGACAAGAATTATTTTCTTCAACAGGATGTAAAAGTAAGTAATCTTATCAAATCATACAAGACAGGGTTATCCTCTCTTATATTCGGAAGGAATAATGCCGGTATGTTTGGTAAATGCCCTGCGGAACGTACTGATGGAATGAAAACCGGAACGTTCGGCAATATCCTGGATACTGGCCAAAGGTTCGGCATCCATCAAGCGTTTGCTCTCTTCCACACGGAACTGGTTCACATAATCGGAAAAAGACATTCCCAGCTCTTTATTGAATAGTTGTGAGAGATAAGAACGGCTGATAGGGAACACGCGTTGTAAATCAGTAAGCCGCAAATCATCATTCAGGTAAGGTTTTTCCCTTTCAAACCAGGTATTCACCTCTTCAGCATAGCGTTTGAAAAGAGCCCCTCGCTGCTCCTCGTCATCGTCGTCTTCCTCGTCATCCACACTCAACGGAAGATCCCATCCGTTTTTAAAGGAGTGTTCAATCCGGATATTCTTAAGGAATAATGCTTTATAGAAGAAATAAAACCATACAACCAGCATAATAGCCTTAATAACAACATACAGGATCGTTCTGTCGGTCAGCAACAAAACCACATAAAGGAAATAGAGAATAGATAACACGATCATTATCCGCTTCAACCATCTCAAGTCATAATTTTCAGGATCCGAAACATTCTCGCTCAGATAAGCGGAATACTCATCGGCGTACTTTACGACAAGATATATCGGTAAAATCATATAAAAAAGAGTAAGAACCAGTACCAATAAACGCAGGAATACATCCATATTAAAGTGCGTAAACACGTCTTTTATCGAATAAAATATATGAATTTCTCCGCCTGACAAACGATAAATAAGATAAGATAAACCGCCTATCACAACAGGCGAAAGAAAAACTGCAAACCGCTTTATAGTAAGAAAACCGGGACGTAGCTTTTCAATCACATAACAGTCAAGGCAAGCAGTCACAAAACAACTTGCAATTAGTACGTCGGGATGAAATGTTACCTTCACGTCATCGACATAAGAATTAATAGAAATCCGGATCACAGCCATCAAGGCCCACATAATCATACTCCAGCCTAAAATATGTCGTGCCCGGTTACCGAATGACCTTAATAACATCATAATACCGCCTAAAATGCATAGGCCGATTATCTGCATACTTAATAAAAACTGTATTTTGTCTAACATACTCCTATCGCCTCGTTTATCTATAAACAAATTGCACTCTCAAATAGTTGATTTGCATCATATTTAGACAATTTGACGTCTTTAGATTATTTGCATCATGCGTTTTTATACGATTTCATCGTGGTTTTATACCGTATGATCCCTCTTTTTGCTCAAACCGCCGGATATTTGCAATATGAAATTTGATACAAAAATAACATAAAAGTATGAGAAATTTATTACTATTTATTACACTGATTTCCTGTTTGGCAGGTTGCTCTAACGAAGGCAATATCGTAGCCATTGAGAGTATTAGCGCAAAAGAAAAACCATTAAGAATTATTACACGTATTTTAACTACAAAATCTGCGAATTTCGTGCAAGAATTCAAAGACGGATCGGAAATAGGACTACTGATCACCCGCGAAAATGACGGTGGCCTATATGATGAGGATAGTGATTATATAAATGTAAAAGCGAAAGCAAGTTTAATTAGTAATAAAATCTCCTGGCAACAAACGCCGGAAGTCTCCCTTAACTTCGACCCGGCCACCGTGTATGCCTATTATCCGTATCAGTCGCAAATGAGACTGAGTGCAGCCAGTATTCCTGTAAAGTTATCATCGGATGCAACTCAAACTCCCGACTATATGTATGGCACACACGCTGTTGGTCAGAAAATAGTGAACAGTATTTCACCTGTAGTGATCCTGAATATGAACCATGCTTTGTCTCTTATCTCCTTTCAAATCAACTTGCAGGAAGGAGAAAACAAAGATTATCAGCTAAGTGCCATCCAGGTTGGAAACAAGGCCGGAGGAAGCACACTTATTTGTAGGGGTATGATGGATATCAGAACCGGAGAAATTACCGGAACAGCAGGCTGCAAGACCTCCACCCGGTTGAACCTCGAGGAAACTGTTACACTGACGAAAGAGTTTTGTGATCCGCAGCATATCAGGGTATTCCCGACATCGGGTCCCATAGCTGAAGGAGACATTGAAGCCCTCTTTACAATAAATGGAAGTTCATATAAATATAAAATTCCCGCTCAAACAGTTTGGGAAAAAGGACATAAATACCTCTACAAATTAACTCTCAGCGGAGAGGCTCTTACATTGAAAGAGGTATCCGTTACCGACTGGATACAGGGTAATGGTAAAGATGCTACAAGCAGCATTATGTAAGTTTTATTTTATGTTTTGGTTATGGTTTAGAATCACTGGGTAACTGTATTTTGTTGCGATGCCGATGCACTGGTGCCCGGATGTACGGACGATTCGTCTGATAGAGCAGACAGTCCGGCATTGCAAGAAGAAATACAGTTACCGCCAAGGAAGGAAAGCAGTCTCCCTCACAACCCCGACATCCGGTTAAGAGGCCTAAAAAACAACCTTCCGACAGGATTCTATAAGTGTAAACGCCGTGGCAAGTTGTTCCATGCTTCTTGCCACCGGCCACTACACCGAAACAACCATCCGGGATACGGCAGCGGCCGGTCCTTTCTGAAAATGATTGAACGAACTAACTCGTGAGAGTTACGTATACATTTAATTAATACTAAAATAGTAGTAATGAAGCCGGCCCCGAATACCGCGTCCTGCACTCAACAGGGCGCATATTCCCTCTCAACTTATCGCCGACAACACTCTTTTATTTGACTATAAACCTTGCCGGGGCCGGTTTCATTATGCTACTATTACAATTTCACAGGAAATAGATAGGAAAATTAAAAATCCTATTTACATTTGCAAATAAACGTATATCTAAAGACGTTCAATAAATGGCAAATCCGGATTCAAATAACTTCAACTCATTATATACAAAGTATTACAGAAAGGCCTTTCTGTTCACAAAATCCTATGTACATGATGAAGCAGTTGCAGAAGATATCGTATCCGAATCGTTCATCAAATTGTGGGAAAAACTAAAACAAGAAGAGATCGACTATAGCGACTATCTACTGTTATCCATATTGAAAAACAAAGCTTTAAATTATCTGAAACATGAAGCTATCAAGGCTGAAACCATTCATTCTTTGACTGATATCAGTCAAAGAGAACTGGAAATCCGCATATCCACCCTACAAGCTTGCGTCCCCGAAGACATCTTTTCAAAAGATGTCAAAGAGATCATCACAAAAACACTAAAGATATTACCCAGCCAGACACGCCGCATCTTCGTTCTGAGTCGGTTCCAGCACAAAGGGAACAAAGAGATCGCCCAGATTCTGAATCTGAGTGAAAAAAGTATTGAATATCATATATCCAAAACATTGAAAGCATTGCGTATTAATCTAAAAGACTATCTCCCCCTATTTTATTTTTTATTTTTTTGATCGTCAATTTAGGGATGAAGGTTTCTGAGTTGTTTTAAAGATAGAGGGCAACCTAGAAACATTCATACTGACAGATCAATGGAGCAGAAATTATTACATAAATATATTGCCGGTGATGCCAATCCACAGGAGAAGGAAACAGTAATTCGCTGGATAGAAGCAGATAAAAAAAACATGGAAGAATTCCTGTCTGCCCGAAAATTATATGATCTTACTGTTTGGCAGAATGATCTGGTAACGGAAACTTATGCACCAGCCGGTAGACTTCGTAAAATCTGCATCGAATTTGCTAAAATTGCAGCCATCTTTATCGGTTCTATTATTCTCATCACTATTTTCTATCCGGCAAATGAAACCGTACCAGCGGAAACCGGCATACAAAAACTATATGTGCCGGCCGGTCAGAGAGCAGAACTAACTTTATCCGATGGCACAAAGGTCTGGTTAAATGCCAAAACGACTTTTTCATTTCCGGACCATTTTGATGATCACCAAAGAAATGTGATACTGGACGGGGAAGCATATTTCGATGTCGCACATAATGAAAAGTCCCCTTTCGTCATTCAAACGGAAAAATACAATGTCAAAGTACTAGGTACGGAATTTAATGTCCGTGCCTATAAGGAAGATGAGATTTATGCCTTCGAAACAGCCTTGATCAACGGCTCCGTTGAAATTGAAACGGCAGACCACGCCGTGAAAAAACAATTACAACCCAAAGAAAAAGCCTATGCGGAAAATGGGCAATTAGAAATAAAACCGATCACAGAATTCGATCAATACCTGTGGAAAGATGGATTAATCTGTTTTGACGACAACAATCTGGCAGAGATATTCAAAAAATTGGATTTCTATTATAATATTCCTGTCAAAATCGAAAATACGAAGATATTAGACAAGCGGTATACAGGGAAATTCAGGTCCAGCGACGGCATCGAACATATCCTGAAAACTTTACAACTAAAAACAAAGTTCCGCTATGAAAGAAAAGAATATCCGGATAATATAATTGTAATCAAATAAAATATTCACTTTAAATCTACATGCCTATGAAATATAAATAAAAGCAATTTGAAAAATCCGGAATGTGCTGTAACACACTCCGGATGAAGTCAATACCAGAGAACTTTCAAAAATCTAATAGTATTAACTAAGCATACAAAAGTATGAAAAATAAATTGTATTGGGATTATTGTATCCTATTAATACCGAATAAACACATTTTAAACATTATGAAAATAGCCTTTATATGCCTTTTTATTTTCATAAGTGGTATGTTTGCAACTGAAGCGGAATCTCAAAACGCAAGAATTTCTTTAAAACAGACAACCAGTGTACTGGACCTGATCAATATTATTGAAAATCAGACGGATTATCTCTTTGTCTATGACAAGAAGGAGATTGATCTGAATCGTCAAATATCCGTCAAGGCACAGAATAAAACAGTTGCAGAGATCCTTCTGACAATATTTAAGAATACCGACATTGTATATGCAATGCAGGGAAACAATATTGTCCTGATGAAAAAGAGTTCCGAATCCATACCGGTCATCCAACAACGGACGGTACGGGTAACAGGTATCGTAACAGATGAAAAAGGGGATCCGCTGGCAGGTGTCAACGTTTCGGCAAAAGGGACAACTAACGGAACGATAACAGACATAGACGGACGCTTTTCCATCATGGCAGAACCTGAAACCATCCTGCAATTTTCCTATATAGGTTATATGAATCAGTTCATTAAAGTAGGAAACAGTACTTCTGTCACGATCTCCATGAAAGAAGATACCCAGGCATTGGACGAGGTTGTGGTCGTCGGTTTCGGTACACAGAAAAAAGTAAATTTATCCGGATCGGTATCTTCGGTCAATATGAGTACATTGACAGAGAGCCGCCCTATAACAAACATTTCAAATGCTTTGGCAGGATTAGCTGCCGGTTTACAGGTGACATCATCCAATAACCGCCCCGGAGACGATAATGCCAGTATACTTATCCGTGGTAAAGGAACACTAAATAACTCCTCCCCCTTAGTAATCATCGACGGAATGGAAGGAGAAATGAATAGTTTAAACGTACATGATATTGAAAATATATCTGTATTAAAAGATGCCTCCTCCGCAGCGATCTACGGTTCACGGGCTGCAAACGGCGTTATTCTTATCACGACTAAGACCGGAAAGGAAGGAAAGCTCAAAGTTTCATATAACGGATATGTCGCTTTCCAGAGCATTCGTCCCGGTGTATTGGATCCTGTCAGTAATTACGCCGATTATATGGAATACATCAACAGCGGTTATAACAACAGTAACCAGGCACTGCCGTATTCTCAAACCTCTATCTCTGCATGGAGAGAGGATAACGGGCAAAACCCTCTAAAATATCCGAATACAAACTGGATAGAAGATACCTTTTCCACCGGAGTAGGAACAAATCACACATTGTCTATGAGCGGAGGAACTGAAAAGATCCAGTTCTACGGAGCATTCGGTTACTTTGACAATCCGGGAGTGCTCGAAAATGCAGGATACCGGAAATATAATGCCCGGACAAATATCAACGCACAGTTGACATCCTGGTTGAAAATGGGAATGAATGTAAGTGGCTTCGTGGGAAAAGCAGAGCCAGGTAATGCCGGACAATCCGCTACTGAAGCCGGAGAACAAGCCAGTGTCGGTGCATTCACATGGGGATGGGCGACAAGCCCTGCTATGATTCTGAGACATGACGGCAGATACGGAGGTATCCAGAATGTCGAGGATGACGTATCGGAATCCGGGAATAATGTATTAAAGGTTTTAAATTCCACAAAAGGAGAAAATACGACCAGAAATATAAAATCCCGTTTCCATATCACCTTGCAACCAATTAAGGATTTATCCGTCACAGGTTCATATTCGTATGAATACACCGAACAAGGAATCAAAACAATACCTGTATTCAACGACGTGTGGGACTTTGGTAAAGATCAGATAATCTTCAAAGGAGAAGGCGAATCTTATATTACCGAAAAAGAGTATAAGCGGGAACGCAATTATATGGATATTGTTGCCAACTACAATCACCGTTTCCTGGACGACCGACTGGGACTGACGGCCATGGTTGGTGCCAGCCAGGAGCAATATAAATACGAATGGTTCAATGTTACCCGTAAAAATCTGACAGCACCAAACGGTACGGTACTGGATGCTGCCAACGGGCAAATATCGACAGGGGGAAATATGACGCAATGGGTTATGCGTTCGTATTTCGGCCGTTTGAACCTGGATTGGGAAAACAAATATCTGTTAGAATTTAACTTACGTTCCGACGGTTCTTCCAGATTCTTATCCGACTCACGCTGGGGATATTTTCCTTCAGGTTCAATTGCATGGCGTATGGATCAGGAAGAATTCCTGAATAGCACGGATTGGCTGAGTAATTTGAAAATACGCGCCTCTTACGGTTCTTTAGGTAATAACTCCGTAGGAAATTACTCTGCAATTTCCAGTTACGGTTCCGCCAATTATGTACTCAACAACGGAGTATCAACGGGTTGGGCGATAACGGCCCTTGCCAATGCCGGACTGACCTGGGAAAAAACGAAAGTAACCGATATAGGTTTCGATTTCGGAGTTTTAGATAACCGTCTCTACGGAACTTTTGACTGGTTCAATAAAAAAACGGAAGGTATCCTGATACAGCTGCCATCTCCTTTAGTGCACGGCTCCGCTACAACTCCAACCTCAAACGCGGCCGAAGTGACTAATAAAGGAATAGAATTAACTTTGGGATGGAGAGACAAAGCCGGAGATTTCGATTATGGGATCAATCTCAATTATACCCATGTGACCAACAATGTTGATAAATTTAAAGGAGAAGACTATAGCCTGAACGGGATATACATGACCAAAGAAGGGCTTCCTATCAACTCCATGTATATGTATGTTGCTGATCGTATTATCCAGACAGACGACGATTTAGCTATCGTAAACGACATGTTAGCCAAAAATCCGGACGCTTTCAGTCAATTAGGAGGCGTTCCTCAAAAAGGTGATATCCTGTTTAAGGATTTGAACGGAGATAATAAAATCGACCCGACCAATGACCGCGACATAGTTGGAGACACCAACCCGAAACATATGTTCGGACTTAATCTGTCTGCAGGCTATAAAGGGTTTGATTTCTCCATCTTTATGCAAGGAGTTATAGGAGCTAAAGGATACCTGAATGAAAAATACTTTACATCAACAGTACAAAGAGGCTATCAGATAACAAAAGAAATAGCTGAAAATAGTTGGACGGATGGCATGACAAATGCCAAATATCCAAAGCTAACCTATCAAACGGCAGTCAACAATCAGGCCAACACACTGTGGATTCAGAAAAAAGATTATCTGAAAATCCGCAATATTCAATTAGGCTATACATTGCCTAAATCAGTATTGAGCAAGGTGCAGCTCGAAAAAGTCCGTTTGTATGGCAGCCTGGAGAATTTCTTTACATTCACCGGCTATAAAGGGATCGATCCGGAATTGGATGACCTGAGTTATCCAACGATGAGACAAGCTGTTATTGGAGTAAATATCGAATTTTAAAATAGATCGACATGAAAAAATCAATAAAATATATAAGTTCAGTTCTTACAAGCCTTGTATTATTGAGCGGATGTTATGATCTGGATCAATATCCGGCCGACAAGGTTAATTCCGGTTCTTTCTGGCAGGATGAAGCAGATGCCCAGGAAGGTATGATGGGAGTATATGCAGCTATGAAGAAAGACGAGGTTTTCAGTATTTATTATACCCGCGATTGTTTGAGCGACATCGGTATCGGGTTGAACTGGGGACTTTATGGTTTCATAGAAGTGGCGCAAGGCCAAAGCAACTCTACTACCGGATTATACAAATCTGTATGGCAACGCCTATACGACGGTATCGCCCGGGCAAATACATTGATCACCAATGTACCTTCAGTCGATATGTCCGACGATCTAAAAACTCAATACCAAGCTGAGGCACGGTTTATGAGAGCTTTATATTATAATGAACTTTTGAATCTTTATGGAGGAGTTCCCCTGTATGACGAAACGACCAGCATAGAAAAAGAATATGACAACATGTATAAAACCAGAAATACGGAAGCAGAAGTCCTCGATTTTATTCTGAAAGATCTGGAAAATGCATGCACATATCTCCCCAAAACATGGGATGGCGGAAATAAAGGACGTGCCACAAAAGGTGCAGCTTACGCATTAAAAGGAAAAATACTGCTTTATGCCAAACAATATGCGGAAGCAGCCAAAGCTCTGGAGGAAGTTCGTAACGGAGGTTACGGATATGCTTTAAATCCTGATTATGCAGAATTGTTCAAGCCGGGTGGCGATGAAAGTTCAGAAATGATATTTGCCGTTCAAAACCTGGGCGGAGCCAGTACGGCTTATGGTATGCCTGTTCATTATATCGCCAATCGCGCCTCATACGGAGGATGTATCAACTGCCTGGTTCCCTCTGTCGAACTGGTGGACATGTATGAATATAAAGACGGACGCCCATTCGATTGGGATGAATTGTTTCCCGGTTTTTCAACCAATAAAAGTATAAAAGAAAAAGTCTTTTATTCCACCTTCGACGAAAAAGGCCAATACGTTGCTGCATATCCTGAAAATGTGGATAAACTACGGAAAATGTATTCAGAGCGGGATCCGCGTATGGAGTCTACCATTATTTTACCCTATACGGAAAACCTGTACAAAGGTTGGGTTAACAATGCGAAAAAAGACTGTGAAATGGTACTCGCCCCATCGAATCCGGCCAATGAAACATACGGATATTGCAGAAATGCCTTCGGTCATAACGAAGTCTGTTACGCCGCGGGAAGACTCATTGGCGACCAGTTCAAAGTGATAAGTTTCTCCTCTGATCACGCAGCCGATTGCAACTAAGGCGTCCAGATCCGGATAGC
>ERZ832522.4865-NODE-4865-length-12761-cov-4.549740_pt1 | contig 12761 bp, 9 predicted proteins | sample MGYA00519951_ERZ832522 | MGnify/ENA primary metagenome ERZ832522 (study PRJEB31850, sample SAMEA3708728) | human gut metagenome | biome: human gut; feature: human-associated habitat; material: faeces | place: China | collected 2014 ... | reverse complement strand
GTGGCTTACGAAACCTCGGGCAACGTGGCCGTGCACGACGACGTGGTGCTGCAAACGATCGACACCGCCCGCGAATGCGGTTTCGAAGACAAATACGACGAAGTGAAAGCGATCATCGCCGGTAAGCGCAAAGGCGAACCCGAACCGTTGGAACTCCGCAAGCTGAAAGGCTCGATCCGCCGCGCCGAAGCGAAGGCGGCCTGCCGGCACATGGGGCTGAACGACCGGACAAATGTCCACTTCCTGAACCTGCCGTTCTACGAAACGGGAGGCGTCAAAAAGGGACTGCTGACCGAGAACGACATTTCGCGCGTCGTAAAATTATTGCAGGAACTCAAGCCCGACCAAATCTATGCCGCCGGCGACCTGTCCGACCCGCACGGAACGCACCGCACCTGCATCGAAGCGGTCATCGAGGCGATGTACCAGATACAGAACGAACCCTGGGTGAAAGATTGCCGGTTCTGGCTCTACCGGGGCGCATGGCAGGAATGGGATTTGGACATGGTCGACATGGCCGTGCCGCTCAGCCCGGACGAGGTGGTGCAGAAACGCCACGCCATCTACCGCCACCTGTCGCAGAAGGACGTGATGCCGTTCCCCGGCGAAGACAAGCGCGAATTTTGGCAGCGCGCCGAAGAACGTACGCAGAATACCGCCCGGATGTACGACAAGCTGGGAATGGCCGAATATCAAGCGATCGAAGTATTTGTCAGACTGGACCTTTTCAAACTATAAAAAACACAAATCCTTTAATTTATTGAAACCATGAAAAAAATCCTAATCCTGATGAGTTGCGCGGCCTTGCTGTTCTGCGGTTGCAAAGACGACGAAGACAACCAGGCTAAAGTAAGCCGCGAATACCAGACCCGTATCGGTCTCGGACAGGATGGTTATCTCGGAAGTGAAACGAACAATCTGAATCAGCTAAATACGCTGCTCGAAGAAGGTATCGCAAATATCAATAAACAATTCGGAGCCAAATTCACGATCAACGCAACGGGCGACACCGAGGAAGAAGCTTACGCACAGTGCGATGCACAGGCCAAGCAGAAATACGAGGAGCAAAGCGCGTCGATTAAGGCCGCTCTGGTCGCTCTACAAACTTCATTCAACACGAAAAAAGCAGAATTATTGCCTTCGTTTACCGAAGACGAGAAAAATAAGTATTACATCAACGACGTCGCGTACGGGATGGTGTCTTATCAAAAAAGCATCGCGATCGCTCCCGGATACGAAGACATCTACATCGTGGAAGACACTGCCAACCAAGTGACTTTCAAGGCGGGAAAGGGCGACGTCCAATAACGTTATTTACAGAATGTCCGGGTTGAGACCCCGTTTATGGCCGGTTACGGCTGCCCATAATGGTCCAGAACGTTCACAACCGAGAACAAATAAAATATTTTTAATTATGAGAGTCATCATCGAACCCAACGGCGAACAGGTATCGGCCTGGGGAGCCGCCTACATTGCCAAACGCATCAACGAACACAACAAAAAGGAGAAACGGCCTTTCGTACTGGGTCTTCCGACGGGTTCCACCCCGTTGGGCACCTATAAAAAGTTGATCGAATACTGCAAAGCGGGCAAAGTTTCGTTCGCCAACGTCGTAACGTTCAACATGGACGAGTACGTAGGCATTCCGAAAGACCATCCGGAAAGCTACCATTCGTTCATGTGGAACAACTTCTTCAGCCACATCGACATCAAACCCGAAAACGTCAACATCCTGAACGGCAATGCGCCCGACCTATGCAAGGAGTGCGCCGACTACGAAGCCCGTATCCGGGCCGCAGGCGGCATCGATTTGTTCATGGGCGGCATCGGCCCCGACGGACACCTCGCGTTCAACGAACCTTTTTCGTCGCTGAACTCGCGGACGCGCGTCAAATCGCTGACCAAGGATACGATCATCGCGAACTCGCGCTTTTTCGGCGGCAACGTCGACCTGGTTCCCAAAACGGCGTTGACCGTGGGCGTGGGCACCGTGATGGACGCCCGCGAGGTGATGATCCTGACGATGGGACACAACAAAGCGCGCGCGCTGGCCGCCGGCATCGAAGGCAGTTACAGCCACCAGTGGACGATCAGCGCGTTGCAAGTACATCCCAAAGGAATCATCGTCTGCGACGAGGACGCGACCGACGAACTGAAAGTAGGTACTTACAAATACTTCAAAGACATCGAGTCGGCGAACCTCGATCCGGCGAAACTGTTCGCATAGGTTCCCCGTTTTACGGCATATTCTCGAAAAGCCCTCGGAAACGGGGGCTTTTTTATTATATTTGCGCAAATTAACCGCACTAACACACAGACATGGCAGACGAAAAAATCATATTCTCGATGGTCGGAGTCAGCAAGACTTTCACGAACCAGAAAAAAGTGCTGAACGGCATCTACCTGTCGTTTTTCTACGGGGCTAAAATCGGGATCATCGGGCTGAACGGCTCCGGGAAATCGACGCTGATGAAGATCATCGCCGGGCTGGACAAGAATTTCCAGGGCGAAGTGGTCTTCTCTCCGGGCTATACGGTCGGCTACCTCGAACAGGAACCGCAGTTGGACGATACGAAAACCGTCCGCGAAGTGGTCGAGGAAGGGTGCGCCGACGTGGTCGCGCTGCTGAAAGAGTACGAAGAGGTCAATGCGAAGTTCATGGAGCCGATGGACGACGACCAGATGGCGAAGCTGATCGAACGGCAGGGCGAGCTGACCGAACTGATCGACCACAAGAACGGCTGGGAACTGGACGCCACGCTCGAACGCGCGATGGACGCGTTGCGGTGTCCGGACGCCGACCAATCCGTCAAACACCTGTCGGGCGGCGAACGCCGCCGCGTGGCGCTGTGCCGGCTGCTGTTGCAGCAACCGGACGTACTGCTGCTCGACGAGCCGACGAACCACCTCGACGCCGAGAGCATCGACTGGCTCGAACAGCACCTGCAACAGTACAAGGGAACGGTCATCGCCGTTACGCACGACCGCTATTTCCTCGACAACGTGGCCGGCTGGATCCTCGAACTCGACCGCGGCGAAGGCATTCCCTGGAAAGGCAATTACAGCAGTTGGCTCGAACAGAAATCGAACCGTCTCGCGCAGGAAGAGAAGCAGGAGAGCAAACGGCGCAAAACGCTGGAGCGCGAGCTGGAATGGGTTCGCATGGCCCCGTCCGCCCGCCACGCGAAGAGCAAAGCCCGTCTGTCGGCCTACGACAAGATGCTGAACGAAGATACGAAACAAAAGGAGGAAAAACTCGAAATCTACATCCCGAACGGCCCGCGCCTCGGCGACGTGGTGATCGAAGCGCAGGACGTGTCGATGGGCTACGGCGACCGGCTGCTGTACGAACATTTGAGCTTCTCGTTGCCGCCCGCCGGAATCGTCGGCGTGATCGGCCCGAACGGGGTCGGCAAGACCACGCTGTTCCGGCTGATTATGGGGATCGAAAAGCCGCTGCACGGCTCGTTCCGCGTCGGCGAGACGGTCAAGCTGGCCTACGTCGACCAGCAACACGCGTCGATCGACCCGGAAAAGACGGTTTACCAGGTCATCTCGCAGGACAGCGAGCTGATCCAGCTCGGCGGCCGCAGCGTCAACGCCCGCGCCTACGTATCGCGCTTCAACTTCAGCGGCGCCGACCAGGAGAAAAAGTGCGGCGTGCTGTCGGGCGGCGAACGCAACCGGCTGCACCTGGCCCTCGCGCTGAAGGAGGAGGGCAACGTGCTGCTGCTCGACGAGCCGACCAACGACATCGACGTGAACACGCTGCGCGCCCTCGAAGAAGGGTTGAATAACTTTGCAGGATGCGCCGTAGTGATCTCGCACGACCGCTGGTTCCTCGACCGCATCGCCACGCACATCCTCGCGTTCGAAGGCGACTCGCAGGTCGTGTTTTTCGAAGGCGGTTACAGCGAATACGAAGAGAACAAGCGCAAACGCCTCGGCGACGACACCCCGCACCGGGTGAAATACCGCAAACTGGTCGCCGACTAAACACCGACAGCGTATGAAAACCTCACTCGGACACCTACCGCAGCGCAAAGCGGAGGAACTCGAAATCCTCACAAAGTACATCCGCAGGGCCGTACCGGCCCAAATGGTTATCTTGTTCGGCAGCTATGCGCGCGGCAACTGGGTCGAACTCGACGAACGGTTCGACTACGGGGTTCATACGACTTTCCAAAGCGACTACGATATCCTGGTGCTAGTCGAGCACGGAGTGGAACCTTACGGGGCCGCACGGAAGTTGGATCGTGTAGAAGATGTTTTCGCAAGAAACACCCGTTCGGATACCCCGGTCAGTTTTATACTGGAACATATCCAAACTTTTAATAAATATCTCGCAGAAGGTCGGTATTTCTGGACGGACATCGCCGAAGAGGGGATCATGCTGTACGACAACGGGAAGTTTACGCTCGATACGCCGTGCGAACTGAATGCACAAGAGTTTAAAGGACAGGTACAGGAATATTTTGAGGAATGGAACGGTCGCGGAGAAACATTCTATAAATACGCTGCCCTAGCGCACTCCAACAAAGATCATAAATTTTCCATTTTCAATTTCCATCAAGCATGTGAATCTTTCCTCCACACGATCAGACTGATCCACACCCTTAAAAAACCGAGGATACACGACCTCGAAAAACTGGTAAAATCCTGTAAAGTGCATACGCCGGAAATCCTTGCATTTTTTCCGACCGACACAGAAGAGAGCAAACGCTTGTTCAAAATATTGAACGACGCCTATATCGCCGCACGCTACGATCCGAAATACACGATCGCCCCGGCGGACATCGACCGCATCCGGCCGCACGTCGAACTGCTGCGCCAGATCACCCGCAACGCTTACGATAAAAAGATCGCCGAACTGGACGCTTTGATCGACAGTTCGCCAACGAAATAAAATTTTAGAAAACACACCGTCATGGCACAAAAACCATCCATTCCGAAGGGCACACGCGATTTCGGCCCGGACGAGATGATTAAACGCACCTACATTTTCGACACGATAAAAAGCGTCTTCCGCACCTACGGATTCCTGCCGCTCGAAACGCCGGCGATGGAAAACCTCTCGACGCTGCTCGGAAAATACGGCGACGAGGGCGACAAGCTGCTCTTTAAAATCCTGAATTCGGGGGACTTCCTGAGCGGAGTCGCACCCGAAACGTTGCAGGATGCCGACGCCAACCGCAACGCGCTGTCGGTGAAAATGTGCGAAAAAGGATTGCGTTACGACCTCACCGTACCGTTCGCCCGCTACGTCGTACAACACCAGAACGAAATCTCGTTCCCGTTCCGGCGCTACCAGATCCAGCCGGTATGGCGCGCCGACCGGCCGCAGAAGGGACGCTACCGCGAGTTTTTCCAGTGCGACGTCGATATCATCGGCAGCCGCAGCCTGCTCAACGAAGTCGAGCTGATCGAAATCGTGGCGGCCGTGTTCAAAAAACTCGGCATCCGGATCGCGCTGAAGATGAACAACCGCAAGATCCTGTACGGCATCGCCGAGACCATCGGTCACGCCGACAAGATGACCGACATCACCGTGGCGATCGACAAACTCGAAAAGATAGGAATCGAAGCGGTCAACGAAGAGCTGCTTTCGAAAGGTATCTCCGAGCAGGCCGTGGCCGCGCTGCAACCGATCCTGTCGCTCAACGGTACGAACCGCGAGAAGCTGCGACAGTTGCGCGCGGTGATCGGCGGCAGCGAAACAGGAATCGCCGGCATCGACGAGATGGAAACGATCTTCGGATACGTCGAAGCGCTTGGCACGGAATTGGATATCGAACTGGACCTGTCGCTGGCGCGCGGGCTGAACTACTACACCGGCGCGATCTTCGAAGTAAAGGCGAAGGATTTCGCGATCGGCAGTATCTGCGGCGGCGGACGCTACGACGACCTGACCGGAATTTTCGGTATGCCGGGCATGTCGGGAGTAGGCATCTCGTTCGGAGCCGACCGGATCTACGACGTGATGTGCGGACTCTGTCTCTACCCCGAAGAAGCGGGCGTCACCACGCGGGTTTTGTTTCTGAATTTCGGGGAAACCGAACAACCGGCCGCCTTGCGCGCGATGAAACAACTGCGGGCCGCAGGCATCCCATGCGAAATGTACCCCGACGCCGCGAAGATGAAAAAGCAGATGGAATACGCCAACCGGCGCGCGATCCCGCTGGTGGTGATCATCGGCAGCGACGAACTGGCCGCCGGAAACGCCACCGTCAAAAACATGGCGACCGGCGAACAGCAGGCCGTTCCGCTGGCGGAACTGGCCGCGCGCCTGCAATAATGCGCCGGCGAGGCGCGTTATCACAAGGACATTAAAGATACTGCAATGATAAGAATGAAAATCCATATCCTGCTGGCGACGCTGCTGTTCGCGGCGCCGGCGCTTGTTTCGGCCCAGAACGACGCGAAAGACGATCCGGCCGGCAACCTGCAGAAATTCCAGCAGTTCTACCGTTACCTGAACGGCGCCTACGTCGATACGGTACACAACAATGAGCTGGTCGAAAGCGCGATCCGCGAAGTGCTGCTGCAACTCGACCCGCATTCGACTTACGTATCTCCCGAGGAGATGGTCGAAGTCAAGGAGAGCTTCGACGGCAGTTTCAGCGGCATCGGCATCGAATTCAACGTACTGCGCGATACGATCATCGTGGTCAACGTCATTTCGGGCGGTCCCGCCGAACAGGTGGGCCTGCTCCCCAACGACCGGATCGTCGCGGTGGACGGCAAAAGCTCGGTCGGCGTCAAACAGATCGACGTGCCGAAACTGCTGCGCGGGCCGAAAGGCAGCCGGGTAGAGACGCGGATCGTCCGCCACGGCGGCGGCGAACCGCTCGACTTCACGATCGTGCGCGACAACATTCCGATCAATACGGTGGACGCCGCCTACAAGGTCGATCCGAAGACCGGTTACATTCGGATCAACCGTTTCGCGAACAATACTTACAAGGAGTTCACGGACGCCGTGCAGAAACTGGGGCCGATGGACGCCCTGATCCTCGACCTGCGCAGCAACGGCGGCGGGCTGATGGGCGGAGCCGTACAACTGAGCAACTTTTTCCTACCCGAAGGTTCGGTGATCGTATCGACCGAAGGGATGCGCGTGCCGCCCGACCGAATCGTCGCGAAAGAAGACGGCCCGTTCACGAAAGGGAAGGTGATCGTGCTGATCAACGAGACTTCGGCTTCGGCCAGCGAGATCGTATCCGGAGCGATTCAGGACTGGGACCGCGGCCTGCTGATCGGCCGGCGCACGTTCGGCAAGGGACTCGTCCAACGGCAGTTCCCGTTACAGGACGGCTCGGCGGTGCGGCTGACCGTAGCGCGCTACCACACGCCGACCGGACGCATGATCCAGCGCCCGTATGAAAACGGCAATTTGGACGCCTATTATGAAGATTTCAACAAACGGTTCGAACCGGGAGCTTCCGATTCGGTCGGCGGCGACACCACGCAGCGGTTCAAAACCCTGCGTAGCGGCCGCACCGTCTACGGCGGCGGCGGAATCACGCCCGACATCGTCGTACCGCTCGATACGTCGGACTATACGAAATACTGGGGCAGCCTGGTGCGTCAGGGCGTCATCAACGAATTCGTCATCGAATACCTGGACGAGAACCGTCCGGCGCTGTCGTCGCGTTACGCGGCTCCCGAAAAGTTCGTCAGCGACTTCACCGTCTCCGACGACGTGCTCGACGCCCTGACGGCCAAGGCCACGAAAAAGGGGATCGCCTTCGACGTCGCAGAGTTCGAACGTTCGAAAAAAGCGCTGAAAACCCAATTGAAAGCGTTGATCGCGCAAAAAATGTGGGGAGTCAACGAATACTACCTCGTCGTCAACGGCGAGGACGACCCGGTCTTCGCCAAAGCACTCGAAGTGCTGCGCGACTGGGAGCGTTACGGTTCCGGCATCGCCTACTGATTCGATCAGAAACGATCCATCCGCTCCGCCGGCCGCAAATCGGTTTTTGCAGCCGGCGGAGCCGTATAGGCTTATTTTGCCCCGAATATTTGCTTATATCTCTTTTTCTTTTTAATTTTAACAACCTATAACTGCTAACAAAAACGAAAGGCATGAATCATTTTGACTACAAAAAGGAAAGCGAAAGCGACGGAGCGGAAGAGATCTACTCAAAAATAGTCAGGGCCGGACGGCGCACCTATTTCTTCGACGTGAAGGCGACGCGGAACGACGATTATTACGTGACAGTCACCGAAAGCCGGAAAAAAACCGAAAAGGACGGAAAATTCTCGTTCGAAAAACACAAGATCCACCTTTACAAGGAGGACTTCTGCAAATTCGCGGAAGGACTCGACGAAGTGGTCGGGTACATCCGGGAGCACAAGCCGGAGTGTTTCAATCCGGACGGCTCGGCGATCAGCAGCATCCCCGCGTCGCTGGACGACGAATTCGACAAACTGTAACGCACGACAACGAAAACAAAGGCGTCCGAAAAAGATCCGGACGCTTTTTTCATTCCGTATGAGAAAAAACGTATTGTTGGGCTTCAGCGGCGGCATCGACAGCACGGCGGCGGCGCGGTACCTCGCCGAACAGGGCCATGCCGTCACGCTGCTTACGCTGGATACCGTCGGGGAAGAGGGTCTCGAAACGCGCATCCGGCAGGCGGCCGGACGGCTGAACCTTCCGTTCCGGATCGAAAATGTCCGCGAAGTTTTCCGCGAAGAGATCGTCCGCTATTTTACCGGCAGCTACCTGCGCGGCGAAACGCCCGCGCCCTGCACTCGCTGCAATCCCCGGGTCAAATGGAAAACGCTGTACGACATCGCCCGGCGCGAACATTACGACCATATCGCCACCGGACACTACTTCCGTGTTCGCTGCGAAAACGGAAAATACTTCGTGCGCACGGCCGCCGACCCGGCCAAAGATCAGTCCTATTACCTGTGGGGCTTGTCGCAGGAATACCTGCGGATAGCCCTGACGCCGATGGGCGAACGAATCAAAAAAGCGGTGACCGCATCGCTCCCGTCCGCCCTCCGGTCGCGGGAGAGCATGGGCGTCTGTTTCCTGCAAGGACTCTCCTACTCCGAGTTCCTGAAAACGCAGGTTCCCGGAATCGTTCCCGGCGAAATCGTCGATGCACGGGGAAAGACGATCGGACGCCACGACGGCTGCGCGTTCTACACGATCGGACAAAAACGCGGACTGCGCACCGACTCCGGCGAACCGGTCGTCGTCACCGGGATCGACGCCGCGCGGAACCGGGTGACCGCAGGATGCGACGCCGACCTTTTTTACCGCCGGTTGACCGTCCGGGAGTTCTGCGCCGCCGATCCGCAGCGGCTGACCGACTCGCAAACCGTACGGGTCAAAATACGGGGCGTGGGCCGCAACCCGGAGGGTTACGCGCGCGTCCGAATCGACGGGCAGTCGTTGCTCGTCGAACTCCGCGAACCGGCCTGGGCCCCGGCCAAGGGACAGCCCGTCGTTTTCTACGACGGCGACCTGGTCGTCGGAGGAGGCATCCTCGCCGACTGCCGGCGGTAAAACGCTCCGTAAAAGCGTAAACCCGATCGTTCCGGTCACTTTTTACGCGCTGCGAAGCCCCGGTCTGAAAAATTTTTAGTAATTTTGGAATATAACCCTTATCCCTTTATAATAAGGACTTTGGGTAGATTACCCGATTTTGAGGTAATGAGTTGCCAACCGTTCTTGTTGCTGTATTCTGCTTTGATATGCTTTCTTGGCAACTCGTATATGCCACAAAGGTAATACATTTCTTTCAAAGGCACATAAATCTTCGATATGATTTCTTCTCTCTCTGGCTATATTCAAAATCATGTATTATACACCATTTTTATTAAGTATCAGATTAACCTTGCGGAATAATTCGAAATATTACTCCATCATGCCGAATCAAATACATAACATTCCCAATATCACTTGTAATCAAAATGTCGTCAGATGATGGATACCAAATATACTCAAAACAGTTACAAAAGTCCGTATAGTTAAAAATATCAATCGCACTTTCATTGCTCCATATAACTATGATTTCATTAGGTGGTTGAGTATCTGCAAACAATCTAATCACATGAAAGTCTTCTGATGTGGCATCTATATCTTTGACTAATTCACTTGCTGTTTGAATCTTATTAAAATCTGAAACGTCCGAGTAACAATGTGATGAAAGTTCTCTCAATACGATGTTACTATCCTCCATTGTCAATGTCTTGTATGGGGGAAATTTCCGTTGTGTTTCTTTTTCAAATATGTCAATCTTGAAACTATCCATAAGTATTCTTTCTTCTCATTGTTTCGTTACTTTGCCTGAAATATCATTCTTAATCTCTTTGTTTTTACATAATAATCGCTTGGCAATATATGAAATGACACAAGAGAGCATCGGGGCAAATATTGTCCATAACAGCATTATGATTCCTACCAGTTCATTAGCGGTGATATAACACCCTTCGTCGGGAGGAATATTCGCAGGGCGTTCGCCATTGCCATTCCAATTCCATACAAAACTGAATAGCACAGTGACAAGAATCGCCGTTGTAATCAGAAATATATACACTGCCAATTTCCACCATTGATTGCCTTTATATAGTTTCCATGCCACAACTCCGCCAACAAGCATAAGGCAACAAAATCCCAAGGATGCTAAACCCAATAACTCCAACCAATGTTCCATCCACAATGTAAATATGCAGATGATTGTACATATCAGCACTATTGCTTCAAATTCCCAAAACCGTTTATTGGTCAGTTTCATTCTATAATATAGATTTCACTCGTTATTTGAATTAAATTTCCGGCTTGCCGGGTGGTTAATCTCCGTGCGGCGGTCGCCCATGTCGTAAATGGATGTCGTCATGTTGCCCTTGACATTTTACATTGTGCGAATATCATTATTAAGTTCTTTTCTCCATATTAGTGTACCAATAATCGGAAAGACAAAAGTGAACAATAAAGCAGCTTTGGCATAACCTACAGGTAAGTAATCTCCTTCAAAAAAAAGATAATCAGTTTTTGAAGAATAGTATAATTTAGGAAAATCCCCAGACTTTATCTTGTCTAAGACTCGATCTCCCGTATGTAATACATATTGTTTTGATTTGTAGGTTATAAGAATTATATTTGAACTCTTATAGTTACTTTTTTCCTCAAATCCATTATATGTGTAATCAGTGATAGGCGCCTGTGTTTCTTCTATATAGTTACCGTACAAATAGCATAGATACAAAACAAGAGATAAAACTAATCCTGCGCAAAAAATTGTCTTAAATAAAGTTTTAATCTTCATATTTTTATGATTTTTGAGAAGCTGTAAAAGATGTTAGGATATTTCTTGCCACTCTTTAACTCATGCGATAGTTTATAGAATTTCATTGCTTACCTCCTTTCCGCCAAAGACAAATAAAAAGGGATATTATCACAATACAATCAAGCAGTGAAAGAATATAATAACCCCCAAAATGGATATTGCTCATGTAGAGGCAATCGAAGAATGACTCTTGTGTGATTTCCGCACACCATACTCTAGCCTGTTCCGCTAAATGGCAATAATTCAATAGTACAATGATATGAGCCAATATCAATATAGCTATCGAAATTATACCCAATATTCTTTGCCACTTCTTCATATGATTTTTTGTATTACTCTAACGCCTACAAAATTACAGCATTTTCCGCAGAAAACCTTGTGCTGTCATATACAAAGTGCTTAACCTGAATGAAAAGAAGTCATGTGGCTACAATTTCATTCCCCTGTCTTTCCTTGGAGGCGATACAGGTCGGTGTATCCTTTGCTGCAATTTCTCAAACTGTTCCTTAAACCAATCCCCGATAGGTCGCAAGTTTATCGTAAGGACAAGCCTACCATTGTCAGAGAACACTTTGGCTTTGACATCATTTGCCATGAATTTCCGCTTATGTTCTTCCGAATACAGTTCACCGCTATACTCAACAGGTTTGCCTGTCAGCAATGTTGCAGTCTGCTCTTGGCTGAAACCTACGGCAAGGCATAACCTTTCGAGATTGAGCATACCCTTTATTTGCGGAAACCATTTCAATGTCTTGTTCAACAAGGCGGTAAGCCTTGATGCCTCTTTCTTATGTTCGGTATCTCTTACCTGCAACTCCTTGATATGCTTCTGTTGCATATCCAACAGTTGACGTCTGTGGCCTGCCTGCATGGTCTGTAGCTGGGTTTGCAGCGTTTCGATGGTTTCCTCGTGCATGGCTACTGTTTGATGCAATGATGAGTTTTCTCTTTCCAAAGCCTTGACCTTGTTACTTCCGAAAAGAGAACCGACACTTTCGGCTATGTTGGTGGCTGCGGTTGTGGCTGCCCCTTTCAGTTTCTCGGTCTGAATTTCTTTCTTGGCTCGCCTGAGTTCCTCCTGTACCGTTTCCTTACGGTCTTGGAGTTGTCCGATGTCTGTTCGTAACTGTTCCGTCTGCTGCATCAGGTCACGGTAATACTGCCGTGTGGTGATATGCTTCGCTTCCGAGCCGTCAATGCCACGCTGTAACCCATAACCGCTCATGGCTTGGGCATAGGTGTCCTGATAGGATTTGAGCTTGGCACGTGTCATAATCTCATCGGCACACAATCGGGCTGTATCGGTCGGTTTCTTGCGGTATCGCTTCTTAACCTGTTCCTCCTTCTTCTTGCGCTTGCGCTCTCCCTTGACTATCGGGACAAGGGTGGCGTGTATGTGTGGTGTCTTCTCGTCCATGTGCAGGACTGCCGACACGATATTCTCCCTGCCGA
>ERZ832522.4861-NODE-4861-length-12763-cov-3.180988_pt1 | contig 12763 bp, 10 predicted proteins | sample MGYA00519951_ERZ832522 | MGnify/ENA primary metagenome ERZ832522 (study PRJEB31850, sample SAMEA3708728) | human gut metagenome | biome: human gut; feature: human-associated habitat; material: faeces | place: China | collected 2014 ... | reverse complement strand
CATTTATCCTCTTTTTAGTTGCGGAGGCCTGACTCGAACAGACGACTTTTGATGATTCAGGAAGCATAGGATGGGGATTGTTAGGATGTTGTATTCCAATTGTAGGATTGATTTTGTTTTTGGTATGGAGAGATACTAAGCCTAAAAATTCAAAAGCAGCAGGAATCGGAGCATTAGTTAGTGTTTGCGTTTCAGTATTATGGTACGTATTAATGATTGTTGTTGGAGTTGGAGCAGGAGTAGCTTTTGGCGTATAAAATGAAACAGTGGTTTTATAAATGGCTACCAATTATTTTTGGCTGTCATAGACGTTCAGATCGTTCTTTTTTCTATAAAGGAAAACAGTTTCCAATATGCGCAAGATGTACAGGTGAACTTACTGGTATGATATGTGCAATATTTGGATGTTATTTTCTAATAAATATTCATATATGTGTTTGGGTTGCACTTTTATGCCCACTAATAATTGACGGCGTTATTCAGGCAAAAACAAAATACGAAAGTACAAATACAAGACGTGTAATAACAGGTTTTTTGTTTGGAATAGCATTAATGATGATATTTATTGTTTCAACAAAATATTGCCTAATGATAGGATTTGAATACGGCAGAAAATTAAGATAAAAGAATGAGGTGTTTTGAAAGTTTCAAGATACTATAAAAAGAAAAAAGGAATTGGCAATCGCCAATTCTTTTTTTGTGTAATGATAGTCTATTATTGCATAAAAGGGTACCATTATATTTGTTCAAATAGAAAAAAATATAATGGTACGCTTCAAGAAGCAAATGTTTATTGTTTATTCCTCATTTTCCGTATCGTATTCAGTTGTTTCGTCTTCTTTAGGAGTGACAACAACCTTTACTAAGTCAATTCGTTTTTCGTCCATTTTTATAACTGTTAATTTGCAATTGTCAATTACAACACTGTCACCCTTATTAGGAAGACGGTCAAGATGTTCAATAATAAGACCACCTAATGATTCATAATCTTCTGAATCAATTTCAGTGCCTAACTGGTCGTTAAAATCATCAAGATTAATAGAACCTTCAACAATATATTCGTTTTCGCCAACAGGTCTGATAACCTGTTCCTCAGCTTCGTCAAATTCATCATGTATATCGCCGATAATTTCTTCAACAATATCTTCTAAAGTAATAAGACCTTCAGTCTGACCGTATTCATCTAAAACAATACACATGCCCGGTTCTTTATTTCTCATTTCCATAAGAAGGTCATTTAATTCTTCTTTTTCGTGAGTGAAGTATGGCTCGCGCATAATCTTTGTTATATCAAAATTGTTTGGGTTTACACCCATTAACATCATATCTTTAATATTTATAATGCCGATTACGTTATCTGAATCTTCCTTGTAAACAGGCATTCTTGTGAATTTGTCTTTTCTAATGACGTTTAATAAATCATTATAGGTAATATCTAAAGGAACCATTGTAATGTCAACTTTTGGTATCATAATATCTTTAGCACATGTATCACCAAAATCGAAAACGTTGTTAATCATATCCATTTCGTCTTCTTCAATTATGCCTTCCTCCTGACTGACACCAACTAAAGTTCTAAGTTCATCCTCAGTAATTGATTTAGAATTTAAATTAACATTAACCCTAAAAAGTTTTAAGAATAAACTTGAGAATAAATTTAAAACAAAAATAATAGGTGTAAGTACAACCATAAAGAAATTAATTGGTTTAGCATAAGCTAGCGCAATTGATTCTGCATGAATTGATGCAACTGTCTTAGGAATAATTTCTCCGAAAATAATAATTACAAGTGTAAGAATACCAACGCCAATACTAACAATCCAACTTACGTTAAAAACACTTTGCATAAAAATTGTTGTTAAAGAAGAAGCGGCAATATTTACAATATTATTTCCAATTAAAATTGTACTAAGCATTTTTCTTGAATTACCTAAAATCTTATCAAGAATAATGGCCTGTTTGTTGCCTTCCTCCACAAGCATTCTAAGTCTTACCTTGTTAGTAGTGGTAAGAGCTGTTTCGGCTGAAGAAAAAAACGCCGAGAATAATAATAAAATAAGTAATACGCATAGCAGAGCTATGTCACTGGGTCCCATAACTTTCTCCTTATAAATTAATAATATTTCAAGTCCCTGACTTGTTAAGGAAGATTTTACATAATGAACCTGTTAAAGTCAAGAATTGTAATAAATTATATTGCCCACAAATATAATTTATTATAAAAATATTTGGGGAGGAGAATACCTAAATTCTGATTACGGTCTTTCAATGTCAATACCATTATTAAAAAAGTACAGGTAGAATAAGGCATTTTGACACTGTAATAAAATAAAGAAAAAATGAAAAAAGGAGTAAAATGGGCAAAATTATTTTATCTTTTTTAAAAGACTTACTTTTAGAAATGATTGTAAGTTTTGTGCTAATAGTAGCAGTTGCATTTATTGTTTTAAAAATCTCACCAGCCTATAGCACCATACAAATTTTAATTCTTGCTACATATGTCATAGCTACCTTTGCAGGCGGTTATGTAATAGGAAAAGTTATGGATAAAGGGAAGTTTATGTGGGGAGCCATATCAGGTCTCATATATGCTGTTGTCATAGTTTTAGCTTCGATAATAGTGAACGGTCAAATTAATAGTGAAACAATAGAAATTATAAAATTATTACTGGCATCTGTAGGGGGTGGAACCATCGGAGGAATGGTTAGTTAAAAAAACGTTTGAAAAAAACGTTTTATGTGTTATAATACCATAAGAATTATGCGTAAGTATCTTTTTACGCAAATAAGTATTGGAGGAAAACCATGAAACATATCAAAACATTAAATCAGAAAACATTAAAGGACACAATGAAAAAAGGCGGTTGTGGTGAATGTCAGACATCATGTCAGTCAGCTTGCAAGACATCATGTACAGTAGGAAACCAGACTTGCGAAAACAAATAATTTAATATTGATTAATTTACACTATAACAGAGTTGAGCACTCAACTCTGTTATAGTGCGTTAAAAAGGGAGGAAAATTACAGTGATTCATCAATATAAAAGCAATGGGTACAACATTGTATTAGATGTCAACAGTGGAGCGGTTCATGTTGTTGATGATGTTACATACGATGTTATAGAATTGTTTGAAAAACTTGATGCTGAAGCTATAATTTCAAAACTTAGCTCAAAGTACAAAGAAGAAGAGATAAGAGAAGTTATTGACGAAGTTGAACAGTTGAAGAAAGATGGACAGTTGTTTACTGAGGATATATATCAGCCTTTCGTAGAAAAGTTTAAGGAAACACGTCAGACAGTAGTTAAGGCTCTATGTTTACATATAGCTCATGATTGTAACTTAGCATGCAAGTATTGTTTTGCAGAAGAAGGTGAATACCATGGCCGTAGAGAATTAATGAGTTTTGAAGTGGGTAAGAAAGCTTTAGACTTTTTAGTTGCAAATTCAGGAAACAGAGTTAATCTGGAAGTTGACTTTTTTGGTGGCGAACCATTAATGAACTGGGATGTTGTAAAGCAGTTAGTTGAATACGGTCGTTCACTTGAAGAACCAAATAATAAGAAATTCAGATTTACATTAACTACAAATGGTGTTTTATTAAATGACGAGATAATGGAATATCTTAATAAAGAAATGTCAAATGTAGTTTTAAGTTTAGATGGTAGAAAAGAAGTAAATGACAGAATGAGACCTTTTAGAACAGGTAAGGGTAGTTATGACCTTATTGTTCCAAAGTTTCAGAAACTTGCAGATAGCCGAAATCAGACAAACTATTATGTAAGAGGTACATTTACAAGAGATAATTTAGATTTTTCTGAAGATGTGAAGCATTTTGCAGACTTAGGATTTAAACAAATGTCTATTGAACCGGTTGTTGGACCGGAGGAAGATCCATACTCTATAAGAGAAGAAGATTTACCTAAAATTATGGAAGAGTACGATAAATTAGCTCTTGAATATATTAAGAGGGAAAAAGAAGGTAATGGCTTTAACTTTTTCCATTTTATGATTGATTTAAATCAGGGACCATGTGTTTATAAGAGATTATCAGGATGTGGTTCAGGTACGGAATACTTAGCAGTTACACCTTGGGGAGATTTTTATCCATGTCATCAGTTTGTTGGCAATGAAGATTTCTTAATGGGGAATGTAAATGACGGAATCGTTAGAAACGATATAGTTGAAACATTTGGTGATTGCAACGTATATTCAAAAGAAAAGTGCAAAAACTGTTTTTCAAAATTTTATTGTAGTGGTGGATGTGCAGCAAACTCATACAATTTCCACGGTACAATAAATGATGCCTATGACATAGGTTGTGAAATGCAGAAAAAAAGAGTGGAATGCTCAATAATGATAAAGGCAGCTTTAGCGGATGCTGACTAAGAAAGAGGTAAAAGATGAAAATTAAGATGAACAAAACAAAGGGAATAATAGCATTTATTATTTCTCTTGCCGTACTTGCTTTTGCAGGTTACGTTATTATGTTTGGTATAGGGGATCGTGGCCAGGCAAAATACATTACTCAGGGTCTTGACTTAAAGGGTGGTGTAAGTATTACATATCAGGTAGCAGAATCTGATAAAAGTAATTTAACAGCAGATACTTTAGAAAAAACAAGAGCAAAACTTGAAAAGAGAATTGCTGCATTTAGTACAGAAGCAACAGCATATAAGGCTGGTGAAGACAGAATTACTGTTGAAATTCCAGGTGCATACGATGCTGATGAAGTATTAAATGAATTAGGAAAACCGGGTATTTTATATTTCTGTACAGCGGCAAAGAGTGGGTACACACCAACAAAGGCTGAATTAAAGAATAAGAAATACATTAAGGTAGATAAGAGTTATTATCAGGTATGGTTAACAGGTGATACAGTAGCCAGTGCTGAAGGACAGGCTACAACAAACGATAAAGGTGTAAATGAAAACATCGTAAATTTACAGTTCAACTCAGAAGGAACAAAGGCTTTTGGTGAAATGACAAGTTCTCATGTTGGCGAACAGTCATTTATCATTTATGATGATGAAGTTTTAAGTGCTCCAAAAATTCAGGCTGTCATTACAGGTGGACAGGCACAGATTACAGGTGATTTCACATTAAAAGAAGCTCAGACACTTGCTACAAACATCGGTATTGGTTCTTTGGAAGTACAGCTTGATGAATTAAGCCATAGCGTTCAGAGTGCTAACTTAGGTAGTGATGCTTTATCAAAGAGTATTCAGGCAGGTATTGTTGGTTTTATTATAATTATTTTATTCTTATTATTGGTATATAGAATTCCAGGTTTAGCTGCAGGCTTGGCTTTAATATCATACATTGAGTTAATGCTTTTAGCACTTAACGGATTTGACTTAACACTTACATTACCTGGTATTGCAGGTATTATCCTTAACATTGGTATGGCAGTTGATGCTAACGTAATTATTTATGCCCGTATTAGAGAAGAAATTGCCGCAGGTAAGAATGTTAAGAGTGCTATTGGAATAGGATTTAAGAAAGCAACATCAGCAATTGTTGACGGTAACGTTACAACATTTATTGCTGCATTAGTATTATGGATTAAGGGTTCAGGTACAGTTCAGGGATTCGCAACAACGCTTATGATTGGTATTTTCATCCAGTTATTTACATCTCTTGTAGTTTCAAGAGGTCTTGTATGGATGCTTTACTACATGGGCTTCCAGAAGCCTGTATTCTACGGTAAAGAAAGAGTTAAGAAAACAATTAAATTTGTTGAAAAGAGAGCTGTATGGTTTGTTATATCAATTGCTGTTATAGTAATAGGAATTGGCGGAATTATCTTTAACACAGCTAAGGGTAATGGTCCATTTGACTTTAGCATTGAATTTAAGGGTGGTACATCAATTCAGGTACAGTTTGATAAAGACTATACAATTGATGAATTTAATAAAGAAGTAAAACCTGCAATTGCAGATTTACTTTCAACAAATGACATACAGGCTCAGAAGGATACAAATAATAAGGGATTATTCACAATCAAGACAAAGAAACTTGAAGGTGAACAAATGGATAAATTTAAAGATTTATTAATTAGCAAATATCAGGCTAAGGATGACAAGCAGAACTTTAATGATACAGAAATTTCAGATACAATCAGTTCTGAAATGAAAACAGATGCTGTTGTTGCAACAGTTATAGCAACAATTTGTATGTTAATTTATATTTGGTTCAGATTTAAGAATGTACATTTTGCTTTAGCAGCTGTTATAGCTTTATTACATGACGTACTTATTGTTGTAGGCTTCTACGGCTTATCAAGAGTAACAGTAGGAACAACATTTATTGCATGTTTGCTTACAATTGTAGGTTACTCAATTAACGCTACAATCGTAATCTTCGATAGAATTAGAGAAAACAAGGCTATAATGAAACGTGAAGATACAATGATTGATATTATTAATCAGAGTATTACACAAACACTTACAAGAAGTATTTATACTTCACTTACAACATTTATAATGGTATTTATGATTTTTGTAATGGGTGTATCATCTATTAGAGAATTTACATTACCATTAATGGTAGGTATTGTAGCTGGTGCTTACTCATCAGTATTTGTTACTGGTTCTTTATGGTACATTATGAAAGGTAAGAAATACGATAAATAATTAAGATTTTATTGAGCGGTATCATCTATTGATGGTGCCGCTTTTCTTCTTTAAAATGGTGATTAACTATGAATGAAAAGTGGTTTTTACAAACAAAAAAAGCAGATTTTAATGGTATTGCAAAAAAATATAATATTAGTCCTATTACTGCAAGATTAATGAGAAACAGGGACGTTGTCTCAGAAAAGGAAATAGAGCAATATCTTAACGGAACTATAAATGAAATAAGTTCTCCATGGTTGTTTAAGGACATGGACAAGGCAGTTAATATTTTGAGTATAAAAATAAATAATGAAAGTAAAATCAGAATTATATGCGACTATGATGTTGATGGTATATGTTCCGGCTATATTTTACATACCTGTTTGAAGTATTTAGGCGCTGATGTGGATGTGGTTGTACCACATAGAATTGAAGATGGCTATGGAATTAATGAAAGATTAATACAACAGGCATACGACCAGGGTGTTGATACTATTGTTACATGTGATAATGGTATTGCTGCCATAAAACAAATAGAATATGCAAAAGAATTGGGAATGACTGTTGTTGTAACAGACCATCATGAAGTTGTTTTTGAAGAAAATAATGGTAAAAAAGAATATATTTTACCAATGGCAGATGCAATAGTTAATCATAAGCAAAAAGATTGTCAATATCCTTTTAAAGAATTATGTGGAGCGATGGTGGCATTTCAGTTTATGCGTGCCCTATTTGAAAATATGCATGTAAGCGAAAGATTTATATTAAAATTATTACCTTATGGTGCTATGGCAACTGTATGCGATGTGGTAGAATTAAAGGGAGAAAACAGAATAATTGTTAAGGAAGGTCTGGAAGCTTTAAAAACAAGTAATGATATAGGAATTAATGCTTTAATTAATCAGTGTAAGTTGAATAAAAAAAATCTTGATTCCTATCATTTTGGCTTTGTGCTTGGACCATGTTTAAATGCCAGTGGCAGACTTGACACTGCTAAAAAAGCAATGGATTTGCTTGAATGTGAAGATGAAAAACACGCAGAAGTTTTAGCCGGGGCTTTGAAAAAATTAAATGATGAAAGAAAAGATTTAACAGAAAAAGGAACTAAAGAAGCTATTGAAAAAGCAGAACAATTAGATGATTCGGTTTTGGTTATATATTTGGAACATTGCCATGAAAGTATTGCTGGAATTATTGCAGGTCGTGTAAGGGAAAAATATAATAAACCAACTATTGTTTTAACAGATGCTGTAGAAGGCGTAAAGGGTTCTGGACGTTCCATTGAAGAATATGACATGTATGCTGAGCTTACTAAGGTAAAAGAATTATTTACTAAATTTGGTGGCCATAAAATGGCTGCAGGTGTGTCACTTCAAAAAGAGAATATAGATATTTTACGAAAAAAACTAAATGAAAATTGTAATTTAACTCAAGAAGATTTATATTTAAAGGTGTGGATTGATATGCAACTACCCCTTGAATATGTTACAATGAATATGATACAGGAGTTAAATGTTATCAAACCGTTTGGTAAAGGTAATGAAAAGCCAATATTTGCTGAAAAGCATTTAAAAATAAATAAATTACAAATATTGGGTAAGAATGGTAACGTATTGAAACTTACCATTACAAATAGCAGTTCATATACAATGACTGCAATGATTTTTAGCCGTGTGATTGATTTTATGGAATTTTTGAAAAATAAATTCGGACAGGAAGAAATTAACAGGGCTTTAGTAGGGGAGAAAAACAACATTGAGATAATGGCTACATATTACCCAACAATAAACGAATTTAACGGTAATAGCCAAATACAAATCGTAATTGACAGATTTTGCTAAAAGCATTCATAAGGAGGACAAGAAGAATGAATGAAGTAGAAAAATATATTAGAAGTATACCGGATTTCCCTGAACCTGGAATTATCTTTAGAGATATTACAACAGTAACACAGGATCCAAAGGGATTAAAGATTGCTATAGATTCAATGTTGGACAAGATTAAAGATATAGATTTTGACGTAATTGTTGGTTTAGAGGCAAGAGGTTTTATATTTGGAATGCCTTTAGCTTACTTACTTGGAAAATCATTTGTATTAGTTAGAAAAAAAGGTAAATTACCTTGTGAGACAATTTCAGAAAGCTATGATTTAGAATATGGAAAAGCTGAAATTGAGATGCATATAGATTCAATTAAACCCGGTCAGAAAGTTATTTTAGTAGATGACTTAATTGCCACAGGTGGTACAATTGAAGCTGCTATTAAGTTAGTTGAAAAATTAGGAGGAGAAGTTGTAGACAACCTGTTTTTAGTTGAACTGGCAGGACTTAAAGGAAGAGAAAAACTTTCAAAATATAGAGTAGATGCAGTAGTAACATACGATGGAAAATAAAAAGGATTGAGATATGACAGATTTAAACAAAAACATTAAAATTGAAAATCATGGAGTAATCCCAAAAGAAGAAGAACAGGCAACTCCTGAAGAATTATATGCAAGATTAATTGAAAAAATAAAGCATTATCATCCATCAGCAGACGATTTAAGGATGATTGATAAGGCATATAATTTTGCAAAAAAATCACATGGAGACCAGAAAAGAAAGTCAGGAGAACCATACATTATTCATCCAATTCATACAGCTTTAATATTAGCTGATTTAGAGTTGGATAAAGAATCAATTATGGCAGGTCTTCTTCACGATGTAATGGAAGATACGGCCGCAACCCGTGAAATAATGATTAAGGAATTTGGCGAAGAAGTAACAGACCTGGTTGATGGCGTAACAAAACTTACTAAATTAGATTACGATGTTGATAAGGTGGAAGAGCAGGCAGAAAACTTGCGTAAAATGTTTTTGGCAATGGCAAAGGACATTCGAGTTATATTGATTAAGCTTGCGGATAGATTACATAACATGCGTACGCTTATGTATATGACACCTGAAAAACAGAAAGAAAAGTCAAAAGAGACAATGGATATTTATGCGCCAATTGCTGACAGACTAGGTATTTCTAAAATTAAGATTGAATTAGATGACTTAGCTTTAAGATATTTAGAGCCTGAAAAATACAAAGAATTAGTTGACGGTGTTCATGAAAGATTAGAACATCGTGAAGAGTTTATGAGTAACTTAATTGCTGAGGTGGCAGGCTATATTGAAAAGGCAGGCATTAAAGCAACAATAGATGGTCGTGTAAAGCATTATTTTAGTATTTACAAGAAAATGACTATGCAACACAAGACTTTGGATCAGATTTATGATGTTTTTGCAGTAAGAATTATTGTTGACAGTGTAATGGAATGTTATGGGGCGTTAGGTATAATACACGAGAAATACACTCCTGTGCCGGGAAGATTCAAAGACTATATTGCAATGCCAAAGCAGAATATGTATCAGTCACTTCATACAGCTATTATTGGTGAAGGTGGACATATTTTTGAAATTCAAATTCGAACTGAAGAAATGGATGAACTGGCAGAACGTGGAGTGGCATCACATTGGCGTTATAAAGAAAATAAAGGTTACTCTTCTAAACAAGAACAAAAAGAAATTGGGGAGAAGTTGCAATGGCTTGGTGATTTTATTACATTAAGTGATGAAATTAAAGATGGTGATGCAAAAGAATTCTATGATTCTTTAAGACGTGATATCTTTGAAGCCAATGTTTATGTGATGACACCACAAGGAAAGATTGTTGAACTTCCAAATGGGGCTACACCTATTGATTTTGCTTATCGTATTCATACAGAAGTAGGACATCATACAGTTGGTGCGATTGTCAATAATGTCATGGTGCCTATCGATACAAAATTAAATACAGGGGATGTTTGTGAAATCAAAACCAACAAACAATCCGCTGGACCAAGTGAAGATTGGTTGAAATTTGTAAGAACCGCAGGAGCTCGTAATAAAATTCGTACTTTCCTCGCTAAAAAAGAAGCTGAAACTAAGAAAGATACGATTGAAGATGGTAAGAAAATCTTAAAAGATGAAATCAAAAAACGTGGACTTGATGAAAAGAAATTCTTGGATCCAGAAACTTACAAAACATATTTAGGTGCTTTTGGAGCAAGAAGTTTAGATGATATTTTCTATTTTATTGGAAAGAAAAATCTTTCAGTAGCGACACTTTTAGAAAAAGTAAATCCAAAGAAAACAGGTTTCTTTGATAACTTATCTAAAATCTTACAAAGAAATAATGAACAAAAAGAAAAATTAGAAAAAACGACATCTAATAATGGAGTTGTTGTTAAAGGTGTTTCAGGATTAAAAATACAATTATCTAAATGTTGTAATCCAATTCCAGGAGATCAAATTACTGGTTATGTTTCACAAGGACAAGGAATCAAAGTTCATCGTGTGGATTGTCCAAATATTAAACAAAAAGAAATTCAAAGCCGTTTAATTGATGTTTATTGGGATTTTGCATCACTTTCTAATTTGAAATTTGATGCTGATTTACAAATTGATGGCTTAGATCGTACAAATTTATTAAATGATATTATTACGGTTTTAGGACAAATGAAAATCAATATTTTAAATATTCATGCGGATGCATCAGATGATGGTAGAGCTTTAATTAAATTAAAGATTGGTGTTGATGATGCTGAACATTTAAATCGTGCAATTGCTAATCTTGAACGTATTCAAGGAATTTATGATATAAAAAGAGTGATACATTAGAATTATAGCTTTAAGCTATAATTCTTTTTTTTGAGAAAAACTATGAAAGAAGAAAAAGTAATTATTCATTTTGAAGATAAAACAACAAAAACAAAACAAACAAGTTGTTGATGATTTTAAACAAGAGATAAAAAAAGAAACAAAGAGTACATTTCCTAAAGGAAATGGTAGGAAATTTAAAAAATATTTCTTTTAGTTTATATTATAATCATATTATTGATGACAGTCTTACTTTGTGGAGTTATAAGTGGGTTATTTGCTTTCTTTATTTTAGGATTCCTTATTTTTGTAGGAATCCTTTATTATTTATTTAGACATAAAAAATCTATCGCATGGATAGATTTTTTTTATAATAAATGAATATTATTTTTTTCACATTCATCAATCATTTCTTGAGGCCAAATACTTGCTTGTACTTCACCAATATGAGCACGATTTAAAAGTAACATACAAAGTCTTGATTGACCAATACCACCACCGATAGTGTAAGGTAATTCTTTATTCACGATGGCTTGATGATATGGAAGATTTAAACGATCTTCACAGTTTTCTTTCTTTAATTGTTCAACTAAAGAATTTTCATCCACACCGATACCCATTGATGAGATTTCTAAGGCACATTGTAATGGTTCGTACCAGAATAACAAGTCACCATTGAGTTTCCAATCATCATAGTCTGGTGCACGTCCATCATGCTTTTGTCCACTTTGTAAAACATTACCGATTTGCATAACAAAGACACACCCGAATTCTTTGCAAATTTTATTTTCTCTTTCTTTAGCTGCTAAAAAAAGAGAAAAAGATCGGAAGAGCAATGAAATGGACACGATCTGGTAAACGATTAACAACATGAGGGTATTTATACCAAACTTCATGTTCCATATGTTTAATGACTTTAAAAATCTTTTTAACATGATTTTTTAATGTTGTAATATTGCGATCTTCTTTTTCGATGACACGTTCCCAATCCCATTGATCAACATAGTAAGAATGTAGGTTATCAACTTCTTCATCTTTTCTAATAGCGTTCATATTTGTATAAAGTCCTTCACGAACACCAAAACCATATTTTTTAAGTGCCATTCTTTTCCATTTAGCAAGAGAATGAACGACTTCAATATCATGCCAAATTATTTAACTGTCAATGAGTTCAAGCGAACGACGAGAAATGGAGCTTTGAAATGCACTATATTTCTCGCTCCAAATTCTAAACGATGACATCACGCACTTCAACAATGTTTTGCAAAGGTCGTGTGCCAAAAACAATCAATATTTCATAGCCTACGTGTATTCCTTGTAATCTGAGTTCATTCTCCAATTTTCAGTTAATAGCCACTCGCGCTTTCATCACATATCTTTGCGTCCTATTTCTCCTTTCACATTCTTTTGTTATGCTTGAACTGCTGATTTTATGCGCTTAGACTCCGCTATGTTTTTTAGTAAAGAAAAAGCACCGGAACG
>ERZ832522.4855-NODE-4855-length-12778-cov-140.053289_pt1 | contig 12778 bp, 9 predicted proteins | sample MGYA00519951_ERZ832522 | MGnify/ENA primary metagenome ERZ832522 (study PRJEB31850, sample SAMEA3708728) | human gut metagenome | biome: human gut; feature: human-associated habitat; material: faeces | place: China | collected 2014 ... | reverse complement strand
ATCACATCATATATCTGGCAAGCATCTCCTCTTATGTCTTTCTGTTCTTATGTCTACAAGAATGCTATGCATCCATTTATTTGCCCCTTTCATCTGTCTATTTTCCGGTTTTACTCTTTATTTCTTTTTTCCTTGTTATCTTATTGTTATCTTTACGGAACAAAACTGGTGAAAAACGATATTTTTTATGAAAATGGGTTACTTTTATTCCATTCTTCTTGTTTAATATCAAATGGTTTTTCGTAATTTTGGCGTGAATCTAATAAGGACTGAAAAAAATCATGCAATTAATATTGTAATAAATCATATAATAACTCCTGTAAAATATGGAAAACAAGATTCAAGAGCTAACCGATAAGATTTACCGTGAAGGGGTGGAAAAAGGTAATGAAGAAGTCCAAAAACTTATCGTAAAAGCTCAGGAAGAAGCCCAAAAAATAGTAGAGAATGCACAGAAAGAGGCAGACTCTATTGTGGCTGCTGCTCGTAAATCAGCCGATGAGCTGGCGGAGAATACCAAATCAGAGTTGAAACTGTTTGCCGGTCAGGCTGTGAACGCCCTGAAATCTGAAATTGCCACTTTGGTAACGGATAAAATCGTAAACGCCGATGTGAAAGCTTTTGCCGCAAACAAAGATTTCCTTAACGCTTTCATCGTAGCGCTGGCATCCAAATGGAGTGTGGACGAACCTATCGTGATTTCCACATCGGATGCGGAAGGCTTGAAAAAGTATTTCACCGCTCAGGCAAAAGAATTATTGGATAAGGGCGTGAAGATTGAGCAGGTGAATGGAAACAAGACACTCTTCTCTGTTTCACCGGCCGACGGCTCTTACAAAGTGAACTTCGGCGAAGAGGAATTTATGAACTATTTCAAAGAATTCCTGCGTCCGCAATTAGTGGAAATGCTGTTTTAATTCCCCACAGGATTATGAGTAAATACTATTACTTGGTAGCCGGTTTGCCGGAACTCACTTTAGAGGATAGCAAACTGAGCTATACGGTAGCTGATTTCAGGACGGAATTGTATCCGGCTTTGTCTGAGGATGATAAAAGGCTGATAGACTTGTTTTATCTTCAGTTCGACAATGCGAATGTCTTGAAATTATTGAAAGACAAGGACGCTGCGATTGATCCGCGGGGAAACTACTCGGCGGAAGAACTGACCGAGTATATCTCGTTGCTGAAAGAAGGCGGCGAGGTATCGGATCGCGTGTTTCCCTCTTACCTTTCTGTCTTTATCTCCGAATATGTCAACTTGTCCGCAGAAGATGGCTTCTTGCATGAAGACCGTTTGGTTGCGCTTTATTATGCCTATGCCATGAAGTGCAAAAACAAGTTTGTATCTGCCTGGTTCGGTTTTAATCTTGTGATTAACAATGTGCTGGTTGCACTGACGGCGCGAAAGTTTAAAATGGACGTGGCTCCTCTGATAGTGGGAGATACGGAAGTTTGTGAGGCTTTGCGCACATCCGGGGCCAGGGACTTCGGACTGGGCGGTGAAGTGGAATGGCTGGAGCAACTGGTGAAAATCAGCGAGACGGAAGAACTGGTGGAGCGGGAGAAAAAGATAGACCGGTTGCGGTGGAACTGGATGGAAGAGACTACTTTCTTCGACTATTTCACAGTGGAACGTCTGTTTGTGTTCCTGTTACAGCTCGAAATGATAGAACGTTGGATTTCGTTGGATAAAGAAAAGGGTAGCCAACTGTTCCGCAGCATAATTGCTGCGTTGAAGGATGAAGTACGGATACCCGCAGAATTCAGATAAAATAAATTACATAATTATATGGCAACAAAAGGAACTGTTAGTGGCGTAATAGCCAATATGGTGACCTTCGTAGTTGACGGCCCCGTGGCACAGAACGAGATTTGTTATATCTCGACCGGCGGAGACCGATTGATGGCGGAGGTTATTAAAGTGGTAGGCACTCAGGTCTATGTACAGGTGTTTGAAAGCACCCGTGGACTGAAGGTGGGAGCCGAAGCTGAGTTTACCGGACACATGCTCGAAGTGACATTGGGTCCCGGTATGCTTTCTAAAAACTATGACGGTCTGCAAAACGACCTCGATAAAATGGATGGCGTTTTCCTGAAGCGCGGACAATATACGTATCCGTTGGATAAGGAAAGCAAATGGCATTTCGTGCCTTTGGCAAAGGCAGGCGACCAAGTGGAAGCCGCTGCATGGCTGGGGCAGGTAGATGAAAACTTCCAGCCGTTGAAAATCATGGTTCCTTTCGGGCAGAAAGGCGTATGTACCGTGAAGTCCATCGTAAAGGAAGGCGACTACGGCATTGAGGATACCATTGCTGTCCTGACCGACGAAGAAGGTAACGATGTAAAAGTGAATATGATTCAGAAATGGCCCGTGAAGCGCGCCATGACGAACTATAAAGAGAAGCCGCGTCCTTTCAAATTGTTGGAAACGGGTGTGCGCGTAATCGATACCGTCAATCCGATTGTGGAGGGTGGTACAGGATTTATCCCCGGCCCGTTCGGTACGGGTAAGACAGTGCTCCAGCACGCTATCTCCAAACAGGCGGAAGCCGATATCGTAATCATCGCCGCCTGCGGTGAACGCGCCAACGAGGTTGTGGAAATCTTTACGGAATTCCCTGAGCTGGTCGACCCGCATACAGGCCGTAAGCTGATGGAGCGTACCATTATCATCGCCAATACGTCCAACATGCCGGTGGCAGCCCGTGAAGCATCTGTGTACACGGCCATGACCATTGCGGAATACTATCGCAGCATGGGATTGAAGGTGTTGCTGATGGCCGACTCCACTTCCCGTTGGGCACAGGCATTGCGCGAAATGTCTAACCGTATGGAAGAGTTGCCCGGTCCGGACGCGTTCCCGATGGACTTGTCTTCTATCATTTCCAACTTCTACGGCCGTGCCGGATACGTGAAGCTGAACAACGGCGAGACGGGCTCCATTACCTTCATCGGTACTGTATCGCCTGCCGGCGGTAACTTGAAAGAACCCGTAACCGAAAATACCAAGAAGGTGGCCCGCTGCTTCTACGCCCTCGAACAAGACCGTGCGGATAAGAAGCGTTATCCTGCCGTAAACCCTATCGACTCGTATTCCAAATATATCGAGTATCCCGAATTCGAGGATTATATAACCAAGCGTATCAACGGCGAATGGATTGGCAAGGTAAACGAAGTCAAGACCCGTCTGCAACGCGGTAAGGAAATTGCGGAGCAAATCAACATTCTCGGCGATGACGGTGTACCCGTGGAATATCACGTAACCTTCTGGAAATCGGAACTGATTGACTTCGTTATCCTGCAACAGGATGCTTTCGACGAGATTGACGCCGTAACTCCCATGGAACGTCAGGAAGAAATCCTGAACATGGTTATCGACATCTGCCATACGGAATTTGAGTTCGACAACTTCAACGAGGTAATGGATTACTTCAAGAAAATGATTAACATCTGCAAGCAGATGAACTACTCGAAATTCAAATCGGAAGAGTATGACAATTTCTACAAACAGTTGCAGGAATTGATTGAAGAACGTAAAGCATAAATAATAAGATGGCAACAAAAGCATTTCAAAAAATATATACTAAGATTACTCAGATTACGAAAGCCACGTGCTCGCTGAAAGCCACGGGGGTAGGGTATGATGAGTTGGCAACCGTAAACGGCAAGCTGGCCCAGGTGGTGAAGATTGCCGGTGACGATGTGACTTTGCAGGTTTTCGAGGGTACTGAAGGTATCCCCACCAATGCAGAGGTGGTGTTTCTGGGCAAGGCTCCTACCATTAAAGTGAGCGACCAGCTTGCCGGACGTTTCTTCAACGCTTTCGGCGATCCTATCGACGGCGGTCCGTCCATCGAAGGTCAGGAAGTGGAAATCGGCGGTCCGTCCGTGAACCCGGTACGCCGTAAGCAACCGTCCGAACTGATTGCAACCGGTATCGCAGGTATCGACCTGAACAATACGTTGGTGTCCGGACAGAAGATTCCGTTCTTCGCAGACCCCGACCAGCCTTTCAACCAGGTGATGGCCAACGTAGCCCTGCGTGCGGAAACTGATAAGATTATCCTCGGCGGTATGGGTATGACGAACGACGACTACCTGTACTTCAAGAATGTATTCTCCAATGCCGGTGCGCTCGACCGTATCGTCAGCTTTATGAATACTACCGAGAATCCCCCCGTGGAACGTCTGCTGATTCCGGATATGGCGCTGACCGCTGCCGAATACTTCGCGGTGAACAACAATGAAAAGGTATTGGTATTGCTTACAGACATGACGTCCTATGCCGATGCGCTGGCCATCGTGTCCAACCGTATGGATCAGATTCCGTCCAAAGACTCCATGCCGGGTTCGCTTTATTCGGATTTGGCGAAGATTTACGAGAAGGCGGTGCAGTTCCCCAGCGGCGGTTCTATTACGATTATCGCCGTGACTACCTTGTCCGGCGGCGATATTACGCACGCTGTGCCCGATAATACGGGTTATATCACCGAGGGTCAGTTGTTCCTTCGCCGTGACAGTGACATCGGTAAGGTTATCGTCGACCCGTTCCGTTCATTGTCCCGTCTGAAACAGCTCGTTACCGGTAAGAAGACCCGTAAAGACCATCCGCAGGTGATGAATGCCGCCGTACGTCTGTATGCCGATGCCGCCAATGCCAAGACGAAGCTGGAGAACGGTTTCGACCTGACGAACTACGACGAGCGTACGCTTGCCTTTGCCAAGGACTACTCCAACCAGTTGCTGGCTATCGACGTAAACCTCGACACCACGGAGATGCTCGACGTAGCCTGGAGCTTGTTCGGCAAGTATTTCCGTCCGGAAGAGGTGAACATCAAGAAAGAACTTGTGGACGAATTCTGGCCCAAAGCAGAAAACTAATCACTTATAATTAACCATTAATCACTAACGAAGTGGCTATTAAGTTTCAATATAATAAAACGTCGCTCCAGCAGTTGGAAAAGCAACTGAAAGTACGTGTGCGCACGCTCCCCATCATTAAGAACAAGGAGAGCGCCCTGCGTATGGAAGTGAAGCGCTGCAAGGCCGATGCTGCCGCGCTGGACGCGAGGTTGGAAAAGGAAATCCAAGCTTATGAAGCCATGTTCGCCCTTTGGAATGAGTTCGACGCCTCATTGATAAAGGTCAGCGATGTTCATCTCGGTGTGAAGAAGATTGCCGGCGTAAGAGTGCCGTTGCTCGAGAATGTAGATTTCGAGATACGCCCTTACAGCTTGTTCAATGCGCCCAAATGGTATGCAGACGGGTTGCATTTGCTCAAGGAACTGGCACACACGGCCATTGAACGGGAGTTTACCGTGGCCAAGCTGAACTTGCTGGAACATGCGCGTAAAAAGACCACCCAAAAGGTGAATCTTTTTGAGAAAGTACAGATTCCGGGCTATCAGGATGCACTGCGCAAAATCAAGCGGTTTATGGAAGACGAGGAGAACCTCTCCAAGTCGTCGCAGAAAATCATGAAGTCCCACCAAGAGAAAAGGAAGGAGGCAGAAGCATGATTACGAAAATGAAGAAGCTCACGTTCCTTGTATATTATAAGGAGTACGAAGCATTCCTGAATGGTGTGCGCGACCTCGGTGTGGTGCATGTGGCCGAAAAGCAGCAAGGTGTTGCCGACAATACGGAGTTGCAGGACAGTATCCGTCTGTCTGCCCGCCTGCAGGCTACGGAAAAGCTGTTGCAGGCGTTTAAGCCCGCCAGACCGGCGGTGGAGGAAACACCCGCCTCGGCAGCCCGTGGACTGGAAGTGCTGAACGAAGTGGACGAGTTGCAAGCCGAAAAGAATAAGTTGCAACAGCAGTTGCAGACCTATCAGAAGGAAAAAGCTGCGCTGGAGCCATGGGGTAACTTTGAACCCGCAAGTCTGTCGCGTCTGCACGATGCCGGACTGGCAGTAGGCTTTTACAGTTGCTCGGAAGGCAATTACGACGCAACCTGGGAAGATACCTATAATGCGATGGTTATCAGCCGTCAGGCCTCTCGCGTCTATTTCGTTACCGTAACCGGTAGTTCGGAAGAAACGGATTTGGATGCGGAGCAGGCCAAGCTGCCGCCTTACTCATTGGAGCGCGTACAAGTGCTTTGTGACGAGACGGAACAGGCTCTGGCGGATAACGAGGAAAAAATGAAAGTGCTTGCCGAGAGAGAAATCCCTTCGTTGCGTGCAGCCTTGAAAGAGGTGAATACCGACATGGAATTCTCCAAAGTAATGCTGAATACGGAAGCTACGGCAGGAGAGAAGCTGATGCTGCTGCAAGGCTGGGCGCCGGCATCCAGAGTCGGAGAAATCTCCGAATGGCTCGATGCGCAGCACGTGTACTACGAGGTAACCTCTCCCGTACCGGGCGACAACGTGCCTATACAGTTGAACAACAAAGGTTTCTTTGCCTGGTTCGAGCCTATATGCAAGCTCTATATGCTGCCCAAGTATAACGAGCTGGACCTGACGCCGTTCTTTGCACCTTTCTTTATGGTGTTCTTCGGCTTGTGTCTGGGAGACTCCGGTTACGGACTGTTCCTGTTTCTCGGAGCAACCCTGTACCGTCTGTTTGCCAAGAACATCAGCGCTGCGATGAGACCTGTCCTCTCATTGGTGCAGGTATTGGCGGCATCCACTTTCTTCTGCGGATTGCTGACCGGCACGTTCTTCGGAGCGAACATTTACGATATCGACCTGCCTTTCTTCCAAAAGATGAAAGCAGCCTTGTTCATGGACAATAACGATATGTTCCAGTTGTCGTTGATACTCGGTGTGGTGCAGATATTGTTCGGTATGGTGCTGAAAGCGGTGAACCAGGGTATTCAGTTCGGGTTCAAGTATGCCGTGGCTACGATTGGCTGGATTATATTGCTGGTTTCCTGCGGAGTAGGAGCCTTGCTGCCGGAAGTCATGCCATTGGGCGGTACGGTGCATCTGTGCATCCTCGGTGTGGCGGCAGCTATGATATTCCTCTACAACAGTCCGGGAAAGAACATATTCCTCAATATCGGGCTCGGGCTTTGGGATTCCTACAATATGGCTACCGGATTGCTGGGCGATGTGTTGTCGTATGTACGTCTGTTTGCCCTCGGACTGTCGGGTGGTATCCTTGCAGGGGTGTTCAACAGCTTGGCGGTGGGCATGAGCCCTGACAATGTCATTGCAGGTCCCATCGTAATGGTACTGATATTCGTTATCGGCCATGCCATCAATATCTTTATGAACGTGCTCGGTGCAATGGTTCACCCCATGCGTCTGACTTTTGTGGAATTCTTCAAGAACTCCGGATACGAAGGCGGCGGCAAGGAATACAAGCCGTTTAAGAATTGAAAGTTGAAAATTTAAATTGAGAAATAGAGAATAAAGGATTGATAAAAGAGGGAGATAGGAGCTACGCGGAGATAGCGTAGTCTTTTCTCCGAGAGTTCTTAGGAGAATTCTTCAAAAGAAATCTTTAAGAGAAACAAACAAGAGAAACAAATAAAATATAAACAATAAAAAACGAATAAGATTATGGAAATGAATTTATTAATTGCCTATATTGGCATTGCAGTGATGATTGGTTTGTCGGGTATCGGTAGTGCCTACGGTGTGACAATTGCCGGTAATGCGGCTATCGGTGCGCTGAAGAAGAACGACGGTGCTTTCGGTAACTTCCTTGTGCTGACCGCTCTTCCCGGTACTCAGGGCTTGTACGGTTTTGCAGGCTACTTTATGTTCCAGACTATTTTCGGCATCCTTACTCCGGGCATGACTGCCATTCAGGCTGCTGCCATTCTGGGTGCAGGTATTGCTTTGGGATTGGTTGCCTTGTTCTCCGCTATCCGTCAGGGACAGGTTTGCGCCAACGGTATCGCCGCTATCGGCCAGGGACACGACGTATTCAGCAACACGCTGATTCTTGCCGTATTCCCCGAACTTTATGCGATTGTAGCTTTGGCTGCCACTTTCTTGATTGGCAGTGCGCTGACCGCATAAACAGCAATTACCGACTGCACAAATAGCAGTTGAAATAACAGAAGAGGGTGTCAAAATATACTTGCTGATTTCTTTTAGTCACGGAATTATACGGAAAAAGAACAAAGAAAATCTGTGTTTTCCGTGTAATCCGTGCCTAAAAAGAAACAGACAGCAAGCGAGTTTAAGTTTTGATATACCCTCTTTTTCATATCTTCTTCTCTGTCTTTTCCTTCTATTCCGTACAAACTTCTGTTTTTTCTCTTTTCATCGGTAATCTTCGCTCTTCTCTGTATTGGTGGGCTTTTAGCGTTTGCCGGTAGTATTTATGCAAACGATTGTTTATGCACATTTAATCAGTTTTTTCGATTAAAAGGCTATTTTTCAAAGAATAATGCGTACTTTTGCAGCCACAATTACGATAAAGAGATTATAACATATATGGTTAAAGAACTACTTACCCCCGATTACATCTTCGAAGCGAGCTGGGAAGTATGTAATAAAGTAGGCGGTATCTATACAGTTTTGTCTACCAGAGCAAACACTTTGCAGACAAAATTCCGCGATAAAGTATTTTTTGTAGGCCCGGACTTCTGGCAAGGTAAAGAGAACCCTTTATTTATCGAGTCCGATAACCTTTGTGCCGCATGGAAGAAATATGCTATTGAAAAAGACAACCTCTCTGTCCGCGTAGGCCGCTGGAACATTCCGGGCGAACCTATTGTCATATTGGTTGACTTCCAACCTTTCTTTGCACAAAAGAATGAAATTTATGCGGAGATGTGGGAACACTATCAGGTGGATTCACTGCACGCATACGGTGACTACGATGAAGCCTCGATGTTTGCATACGCCACCGGAAAGGTGGTGGAGAGTTTCTACCGGTATAACCTGACGGAAACGGACAAGGTTGTATTTCAGGCACATGAGTGGATGACCGGTATGGCTGCGCTTTACTTGCAGACTGCCGTTCCTGAAATCGCTACGATATTCACCACCCATGCCACTTCGATAGGCCGTTCTATTGCGGGCAACAACAAACCGCTGTACGATTATCTTTTTGCCTACAACGGCGACCAAATGGCGCAGGAGCTGAATATGGAGTCCAAACATTCCATCGAAAAGCAGACCGCCCATTACGTAGACTGTTTCACTACCGTAAGCGAAATCACCAACAACGAGTGCAAGGAACTGCTCGACAAGCCTGCCGATGTAGTCCTGATGAACGGCTTTGAGGACGATTTCGTTCCGAAAGGCTCCACATTTACCGGTAAGCGCAAGCGGGCGCGTTCCACTATGTTGCGTGTGGCAAACAGCCTGTTGGGACAGGAATTTGATGATGATACGCTTATCATCGGAACCAGCGGCCGTTACGAGTTCAAGAACAAGGGCATTGATGTGTTCCTGGAATCATTGAACCGTTTGAACCGTGATAAGAATCTGAATAAGAAAGTGCTGGCTTTCGTCAACGTACCCGGTTGGGTGGGTGACCCCCGCGAAGACCTGCAGCAGCGTCTGAAAAAGAAAGACGAGCATTATACCACTCCTTTGGAAGTACCTTTCATCACGCACTGGCTGCACAACATGACGCACGATCAGGTGCTGGACATGCTGAAGTACCTCGGTATGGGCAACCGTCCCGAAGACAAGGTGAAGGTAATCTTCGTTCCCTGCTATCTGGACGGTAAGGACGGCATTCTCAACAAGCATTATTACGACCTGATACTGGGAGAGGACCTCAGCGTTTATCCCTCTTACTATGAGCCGTGGGGATATACCCCGTTGGAGAGCGTGGCTTTCCGCGTGCCCACCATTACGACCGATCTTGCCGGCTTCGGACTTTGGGTGAACAGCCTGAAGAACCAGCACGGTATCAACGATGGAGTAGAGGTGCTGCACCGTTCGGACTATAACTATTCCGAAGTGGCGGACGGTATCAAGGACACCATAACTTTGTTCTCTACAAAGACAGATGCGGAAATCAAAGAAATCCGTAAGCGTGCCGCCCAAGTGGCAGAGCAAGCCTTATGGAAGCATTTCATACAATATTATTATGAAGCCTACGACCTTGCGTTGCGCAATGCGATGAAGCGTCAGTTGGGCTGATAAAAAGAATTATATTAATCAATCAAGTAATCATACAATGAAGATTAAAGTTAGTAATGTAAACACTCCGAACTGGAAAGATGTGAACGTTAAATCTCACATCCCCGTTGAATTGGAGAAGTTATCCGAACTTGCACGTAACATTTGGTGGTCATGGAACTTTGAAGCCACCGAACTGTTTAGAGACCTTGACCCTGCTCTTTGGAAAGAAGTAGGACAGAACCCTGTTCTGCTGTTGGAACGTATGAGTTATGCCAAGCTTGAGGCGCTTGCTGAAGATAAGGTTATTTTGCGCAGAATGGAAGATGTATATTCCAAGTTCCGCAATTACATGGATGTAAAACCCGACAGCAATCGTCCTTCCGTTGCATATTTCAGTATGGAATACGGTTTGAATCATGTACTTAAGATATATTCCGGTGGTCTGGGCGTACTTGCCGGCGACTATTTGAAAGAGGCTTCCGACAGCAACGTAGACTTGTGTGCCGTAGGTTTCCTGTACCGTTACGGTTATTTCACCCAAACTTTGTCTATGGACGGACAGCAGATTGCCAACTACGAAGCCCAGAACTTCGGCCAGTTGCCTCTCGACCGCGTATTGGACGAAAACGGAAAGCAGGTTGTAGTCGATGTTCCTTACCTGGATTACTACGTACATGCTTATCTTTGGAGAGTGAACGTAGGACGTATCTCCCTTTATCTGCTCGATACGGACAACGAGATGAACAGCGAGTTCGACCGTTCCATCACTCACCAGCTTTACGGCGGTGACTGGGAGAACCGTTTGAAGCAGGAAATCCTGCTCGGTATCGGCGGTATCCTTACCTTGAAGAAGCTGGGTATCAAGAAAGACGTATATCACTGTAACGAAGGCCACGCAGCGTTGATTAACGTACAGCGCATCTGCGACTACGTAGCCGAAGGTCTGACCTACGACCAGGCCATCGAGCTGGTACGCGCCTCTTCTCTGTACACCGTACACACTCCGGTTCCTGCCGGCCACGACTACTTCGACGAAGGTCTCTTCGGCAAGTACATGGGCGGTTATCCTGCCCGTATGGGTATCACTTGGGACGACCTCATGGACCTCGGCCGCAACAACCCCGGCGACAAGGGCGAGCGTTTCTGTATGTCCGTATTCGCCTGCAACACTTCTCAGGAAGTGAACGGTGTAAGCTGGTTGCACGGAAAGGTTTCCCAGGAGATGTTTGCTCCCATCTGGAAAGGTTACTTCCCGGAAGAAATGCACGTGGGCTACGTCACCAATGGTGTGCACTTCCCCACATGGAGCGCAACGGAGTGGAAGCAGCTCTATGCCAAGCACTTCGATGAAAACTTCTGGTACGACCAGTCCAATCCTAAGATTTGGGAAGCTATCTACAGCGTACCCGACGAAGAGATCTGGAAGACGCGCATGGCCATGAAGAACAAACTGATTGACTACGTCCGTAAGGAATACCGCAAGACATGGCTGAACAACCAGGGAGACCCCTCACGTGTTGTGTCTCTGCTGGACAAGATTAACCCGAATGCACTGCTGATAGGTTTCGGACGCCGTTTCGCCACTTACAAGCGTGCACACCTGCTGTTCACCGACCTGGACCGTCTGTCCAAGATTGTGAACAACCCCGACTATCCGGTACAGTTCCTCTTTACGGGTAAGGCCCACCCGCACGACGGTGCAGGTCAGGGATTGATTAAGAGAATCATCGAAATCTCCCGCCGTCCCGAATTCCTGGGTAAGATTATCTTCCTCGAGAACTACGACATGCAGTTGGCACGCCGTCTTGTATCGGGTGTGGATATCTGGCTGAACACTCCGACACGTCCGCTCGAAGCATCCGGTACTTCCGGTGAGAAAGCGTTGATGAACGGTGTGGTAAACTTCTCCGTACTCGACGGATGGTGGCTGGAAGGCTATCGTGAAGGTGCAGGCTGGGCGTTGACCGAAAAACGTACTTACCAGAATCAGGAATACCAAGACCAGTTGGATGCCGCTACCATTTACAGCATCCTCGAACAGGAAATCCTGCCGTTGTACTATGCACGCAACAAGAAGGGATATTCCGAAGGCTGGATCAGAACCATCAAGAACTCCATCGCGCAGATTGCGCCTCACTACACAATGAAGCGTCAGTTGGACGATTACTATAGCAAGTTCTACACCAAGGAAGCAAAACGCTTCAAGGCATTGGCTGCCAACAACTATGCCAAAGCCAAGGAACTCGCAGCATGGAAGGAAGAAGTTGTGGCCAAGTGGGACAGCATCGAAGTCGTATCCTGCGAAAAGACGGAAGAACTGGTGAAAGGCTCTCTCGAAAGCGGTAAGGAGTACACCATTACCTACGTTATCGACGAGAAGGGTCTGGACGATGCTATCGGTCTGGAACTGGTTACTACTTATACAGCTCAGGACGGCAAGCAGCACGTTTACTCCGTAGCGCCGTTTGAAGTAGTGAAGAAAGAGGGCGACCTCTATACGTTCCAGGCAACACATAAGCTGGAGAACGCAGGCAGCTTCAAGGTAGCTTACCGTATGTTCCCGAAGAACGCAGAACTGCCTCACCGTCAGGACTTCTGCTATGTTCGCTGGTTCATCTAAGATAAGATAACAAAACAGATGATGCGTTGGTATGAAACGCATCATCCGTTTGATACAGGAAGGTGTGTCAAAATGCACACCTTCATTATTTTACGTACAAAGCCCCGACTTTC
>ERZ832522.4854-NODE-4854-length-12787-cov-13.478715_pt1 | contig 12787 bp, 14 predicted proteins | sample MGYA00519951_ERZ832522 | MGnify/ENA primary metagenome ERZ832522 (study PRJEB31850, sample SAMEA3708728) | human gut metagenome | biome: human gut; feature: human-associated habitat; material: faeces | place: China | collected 2014 ... | reverse complement strand
ACGTATCTACTTTTATTGATTACTCTCTTTTTAATTACCATATCCTTTTATAATTCAGGGCGGTCCTCCCGCCCTGAACCATTGTAAACTATCTTTTATCCCAAGACATCCAAAAACAGGAGGTTTGACATGAAAACCATTCGCAGCTTGTTTAACCGGGAAGATACAGCAGGCATCATGTTTACTCTTCCCTTTACCCTGGGCTTTCTCTTCTTTATGATCGTTCCCATGGGCATTTCCCTTTATTATTCCTTTTGCAAATATAATATTTTGTCCCCGCCTGTTTTTACAGGTCTTGATAACTTTAAAAATATGATCGCTGATGGTACTTTTTTACAGACCATCAAAGTTACTTTCTTCTTTGCTTTTGTATCTGTTCCTTTAAAGCTGATCTTCGCTTTACTGGTTGCAATGCTCCTGTTAAAAAACACCAAAATGTCCGGTATTTACAGAGCAGCTTACTATCTGCCTTCCATTATCGGAGGTTCTGTAGCAGTCGCTATCCTTTGGAAGCGTATGTTCGCTATGGACGGTGTTGTAAATAAACTTTTAGGTTCTATTGGTATTAAAACCAGTATTTCCTGGTTAGGTGATACAAAAACAGCCATCTGGATCCTGATCCTGTTAGCTGTATGGCAGTTTGGTTCTTCCATGCTGATCTTCTTATCTTCTTTAAAGCAGATCCCGACTTCTCTTTATGAGGCAGCCATGGTAGACGGTGCCAACCCAGTATCCCGTTTCTTTAAGATCACACTTCCTCTGCTGACACCAACTATTTTCTTTAACCTGGTTATGCAGATGATCAACGGATTTCTGGCATTTACCCAGTGCTACATCATTACACAGGGTAAGCCAATGAACTCCACTTTGCTTTACACCGTTTATATGTATCAGCAGTCATTTGAGTTTTACAACACTGGTTATGGCGCTGCCATGGCTTGGGTCATGCTGCTGATGATCGGACTGATCACCCTGTTCCTGTTTGCAACCAAGCGGTTCTGGGTATATGAAGGAGGACTGTAGACATGAAGGAAAAACGTCTGGCAGGAGCTGCGCTCTACCACATCATCATATTTGCCATTGGTATCATCATGGTCTATCCTCTGATCTGGATGGTTATGAGCTCCTTTAAGGAGACCAACACCATTTTCACAACCGCCAGTTCCCTGATCCCGGAACATTTTGTAACGGATAACTACGCAAACGGCTGGAAAGGATTTGCAAAGATCTCTTTCTCCACTTTCTTTAAAAACTCTATCTTCATCTCCGTGATCGCTACCATTGGAACCATTGCTTCCTCTGCTGTTGTAGCCTACGGTTTCGCAAGATTTAAGTTCCGTGGAAAAGGAATTTTATTTTCCGCAATGCTGTTATCCATGATGCTTCCTGCACAGGTTCTTATGATCCCGCAGTATCTGTGGTACCAGAAATTAGGCTGGGTCGGTTCTTTCCTTCCCCTGACTGTCCCATACTTCTTCGCGATCCAGGGATTTTTCGTATACCTGCTTTCCAACTTCATCGGCGGTATTCCGATCGAACTGGACGAAGCAGCAAAGATCGACGGCTGTTCCTACTGGGGCATCTTTACAAGGATCATGATCCCTCTGATCAAACCGGCAGTTGTAACCGGCTGCATCTTCTCCTTTATGTGGAGATGGGATGATTTCCTTTCCGCCCTGCTTTATATCAACAAAACCGCCATGTATCCGGTCAGCCTGGCATAAAAACTGTTCTGTGACCCAGGTTCTTCTTCCGACTACGGCGCTATGTTCGCAATGGCAAGCCTTTCCATCCTTCCATCCGTACTGATCTTCATTTTCTTCCAGAAATACCTGGTAGAAGGAATTAGTACCTCTGGTCTGAAGGGTTAAACCAAACAGATAAGCATTTCCATTTCAACCAGCAAATACGCTGTTGGCGCATTCGGGATATGTATAATACATAAAAAAGCCCATGCAGCTGCCATTCAGGCAGCCTGCATAGGCTTTTTTCTCATTCTTTTTATTTCTCATGCATAAATCTTCCAAGGAATTCCATCGTCTGCTCTCTTTGAGGATTTGCAAAAATATCAGCCGGTGTTCCCTCTTCTACGATGACACCGTTTGCCATGTATACAACATGGGTAGATACATCTCTTGCAAATGCCATCTCATGAGTAACAATGATCATGGTCAGACCTTCTTTTGCAAGCTTGCGCATAACTTCCAGAACCTCTCCAACCATCTGGGGATCCAGCGCGGATGTGGGCTCATCAAACAGCAGTACCTCAGGCTCCATAGCCAGGGCTCTTGCAATGGCTACACGCTGTTTCTGACCGCCGGAAAGCTGTCTTGGTTTTGCATTGATATAAGGAGCCATGCCAACTTTTTCCAGGTAATACATGGCCTTCTGCTTTGACTCTTCCTTACCCTTCTTTAACACCTTGACCTGTCCCACCATGCAGTTTTCAAGAACGGTCATGTTGTTGAACAGGTTAAAGCTCTGGAATACCATACCAACTCTGGAACGGTATTTCGGTGCATTTACCTTTGCATCGGCAATGTTATTTCCATGATATAAAATCTCGCCGGTAGTCGGTGTTTCCAGTAAGTTTAAGCAGCGAAGCAAGGTGGACTTACCGGAACCGGAAGCTCCGATGATACAGGTAACATCCTTGCTGTTTACTGTAAAATCAATATCCTTTAAGACCAGATTGGTGCCAAAGGTCTTGCTTAAATGGCGGATCTCCAAAATCTTTTCGCTCATTACTGCTCCTCCTTCTTATCATCCGGATAACGGTACATACCACTGGTATAAGCCAGTGTATCTGTGGTTGCCAGGTCAAAATTGTCTGCACCATCCATCTTCTTCTCCCACAGACGCAGCAGTCTGGAGCAGGTAAATGTCATGATAAAATACATGATCATGGTAATGGTATAGGTCTCAAAGTTCATGTAAAGGGCGCCTGCAGCTGCCTTTGTCTTATACAGCAGTTCTGCCACACCAATAACAGAAAGCACGCAGCTGTCCTTGATATTGATGATCAGGTTGTTGCCGATCTGAGGCATCAGGTTACGCAGAGCCTGAGGCAGGATAACGTAGATCATAGTCTGAACATGGGTCATACCAATGGATTTTGCTCCTTCAGTCTGTCCCGGGTCAATAGAAAGGATACCGCCTCGTACAGTCTCTGCCATATAGGCACCTGTATTAATAGATAAGATAAAATAAGCAGCCTGGGTAATAGTAGAATTAATTCCCAGCAAAGGCATAAGGCCATAGTAGATAAACATAGCCTGGGCCATCATGGGCGTGCCGCGGATGATGGTGGTGTACACCTGACACACCGCGTTAAAAAAGCCCAGCACCGCGTTTTTGTGGCCGGGGCGCTGCTGGTCGTGGGTCACGCGCACCAGCGCCACCACGCTGCCCAGCACCACGCCCAGCGCCAGCGCCAGTGCGGTGACCAGCAGGGTGGTGCCCACACCGCTGATGTACTGCATCCAGCGGTCCTTCAGCAGAAAGGCCTGATAAAACTTGAAAAAGAAATCCTGTTCAAAGCTTAGCTTTGTGCCGCTGTTGAGCAGCTCTTTGAGCAGTTCGTATTGCGCAGCCATTCACATCCTCGCTTTCTGTTTGTCAATAAATTGTAACCACTTTTTTCTAAAAAAAGAGGTGCCCCGGAGCGGGGCGCCTCCTTGGGTACGGAAATGGTACAGGGCACGCAGCTTAGTTTGCGTTGATGTACTTGTCCACGATGGCCTGCAGGGTGCCGTCAGCCTTCAGCTCCTCCAGAGCCTTGTTGACAGCGTCCTCCAGTGCAGAACCCTTTGCCATGCCGATGGCGTAATCCTCCTCGGCGTAGCTGGTGTCCAGCACCTTCAGGCCGGGGTTGGCGGCAACGTACTCCGTAGCGGGAGCGTTGTCGATGACCACTGCATCCACCTGACCGTTGTTCAGTGCCTGCACGGCGGTCAGGCCGCTGTCGTAGGCCACAACAGAGTCCTCGCCGAAGTCATCGGAGCAGTAGATGTAGCCGGTGGTGCCGCGCTGGGTACCGATCTTCTTGCCGGCCAGATCGTCGGGAGAAGCAATCTCGGAATCGTTGGGCACAATGATGGACTGGATGCCGGTTGCGTAGCTGTCAGAGAAGTCCATCACAGCCTTGCGCTCGTCGGTCACGGTAACGCCAGCCATCACGATGTCGGCCTTGCCCTGCTGCACGCTGAGCAGTGCGGCATCAAACTCCATGTCATCAATCTGCAGCTCCAGACCCAGCTTTTCAGCAATGGCCTTGGCGGTGTCCACATCGATGCCCTCGATCTCACCGGAGTCGTTGGTCATCTCGTACGGAGGGAAGGTGGCGTTGGTGGCCATGGTCAGCTTACCAGCCTCCACGGTGGTCAGCTCAGCGGCAGCGGCGGAAGAAACAGCCTCGGAGGAAGCGGCAGAGCTTGCCACAGAGGAAGCAGCAGAGCTTGCGGAACCACCGCAGGCGGTCAGAGCCAGAGCAGCAACGGAAACAGCAGCGGCAGCCATGAAGCTGCGGCGAGAGATCTTTTTCATATTCAAACACTCCTCAATCTATGCAATATAGTTCGCTTTGCCCCGATGGGATGCGATTCATCGCGCTTTCGGGGAACGCACTTAGTATAGTTTGTACAAAACGAAAAGTCAATACTTGTGCATAATAATCCGTGAAATTGAAACGATTTTGCAAACATTTATGCAATAACGGAGAAAATATGTGAATATATGCAGTATAAACCGGCTTTTACAGGCTTCTTGCAATCTCCTCCGCGCTGCGCTTGGGCACGCAGTAGTCGCGGTTTTCGTCCAGATAGTACTTTACGCCGGTCTGCTCGGTCATGGGTACGATGCTGGCTTTGTGGGTGGGGTAGCCAAAAGCCACCATAAAGGCCAGCTTCTGCGGCTCCTCAATGCCCAGCAGCGCGGTCAGGGCGGGCTTATTGATCGCGCCCATGATGCAACTGCCTACGCCCTTGTCCCATGCGGCAAGGGTCATGTTGGCCAGTGCGATGCCGGTGTCGGTGGCAAGGTCGCCGGGGATGGCGGTATCCTGCACCACGGCTGCATAAAAGGTGGGCAGCTCGTCCGCTTTGGGCGTGCCCTGCTCCGGCGGCAGATAGCCAGCCCACTTGACCAGCGGCTGTACCTTGGCCACCATCTCCGAGCTTTGCACCAGCACCAGACGCACCGCCTGCCGGTTTGCCCCGCAGGAGGACAGCCGCACGGCCTGTACGATATCGTCCACCACATCCTGCGGCACGGCCTTTTGTGCAAACCGGCGGTAGGTGCGGCGGGTGGTCAGAAGTTCCATAACAGACATTATAAATCGCTCCTTTATCCGGTAAAATACAAAAACGGAAAAAACTATATATAAAGTATAGCAGATGCACCGGCGCACAGCAATGGCGGCGGCGTGGTTTTTTGCGGATACGGCGGCTGTATTGTAAAAAATAGTGATACTTATTCTTGTATCCTTGTATTTTTTGGTGAATGTTTCCATGAAACACTTGACAATGGGGGGCAGGTAAAGGTATTATATAGGTGTAAACGCATTACATGCAGTGTAAGGCGTGCTTGAAAGAAAGATTGTGAGGTTGATTATTATGTCTAATATCTCTCGTCGTCAGTTCCTGAAGGGCGCAGGTGTCGCTACTCTGGCTGTTGCTGCTGCTGGCGTGCTGGCTGGCTGCTCCAAGGAGGATGTTCCTGTGATTCCTGAAGTGACCACTCGTCCTGTGATGGTCATCTTTATGGCAGACAAAGGCAATGGCGAGACCGTGGTTGTGGGTGAGACTGCCAAGATTGATGTTCTGAAGACCGAGGACTCTGTGAAGGTTGCTGACATCGATAAGAAGCTGTTGCCCGAAGGTTACCATCTGGAGAACGAAAAGGCAGTCGTCGAGATTCGCAAGGATGCCTCTAAGGGCGAGCACATCATCGTCTTTGTGACTGATGTGACCTACACGCCTGCTACCAAGGAAGTTGATATTAAGGTGGCTATCACCAATCCGAAGGCTGGCGAAGCTGTCATGACTACTGTGAAGGCTAACGTTAAGAAGGATGCAACCACTATTTCCGCAGCTGAGATCACTCTGCCGGATGGCTTTACTTGGGCAGAGGGTACCGAGATGGATCGTCAGTACGATATCGCTACCTACGTTTTCCCCATTAAGCACATCGCTTGATTGTGCGCGTAGTAACTTAATAGGTTAATAAGCACTAAATGGGCATCTGCATTTGCAGATGCCCATTTTTAACGAAATGACGTATATAAGGGTTGAACCCTTGTTCTGCCACTTCTTCGGCAACGGGCAACCGCTTCCGTCAAAGCCTGCGGCTTTGCAAACCCTCTCAGGCTCACTGCGTTCGCAAGGCGAGATGACTGAGAGGGTCTTACTTTCTCTTCGGCAGCGGCACGCACAGCACCAGACTGATGCCGATGGCCAGCGCCACGGCGATTTTAAAGGTGCTGATGCCATTGGCAAGGGCAAGGGTGTTTTCGTTCTGGATGAAATAGTAGGCGGTGTAGTAGATGCCTGCGCCCGGCACAAGCGGGAAAATGCCGGTCAGCAAAAACACCGTGACCGGCGTTTTTTGGGTAATGGCAAACACGCGGGTAAGGATGGTAAGCGGAATGACCGCCAGCAGGGAGGCCGTGGCGGCGTCTGCGCCCAGCAGGGTCAGCAACTCGTACCACAGCCAGCCCACAGCGCCTACCAGCGCGCAGTAGGGCAGACAGCGCCGGGGGCACGCAAACAGAATGGCAAAACTCAGCGTGCCCGCTGCGGCCAGAAAAAACTGCGCGGTCAGCTCGCCGATCTGTGCAGCTGTAAGGGACATCATACCACGACCACCCCCGTAAGTACCGTGTACAGCCGCAGCACAAGGCCGGTGCCTATGGCAATGCTGGCGGCAATGAGCAAGGCATCGATCATGCGGATGGTGCCGGAAAGGTAGTCGCCCTGCACAAAATCCCGGATACCCATGGTAAAGGCGATGCCCGGGGTCAGGATCATCAGCGTACCGATGATGGCGTGGCTGGCAGAGGTGTGCAGCAGATTGCACAGCAGGATGCACACCAGCGTGATCAGCGCGGCGGTGCTGATCTTCTGGAAGCCGCCGGGCACCTCATGCCGCCCGCACCATAGCAGATACCAGCTGGCCACCAGCCCCGCCCCGGCAGCTGCCAGCGCACTGCGCAGGTTGCCGCCGAACATCATGGCAAAACAGAACGCCCCGCACAGCCCGGAAAGCAGCTGCACATGATCTTTGGGGAAGGGCAGCCGCCGCGCCAGCACCAGACGGCTCTCGGCTTCGTCCAAGGTCATTCCGGTCTGGGCGATCTGACGGGAAAGCTCGTTCACCGCCGCCACCCGCCCCAGATGGGTGGTGCGCACCGGCACGTTGCGCACCTCGCTGATCTCGGCAGTGCCGGCGCTGGCGAAAATGCCGTTGGTCAGCACATAAACGTGGAACTCCCGCAGATGAAAGCTGCGCGCCATGATCTCCATGGTCTGCTCCACCCGGAACACCTCCGCACCATTTTCCAGCAGGGTCTGCCCTGCGGCCATGATAAAATCCATGATGCGGCGGCGCAGCTCTTCATCGGGAAAATGGTCTCTGCTGTTCATTGCCTGCTCTCCTTGCAAAAGATGATACCCTATTTTATCATGTGCACCAGCCGCATACAAGGGTGTATCATAAAAAACGGGCGCAGTGGCAGGTCGGAAGCCATATCCCTACCCAAAAACTTCGTTGAAGGTGTTGACAAATGCCGCCGATGGGTTTATTATAGTGTCAATATCACAAAAATGGCTGTGAAGAGAAGAGTAGGCCTTCGCATTGATCCTTACCAGAGAGCCCGGGCGGTGAAAAAGGGCAGGAAACAGGAAGCTGAAAATGGTCTCGGAGCCGTGCGGACGAGGCGCAGGAGTGCTAAGCCCGCAACGGGATGCGCCCGTTACAGCGTCCGGCTGTAAGCAGCACACGCTGCCGCAGCATCGAGGCTGTATCCGTAAGGATGCAGTGAACCAAGGTGGTACCACGGAAGTATGTTCATGCCTCCGTCCTTGCAGAGCTTAAGGCTTGTAAGGACGGGGGCATTTTTTCATGCGTCCGTTCAAGGCTGCGCGCGGAAAGGTGCCGTGCGGGCCACAGTACATAATAGAGAACAAATAGAGAGGGAACAAAACTATGATTACTCGTCGCGATTTTCTGAAAGTTACCGGTGTGGCAGCCGCAGCCGCTGCCCTGACTGCCTGCGGTGGTTCTTCTTCCACTGCTTCTTCCGCCGTTGCATCCGGCAGCGTGGCATCCTCTGCCGCAGCTAAGCTGGATAAGATCAAGGTGGCTGTGCCCAACGATACCACCAACGAGGCCCGCGCCCTGACCCTGCTGGAGAAGAACGGCTTCTTCAAGCTGAAGGCAGATGCCGGCCTGACCGCCACCAAGAATGACATCGAGGAGAACCCCCTGAACGTCACCGTGGACGAGGTGGAGGCCGCTCAGGTGCCCAACGTCCTGCAGGACGAGGACTACGCCGTCATCAACTCCAACTACGCCATCTCTGCCGGTCTGAACCCCATGACCGATGCACTGGCCATGGAGGACGGTTCTTCTGCTTACGTCAACATTCTGGTGTGCAAGGACGGCAATCAGGAGGAGCCTAAGATCAAGGCTCTGGCTGCTGCCCTGCAGAGCCAGAAGGTGAAGGACTTCATGGACGAGACCTACAAGGGCTCCGTGGTGTCCGTTGTGGAGAACCCCACCGATGGCTATGATTCCACTGTGGATTATGACGCTCTGAACGGCCAGACCGTCAGCTGCGCCGCTACTCCCGCTCCCCACTGCGAGGTGCTGGAGGTGTGCAAGGAGATCCTTGCCGCCAAGGGCATCACGCTGGACATCCAGGAGTACGACGACTATGTGATCCCCAACCAGGTCGTCGAGGACGGTCAGGTAGACACCAACTACTTCCAGCATCAGCCGTATCTGGACAACTTCAACGCCGAAAAGGGTACCCATCTGGTGACCGTTGCCGGTATTCACGTAGAGCCCATGGGCATCTACGGCGGCAAGCAGGACAGTCTGGCACCCATCGAGGGATAAGCTAAAGGAGCAATTTCTGTGATCGAACTCAAGTATCTTTCCAAGACCTTCCAGATGAAGGATGGCGCGGTGAAAGCGCTGCAGAACATCAACCTCACCATTCCCGATGGCTCCATCTACGGCATCATCGGCATGTCCGGTGCGGGCAAATCCACGCTGGTGCGCTGCATCAACCTGCTGGAGCGCCCCACCGGCGGCAGCGTGGTGATCGACGGCGTGGCGATGGAGACTTTGTCTCCCGCCTCGCTGCGCAAGCGCCGTCGGGAGATCACCATGATCTTCCAGCAGTTCAACCTGCTTATGCAGCGCACCTGCCTGAAGAACGTCTGCTTCCCCATGGAGCTGGCAGGCGTAAAGAAGGCGGAGGCCGAAAAGCGCGCCATGGAACTGCTGGAGATGGTGGGTCTGCCGGATAAGGCCAACGCCTACCCGGCACAGCTGTCCGGCGGTCAGAAGCAGCGCATCGCCATTGCCCGCGCACTGGCCACCAACCCCAAGGTGCTGCTGTGCGACGAGGCTACCAGTGCGCTGGACCCCAACACCACCCACTCCATCCTGACTCTGATCAAGGATATCAACCGCAAGCTGGGCATCACCGTGGTGGTCATTACCCACCAGATGAGCGTGGTGGAGGAAATCTGCGACAGCGTGGCCATTCTGGACGGCGGTGTGGTCGTGGAACAGGGCTCGGTACAGGAAATTTTTGCAAACCCCAAAACGGCGGCTGCCAAGCGTCTGGTAGCCCCCAACGGCGGCAGCGCAGCGCGGGATCTTTCCTGCTTTGCGCCGGATGACCATGTGGTGCGCGTTACCTTTAATGGTTCCTCCACTGCAAAGCCGCTGGTGGCAAGCCTTGCCGCCGAAAAGGGCATTTTGGTGTCGGTGCTCAGTGCCGATACCCGCGATCTGAGCGGCCAGTGCTACGGCTCTATGCTGCTCAAGCTGCCCGCAGAACTTGCGGTCGCACAGCAGGCTGTGGAATATATGCGCAGCCAGTCTGGCGTAACGGTAGAGGAGGTGACCGGTATATGAATATCGCAGCTTACGGCTTTGCCATCTGGGAGACCTTTTATGTAACGGTGCTCTCCACCGCCTTTGCGCTGGTGTTGGGCCTGCCGCTGGGCGTGCTGCTGGTAGCCGGTGACAAGGACGGCATTCTGCCCCTGCCCGGCTGGCTGATGCATCTGATCAACATTGTCATCAACATTCTGCGCAGCGTGCCCTTCCTCATCCTGATGATCTGCGTGTTCCCGCTTACCCGCGCCATCGTGGGCACTACGGTGGGCACCAAGGCCACCATCGTTCCGCTGGTGGTCGCCGCCTTCCCCTTTGTGGCACGTCTGGTGGAGACCAGCCTGCGGGAGCTGGATGAGGGCGTGGTGGAAGCTGCCCAGAGCATGGGCGCTACCCCGTTCCAAATCATCACCAAGGTCATGATCCCGGAGTGCCTGCCCGGGTTGATCTCCAGCATGACCACTGCGCTGACCACCATTCTGGGCTACTCCGCCATGTCCGGCGTTATCGGCGGCGGCGGTCTGGGCAAGATCGCCCTTTCCTACGGCTACTACCGCTACCAGACCAACATCATGATCGTCTGTGTGGTGCTGCTGGTGCTGATGGTGCAGGCGTTCCAGTCTGTGGGTACCCTGTGGGCCACCAAGAGCGATAAGCGCCTGCGGAAATAAGAAGCTTTGAATTTTCGATTCCCCGCCGGAGGCAGCCCCTCCTGCGGGGAATCGTCCTTCCCGACCAAAAAACCAGCAAAGGAGTATGTTGTATGAACCGTGATACCATCTGTGTGCAGGGCGGCTACACCCCCGGCAACGGCGAACCCCGTCAGATCCCCATCATCCAGTCCACCACCTTCAAGTACGCTACCAGCGAGGACATGGGCAAGCTGTTCGATCTGGAGGCAGACGGCTATTTCTATTCCCGCCTGCAGAACCCCACCTGCGACATGGTAGCCAAAAAGATCTGCGAGCTGGAAGGCGGCACCGCCGCTATGCTTACCTCCAGCGGACAGGCCGCAAACTTCTTTGCCCTGTTCAATATCTGCGAGGCAGGGGACCACATCGTAGCCTCCAGTACCATCTACGGCGGCACCTTCAACCTCATCTCGGTCACCATGGCTAAAATGGGTATCACCGCCACCTTCGTAGACCCCCTGTGCACCGAGGAGGAGCTGAATGCCGCCTTCCGGCCCAACACCAAGGTGGTGTTCGGCGAGACCATCGCAAACCCCGCCCTGACCGTGCTGGACATTGAAAAGTTTGCCAAGGCCGCCCACGCCCACGGCGTGCCGCTGATGGTGGACAACACCTTCCCCACGCCGGTCAATTGCCGCCCCTTTGAGTGGGGCGCGGACATCGTGACCCACTCCACCACCAAGTACATGGACGGCCACGGCGCAGTGCTGGGCGGTGCTATCGTGGACGGCGGCAAGTTCGACTGGATGGCGCACGCCGAGAAGTTCCCGGGTCTGTGCACCCCGGACGACAGCTACCACGGCATCACCTATGCCGAGCGCTTCGGCAAGGAGGGGGCTTTCATCACCAAGGCCACCGCGCAGCTCATGCGGGACTTCGGCTCCATGCAGTCCCCCATGAACGCCTATATGCTGAACCTTGGTCTGGAAAGCCTGCACGTTCGGATGCAGCGCCACTGCGCCAACGGTATGGCGGTGGCACAGTTCTTGGAGAACCACCCCAAGGTGGCCTATGTGAACTACTGCGGGCTGGAAAGCAGCCCCTACCACGCACTGGCGCAGAAGTACCTGCCAAACGGCAGCTGCGGCGTGGTAAGCTTTGGTCTGGCGGGTGGACGTCAGGCCGCCAGCACCTTTATGAAGGAGCTGAAGCTTGCCGCCATTGAGACCCATGTGGCGGATGCCCGCACCTGCTGCCTGAACCCCGCCTCCAGCACCCACCGTCAGATGAACGACGAGCAGCTGGCTGCCGCCGGTGTGCCCGCCGAGCTGGTGCGCATGAGCTGCGGTCTGGAATCCGCCGAGGATCTCATCGCCGATATCGCGCAGGCACTGGATAAGGTCTGATGCCTTCCCGTGAAATCAAAAATCATGATACCCCTGAAGATGGCAAAGCGAACGCGGCGCCATTTTTGAATCGTCTAGCAAAGGAGCGACTTTCCTATGCCGCTGATCATTCCCAAGACCTTACCCGCCTTTGACGCCCTGTATGAAGAAAACGTCTTTGTCATGCACCGGGAGCGGGCGCTGGCGCAGCATATCCGTCCGCTGGAAATTTTGATCCTGAACCTGATGCCCACCAAGATCGCCACCGAGACCCAGATCGCCCGGCTGCTGGCCAACACCCCGCTGCAGGTGCACATGACCCTGCTGCAAACTGCCAGCCACTCTGCCACCCATGTGTCGGCTGCCCACCTTGAGGCCTTTTACAAGACCTTTGACGAGGTAAAGAACAACCGCTACGATGGCATGATCATCACCGGCGCGCCGGTGGAGACCATGGATTTTGAGCAGGTGGACTACTGGAACGAACTGTGCGAGATCATGGACTTCAGCGAAACGAACGTCTACTCCACCCTCCATGTCTGCTGGGGCGCACAGGCAGGGTTGTACTACCATTATGGCGTGCGCAAGCAGCTGCTGCCGGAAAAGATGTTCGGCGTGTTCGAGCACCGGGTCACCCGC
>ERZ832522.4849-NODE-4849-length-12806-cov-3.670065_pt1 | contig 12806 bp, 9 predicted proteins | sample MGYA00519951_ERZ832522 | MGnify/ENA primary metagenome ERZ832522 (study PRJEB31850, sample SAMEA3708728) | human gut metagenome | biome: human gut; feature: human-associated habitat; material: faeces | place: China | collected 2014 ... | reverse complement strand
ATGCGGCGCCCATGCGGCGCCCGGCTCTCTTGTTCGGCAGTCTTCAAACGATGAACCCGCCGTCGGCGGCGAGGATTTGCCCCGTGAGGAAGGATGCCTTGTCGGAGGCCAGAAAGGCAACGGCGTGGGCCACGTCCTCCGGCGTCCCCAGCCGTCCCAGAGGCGTCTGCTCCGCCAGATCCCGCAGGGTCTCCTGTCCCAGAACCTGAACCATGTCGGTGTTGATGACGCCGGGAGCCACGCAGTTGACCCGGATGTGGGAGGGCGCCAGCTCCAGCGCCAGGGACCGGGTCAGCCCCACGAGAGCGGCTTTGGTGCAGGCATACGCCACCTCACAGGAGGCTCCCCGCAGTCCCCAGATGGATGAGATGTTGACGATGCAGCCCGCCTTCTCATGGAGCATGTAGGGCAGTACCGCCTGGATGGTGTTCCGGGCGCCGCCCAGATTCACGCCCAGATAGCGGTTCCACTGGGCGTCCGTGATATCCTGAAACTGGATCTGCCCCGCAATGCCGGCGTTGTTCACCAGCAGGCTCACGGGACCCAGCTCCGCTTCCGCGGTGCGGACCATCGCCTCCACAGCCGCCCGATCCGCCACATCCGCCTGAACCGCGATGGCATTTCCACCGTGGTTCCGGATTTTTTCCGCCAGTGTCTCCGCCTCCTGCCGGTGCGTCAGGTAATTGATACAGACAGCATGTCCCGCCTCCGCCAGCTCCGCCGCAATCGCTCTCCCGATCCCCCGGGAAGCCCCAGTGACCAATGCCACACGATTCATAGTGATCCTCCTGTCATAGTGCTGTCAGCAGTATAACAAAAAAAACAGGATCGCGCAAGAAAAGTGTTGACAAAAGGTGCGTTTTCGTGTATCCTATATACGTTCCGTTTTGGACGATTAGCTCAGCTGGCTAGAGCACCTGCTTGACGTGCAGGGGGTCACAGGTTCGAGTCCTGTATCGTCCACCATCGAAAGTTCCGTTTTCTGTTGAAAGCGGAACTTTTTTATAATTTTCATGCGTGTTATGTAACCTTATTTTATCCCTGACCACTCAACCAGCCACAGTCAGGAAAAATACGGGCCTCCGAGAGCAGTTCGCCCTGGGAGGCCCGTTTGTTCAACCTGCCAGTTCTGCCTGCTTCCGCCGCTTTTTCTCGGCGGCGATCTCCGCGATCAGCCGGGCCAACTTCTCCTTGCACACCGCCTCTGTATGGACGGAGACGTTGGTGCCATTCGTTTCCCGTTCACTTTCGGGGAGTAGAGAGGTTGGGACGCTCCAGTTCCCAGAAAAACCGCTGGTGCAGGGCCTTCATGTAGTCGTTCATACGTGTCGCCTCCCTTGTTCAGCAACACAACATACCACAGAAACAGAGAATAGCCAGGGCTCCGGCGCACCGGCCCGCGGACTCCGCTTTCTTCCAGGAGACTAATAGCGGAACCCGTAATCGTCTTATTTTTCAGACACCTGCACTCGGCTCTCCGCTCCCCCACTCACCTCCAGAAATGCGCAGAGGGACTGCTTGCTTATCGTGTAATACTTGGGCAGGTCCAAGAACAGAAACAGAATCCGGATGGCAGTCTCCTCGCCGGTGTCGGCATCCATGGCCGCAGGAATCCCATCGATAGTTTTCCATCGCACCGCTGGTAGTACCCGGTATAGTCCCGCCCGCCCAGCATACCCTCTCCCATTCCATGTTCTGCTTTCAGTATAGTGGGGTAAGGAGCATCTGCAAAGCATTCACATCTCATCATCTGATTTTATGGGTAAGTGTGAGCAGAGGGGCGACCGTTTGGCTGCCCCTCTGTTTCACGTTTACATTACTGCACTTCTGATGAATATTTATAGTGCCCCACAGAGCAACTTGCAGTCCTGAGAAAGAAAACTTATGGTGCCAGGAAACTGGCTCCCGTGTATAGCCAGTTGACGCATACAGACGTACGGGCACCGCCTCGGGAAGAAAAGATTCGGATCTCACACATGGACCAAAGACCGGTAGAGGGCTCTTGTTGCCGGATTCGTGTCCAGTGCATCTCCTGAGACTGGCTGTAGATCAGATCATCCACTACGAACACACCTGAGATTGTCAGGTTGTCATTGGTCTGGCTGTCAATAGAAGCTCCATCGTAAATACTTGCGCGGCGAATATCGGCCACAATAGACGTTCCTGTTACCGCAGGCTGGAGGGAAAAGCGGAGTGAAGTGGCCGAAGTGTTCTGCAAGGTCATGTTCAGCGCCTCCAGAGGAACCGTCAAGACACTTCCAGCAGAGGACAGATTTGCGTTGTAAACCTCCGGAACAGCTTTTAGATTGGGAGTCAGGAAATCTGTCTCCGCAGTTTTAAACCGAACCTTGTAGACAGTAGGTGTATTTTGCTCCACTGTAATTTCAGGAGTCTGCCCAGGGATGCCCTGCGGTCCTTCGGGTCCAACTTCACCAGGTTCACCTTTCGGCCCCTCGGGGCCAACGGGAACCACAAAGTCCAGGGAGATCCCGGTGTCTGTCGGATTGGCGGTGACGGCTGCGGCAGTACCGGAGGAGACAGTTCCCACAGTGACGGTAGGTGTCGTGCCCGCGGGTCCCTGAGGGCCAGGTTCACCCTGAGGGCCGGTTTCACCCCGCTCACCCTGGGGTCCTGCCGGACCTTGAGGGCCGCTTTCGCCACGCTCGCCTTGGGGCCCTGCCGGACCGATGGGGCCCTGTTCTCCCTGTGGTCCGGGACAGCCGCGATCTCCTTGGAGTCCTTGAGGGCCGGTCTCACCAGGAAGCCCTTGCTCACCCTGAGGTCCCTGTTCTCCTTGAGGGCCGCGGTCGCCCGGAATGCCTCTTTCCCCCCTGGGGCCGACTGGGCCAGCCGGTCCCGGATCACCCTTAGGCCCTACGGGGCCGCGGTCGCCTTTGGGGCCCATGGGGCCGGGATCCCCGCGGACACCCTGCGGTCCGATATCTCCTGTGTCTCCTTTTGGCCCCATATCGCCCCGAATACCCTGAGGCCCCGGGAGTCCCTGAGGGCCCACCATTCCTTTTGGGCCCATGGGACCGGGACAGCCCTGCTCACCCTTTGGCCCCTGGGGACCACGCTCTCCGCGGGGGCCGCGTTCACCCTGGGGCCCGCGTTCGCCCTGCGGCCCACGTTCACCTTGGGGGCCGCGTTCACCGGAGAGAATGGGGCAAAAACACTGACAGGAGGAGTCTCTGTCAGGTGCAGAGCCGCAATGACGCTCTTTATTTAAATTGTTGTTGGGAAAATAATTCATCTCATTGACCTCTCATCCAAAGTAAGGGAACTGTGGTTATAGCTAAAGTTGCTTCTTGTCTGTGTCCTTCTCGATCTTTTCATTCAGGCGCTGACTCTGTGTGCCGAAATAGAATGCGATGACAACTGAAAAAATTGTTAAAAAATCTTGGTTAGAAATTCGGTCCAAAACAGCGAGATAGGCAAATACTACCGTCAAGACAAGCGTTACAATGCTTTTAACACACAGAAGGTTACTGAATTTCTTCAAGAGAGCAGACATTACAATCGTTCCTTTCTCATAAGGCCTATGCTCATGGTATGCTATGCACATGGTGGGGCTGAAGTGTGTGGTTTTGCTTCAGGGAAATTCGTCTGCATATAGTCGTCCATCACTCTAAACGGCATTTCCATGGCAATCTAACTGCTGGAAAATTCGGCATTTCGGGGCAAAGAGAGACATCTGCCTGTCCAGGGCTGAAAAACGAGCCCGCTTTTCAGCAGGCTCGCTTAATGGAACCATTCTCCCTTCAATGTTCTGTGAGTATCCGGTGCACTCTCCGGCAGAAGTTTCTCCGCCTCTTCTTTGTCCTCCAGTTCGGCTGGTATTCATACAGCACGACAGGGTGTTCCACATCCCTGCGGTCCGGTACAGCCGCATATAGCATTTGCTCCGGATAGTCCGGCCCTCCAGCTTCAAAACTTGCGGAGCTGCCAGGGATTCGGGCAGTCTTCTTTTCAGCTTTCAAGATGGGCATTTCCGTTTCTGCCGTGTGCAATTTTGACAAGCGTATGTATGCCCGAATCCTCACCTGTGTGGGGATCATGACTCATGTCCGCCGGACTTTTCTGCCAATCCCCTCCATGGGCGATCCGGAGCATACACGCCCAGATTCAGAAAGCCGGTGCTCCATCATCTCAATAGTGACATTTTCGGGCGGAAGCTCCTCCACTTGTAGGGACCGCTCCTGCCGGATATGGGGCTCTGCCGCGGTTCCCCTTATAGCAGCTCTGATAGACAACCATGCCTCCGTCTCATCAAGTATCGGGCTCAGTTGACCCGCCAATTCCTCTTTCATCTGTTCAGAGAATGCCCACAGGCTTTCTTTTGGCAAGACGCACCTGTTCCATCAGCCATTCCAGCTTCCGGTTTCGTTCCGTATACCCCGCGCTCTTTCGAAGCAGTTCATCCTATTCCGCACGGGAGAGCGTTACCATCTCCGTGCTGTTCATCTGTGTATTGGTCTTGTTTTTGCAAATTTGGCGGCTAAAAATTACCCGGAAAGTTATCATTTTCAATGCTTTTGACAATTAAGGATACTGCTGGTAACTTAACCTCCGAGCCTCTGCGCTGTTCCGAGGCCACTGGAAGCTTCCAGCCTCCAACCGCTTCGTGACCAGTACAAATCCATCCTCTTCCCAATAAAGCCTCTTGATCCAGTCCTGCCTATAACCACAGGGCAAAACAGCGTACCGCTGAACGGAGCTAAACGGAACTTCTGCTGTACCAATGTCGCAAAGCCGCATACCCACAGGCAATATAAATCTGCCCTGCTCCCGCAAGGTCATTCAGCATCCCTCAGCCCCCAGCACAACGCTGCCTCGGCCGCGCTGTCTGCTCGGATGTAAATCCCCACTTCAACTGCTCCGGTTTTAATCCCGGCAATCACCCTGCCTCGGCTCCCACGCAATTCCGAGGCGGTAATTTCCGCGAATACCGGCGCTGCTTCCGGCATCCGCCCCTCTTTCTGCCTGTTTTGGTTTTCGCTGTTTATGCCGTACAGCTCCCGCTCTCACCGCTGGTATATCTTTGGGCCGACACCGTGTTCCAAGCACCATTCACTTACTCGTCTCCCCCTGTTTCGGCAACCTTCTATCTGCTTCTTCCACGTTTCAAGCCGCGCCTCATGTCAGGCTGCTCTCATTGCCATTTGATTCACCTACTTCTGTTTATCCGTCCTTCTTTATTATATTGCGCCTGGGCAATCCGCTTTTCTATTTGACACTTGTTTTTATGGCGCTTAGAAGCCATAGCGATAGAAAGCCCGGGCGGAAAAAATCCGCCCGGGCTTTCTGTCAAATTGATTTTTGAGCTCCTTACTCGTACCGACTCCAGTCGGGAGCGCGGTTCAGGTCGGTCCAGCTCTCATAGACCCGGTCCTTGGTGACAAAGTCGTGGGAGTTGGTGGCCTCCTGGATGGCCAGGTAGAACCAGTCGCTCTCGTGGCAGTCGGTCCAGGTGTTCATGCCGGAGAGCAGATCGTCCGTGTCCTCCGGCAGGCGGCACAGCACCCGGTTGATCATGGTCACCGCCTGGGCGCGGGAGATGTACTGGTCGGGCCGGAAGGAGTCGTCGCTGTATCCCTGGATCCAGCCCAGCGCCGCGGCGCGGCTGATCTCGTCCTCCGCCCAGTGGTCGGCGGTGTCCGTAAAGGTGGTGACGCCGGCGACGCCGCTGTCGTCGAACCGGGCGCAGATGGCCGCGAATTCGGCGCGGGTGATGTTAGCGTCGGGGTCGAACAGGCCGGAGTTGCGGCCGTTGATGACGCCCAGCCGGGCCATGGTGGAGATGGCCGTGTTGGCCCAGTAGTCCTCGTTCACATCCGGGAAGGCGTTGGACGTGGTGAGATTGTCGTCCCGCACATTCTCGTCCAGCAGGCGGAAGAAGATGGTGGCCACCTGGGCCCGGGTGATATTGGCGTTGGGCCGCACAGAGCCGTCAGAATAGCCCTGGATGTAGGCGTAGTGGTCGTCGCCGTTCAGCATGCCGGGCACGGAGGTCTCCGTCCAGCCGGCGAATAGCGTCACGGAGGAGGTCACCCGCAGAGTCTCATCCTCGTCCACCCGTATGGTCAGGCGGCTGTCCTTGTACCAACCGGTAAAGCGGTAGCCGGGCCGGGTGGGGATGTGGGCGCCGTACTCCTCATCATCGTACACATTGAGGGAGAAGCTCCTTCCGTCTTCATCGATGGGGTCGAAGCGGGTGCCGCCATTGGAGTCGAACCTCAGATAGGGATCGCTGTCATGGCCGCCACCGTCTCCGGAGCTATCGCGGGCAAAGGTTGCAGAAATGGTGTGGTTTGCATTAACATCCGTAAATGTATAGCTATCGACTGCTCCTACGCTCTTTTCATCCACTTTCACATTGGCGATGGTATAGCCGCCGTTCGGCGTGATGGTGAAAATCTTGTCCGCACCCTCGGCCACAGCAACGCTGCCGCGGGGGCTGATGGAGCCGCCGTCACCGGCGGAGGCGGTGATGGTGAAGGTCTGCGCGTTCTCCTGCCAGACAACAGCGAAAGGAGAGAATCCGGAACGGTCCACATCAAATTCGATACCATTGGCGTCAAATTCAGCGGTTATAACCTCCGGCTCACAGGCTTCAATGGCATCCGTCACCTCGGCCTGACCGGCAATGCCATATTCCCGGTGCAGGCCCGGAAAGTGGATGACCTGTACATCCAGGTCATTTGCGTTATCCATTGTCACACCGTCGGGATATGGCAAATAGATTGTGGTGCCATAGCTGGCAGAAACCCAGGCGTTGCCGTTGTAGGCGTCCACCAGATCCAGGTAGTGAAAGTCGTAGCGGTAGGTTTTGCCATCGGACAACTCATTCAGAAGATCAGAATCCTCTGCCTTTTGTTCCAGCAGAGCCTGGCGGTCCGTGCCGTCGTCATCAATCAGCAGCGAGTCGTCCAGGAGTTGGATACCGGCGATATCCTCGATCTCAAAGTCTTCGTTATCGTTGGTGTAGAAAGACGGCTGATACACGGTTCCCCATGAGCTGGTTTGTGTCTTTGCAATCGCCTCGGCGTGGATCACAGCCTTGATGGGCTCTGCGGTCAACAACACATATGTATTGGCGCCGTCCTGCGCTTCCTCAATATCCTGCGTATGGCGGACGATTAGTGTACCCGCACCGTCAAGGTTTACATTGTTGCCATTCACCCGAACGTCCTCATTGGTAAGTCCGTTCTTCCATTTGAGGGCAACTGTGTACACACCCGGCCTGGAATCATCTGTGGCGACAGTGCCGTCCTCATAGGTATAGACCGCCTCAATGTTTTCAAGGAGCTGATCGAGCATGGTCTTGTCGTCCGTTGCCGGGATAGTCACACCCTTGATTTCCAAACTTGTAAGGTCGCCGGTGTATTTTACGTCAACACTGCCATTGATGGTGAGCTTGGGGAAACCGCCGTCGTCATAGTTCTCCTCGCCCTGACCGCCGCCGGTGTAGATGGTGATGTCGTCGGGGGCCAGGGTATACTCCTTGTTGTTGAAGAGCATCACCGCATACGGAGCACCTGCCGTCAGATCCTTCAAAGCGATGGGCACCTTCTCCGCATTCTCCACCTCTTCGACCGCCACTTCAGCCCCATCAATGGGTGAACCGTCCGGATTGACCTGTACATAGGCCACATAGAGGTCGGTCTTCTTAGGGGAGGAAGTAGGATCGAGCTCGAAGCTGTACTCAGTCGCAGACGGCTGAACCCACAGGGCGCTGCTGCCCACGGGGGTCCAGTCGGCGTGCTCGTTAGCAACGCCAGCTTTCAGCGTGTTGACTGCCTCATTCGTGGCGCGGCCCAGGTTCACATCCGCATAGCCCTCAGGAAGTTCCACCTTCCCGGCGCTGACGTATATGGTACGGGGTTCCCCCATCACATCAGCGCTTACATGGGTGTACTCATATCCGGCGCCTTCCTCCGTTTCAGCAACAGCATAACCGCCGGAGGAGGAGATTTGTCTGCCGCTCGATCCCTTATTGCCGGAAATGGTGCCGCCATTGATCTCGACGAGGGACTTCCCTGCAACGGTATGGTAGATACCATAGCTGCCGTTGTCGCAGATTTTGCCGCCGTTCATAATGAACTTGACACCCGTCCAGTCGGTCTTGCCGCTGATCTGGATACCGTAGCTCGAGTTGCGGGCAATCTCACCGCCGTTCATGGTGAGATTGGAGCTGTTGTTCACACGAACGGCAAGACCCTTGTTGTCCACAATATGGACAGTCTCCTCAATCGTGGCGATGACACCGCCGCCACCCTGGTTGGCAAGATAAATCATGCCTTTAGAGGCGGTATTGTTGCGGATGGTGCCCGCAAATGTGTAGTGGGAGCCGTTATTGGAATAGATCAGGCCGCCCGCACTGCTGGAACTACAGTTTTCAATCACGCTGTTCGGGCCAAATGTGATCTGGCCGTACCAGGACCGCAAAAGACTCGCCGAACCCGAAGCGCATTCTGAGATCGTACCGTTGAGGTACACCTCATGGCTGTAGTTGTTGTTGTCGAGGTCGTCAAAATAGAGCAGCTGGAAACCGTCCACATGAGAAATCTTAGATCCCGCTTTAGTGGTAAAGTTGCAAAATTGGGTCCAGATGGCGCAGTTATTGCCTGCGTTGGTGCCGGTCACATTGGTGATCTCTCCAGTGCTGGCAAGGGTAGCTTCACCGTGAGACCGCAGATGGACAGCAACACCGTTCTGCCCCTGCCAGGCCGCATCGGTACCATGAATATTTTGAATGGTGCCGCCGATGTTAGCGGTGCCGCCGTCTGCATAGAGTGCACGCCCATTCATCATGACACCTTTATCGCCGCCTATCGTGCCGCCGTTCATGGTCAAGATGCCGCCCTGGAGCCAGACCGCACCAGCGGGGCCAAAGCTGCCGGACGCACCTTTCTCACGTTCGTTTTCGGTTGTATCCAAAATGGCGCTGCCTTCTTCCATGACCAGCTCGCCACCGGACAGGCGCACGGCACTCATACCGCCGTAGTTGCGAAGTTCCGCACCATCCCCCAAAGTAATCGTACCCATACCGTTGTAAGTTGCGATTATGGCGTCTTGCACAATGCTTGTATTTGGGACCTCACTCCTGCTAACAGTGGTCTCTCCATCGCCTTCGGAATCGGCCTGCACAAAGTATTCACCTTCGTATTTGCCCATATCATCCAAAATGATGTGGGTCAAAATAAGAGACGAAACGGTCCCTTGTTCCGTTTCCCCGCCTACTTCGATCATCGCGGGGTTGTAGCGCTGTCTGGCGGGATCTGTGTTGGTATGAAAATTTTCTCCGCGGGAGAGCGTCACAGGATCAACACCATAGCTGGTGATGGTCAGCTCTTTCTCCCAGACCCATGCCATTTGGTTCATTTCCACATCTGACATGACATAAATCGTCGCACCATCCGGGGCTGCTTCCGCCGCCTTTGCCAAGGTGGCATATGGAGCGTCTGCTGTGCCAGTGCCGTCCGCATCATCGCCTGCTGCCGACACATACACCGCGTTCTCAGCCACAGGCTCTTCTACCACTGTCCCCGGATCCTCAGCAGGCTCTATGGGATCCAGCTCTCCCGCAGGCTCCGTGGGGGCCGTGGGATCCGGCCCCTGAGGGGGATCTCCCGGAACCTCTGTCGGCTCATTTTCCTCTGGATCCCCTGAAGTCCCCGGCTCATTTGGCGCACTGGGGCCATCCGGTTCATCGGCGGTCCCACTTTCCACGGCCTCCTGTTTCCCGCCTTCCTCTGCGGGGTCTTTCCGCAAGTCCGATCCATCCTGATTGATCGCAGGATCCGACTCGCCAGTCCCCTCCTCTGCCGCCAGTGTCGAAACCGGCAGCAGTGTCAGCAGCAGGCACAGCACCATCAAAGCTGATAAGATCCGTTTCTTCATCTCTTCTCCTCCTTTACACCTCTCGGCGAGAAAATATCTATCGCAAACATCCTTTTGGATGGAATTGCTCTCATTCTCCGTCCATCCGGCAGCCAACTGCTCCGCATCCAGAATCTGCTCATAGGCTTGCTCCGCCGGGAGCCGCACGTTCCGCTCGATCTCCGACCGGGTGGCCAGATACAACTTCCGCAGGCACCAGGGCTTGCACTTGGCCTCCTCCACCCGCTTGTCAGACGGCAGGTAGTGATAGAAGGCCCGCAGCTTGGCACCGTACATCTGCACCGTGTTCCGGCTCCTCCCCCGGCGGGAGAGTGTCTCCAGATAGGACCGGATCATCTCTGATGTGATGACAGCGCCAGTCTGCTCCCCAGTCTCTGGCAGCCTGGCTGCCTCCGCGCACCGCATATCCACACCCCCTGTCAACGGAATTCGCATTCCATCCCGCGCCCGACCAAGCTGGCGCAAGAAGCTCCGCAGAACAAGTGCGAAAAAAGCCCGTGCGGCTGGCACGGGCGTAAAAAATGGCGCAGGGACCAAGGCCGGACAAAATTTGACATTTTTCCGGCTTTTTTCTGCTGCCCAAAGCGGCAAAATCCCTTGCGGTTAGCTGTCCTTTGTGCTAAAATTTGTCTATTGATATGTAGGACGAACTATTTTTTCACGATCATTTGTGTCGGAATGCGAATTCCGTGATTAGGAGATCAGTCCCAGCCGGTCCAGCGTCCGCTGGTGTTCTGCGCCAGAGGTCACCAGGTAGATGCGGGTGGTCTCGATGCTGCTGTGGCCCAGCAGGTCCGCCAGCTTGACGATGTCCCGGCTGGTCCGGTAGAACACCATAGCAAACAGGTGCCGCAGATTGTGGGGGAACACCTTGCGCGGGTCCACCCCGGCGTGCCCGCACAACCGCTTCATCTCCGCCCAGATCTGCCGGCGGCCCAGCTCTTTTCCGCTTTTGGTGCGAAAGATTGCACCGGAGGCGGTTTTTTGTTTTTGGGCGTATTGGAGCAGCTTCCGGCAGAGCTTTCCCGGCAATAGGATGGTGCGGATCTTGCCCTTGAGGGAGATCTCGGCCTTGCCCTGCCGGGCGGCCTCCACCGTGAGATACCGCACCTCGCTGACCCGGATGCCCGTGGCCCCCATGGCTTCCACCAGCAGGCCCAGCCGCTCCTGTCCCAGCCGGTGCGCCGTGTCCAGCAGGCGCTGGTACTCCGCCTTCGTCAGTTCCCGGCCGGCGTCCCGGAACAGTCGCCGCTGGACCCTCAGGAATTTCACCCGGCAGCCGCCGAGGCCCAGGAACTCCAGCAGGTTGTTCAGTGCGGAGAGCTTGGCGTTGATGCTGGCGGGGGCGTAGCCCCGCTCCACCAGATGAGCCTTCCACGCCGCGCTCAACCCTTTGCTGATCTCCCGCCCGTCCAGCCAGCGTGCGAAGGCCCGGATGTCCCGGAGATACTTCTCCATAGTGGCTTCGCTCTTCTCCTCCAGCCGGAGGTGGCGGGCAAATGCCTGGATTTGCAGGGGAGTCAGTCTGTCTTCGGTCATAAGATGCCTCCTTTTGTGATTTCACAACGATATTTTACCGGATGTGCAAATATAACAAGGCCCACAGCGGCAGCTGCCGCTGTGGGCCTTGTTATTTTAGTGCCGTAATCGTAAGATTTCCTCCAGTTCCAAAAAGCTATACGCGGATCTGTCAGTTTTTCTATGAAGGGACGCGCCTCCTCCCGTTTTACGGCGAACATGATACCAGAGGCCGTACCGGAAGTCGGTATGTAGAAAAACGTATACGCAAGTTCTTGATTCCGCAAAGGTTCTATCTTTCAATACCATCTCAAACGGCTCAGATAGTGCATGTCTGTATTCCTTCCGGAACAGCGGCATGGAATTCCATACCGCTGTCGTTCTAAAAATACTTCTCTTTTTCTGTCAGGGTCTCATTTCCGATGATATTCTCTAAACTGTCCCATTTTTAGCTGATAGCTTCGATTCCCGCCCCTGGTCACGATGGCCCCCTGAAATCAGATCATTCAGATAATCTCTTGTACAGGACGGCTTCAGGCCAATAGACTCTGCAATTTCCGATGCTTTGCTTCGGAATGATCGGCCAGGTATGTCATGATGGTCTCTTCCACCCTTACTCTTATCGCTGTTTTTCTTAAGGAAGAGCTCCAGCAGAGTCCCCTCCGGCTCAAACCGCTCTGTGATTACAGGCGCCATACGTAAAAGATATTGCGATGCCACTGCCGGCATGTTCGCCGACATCAATGAGGCTGCATATTTTCAGTATCGTCCCATTGCGGGAATCGAAGACGCCACCGCTCTTTGCCTCATTGATTTCCATGCGAACACTACTGGGGTTCGCCATGGTGATGGCGTCCCATTCTTTGATGACCACTCCGAGTCCCGGCAGCTCGCTTCGGGAGCCCTTGATTCCCCTGAGAAACATACTGTCAAGGCCCGGCGGATGTTGCGCCGCAAAGGCAATGGCAATATCATACCGCAGAAATTTGAATTGTTTTTCCCGGTTCTATTGCAGAAAATCGCCGCACCGGACAGCGACAAAGCCGGAAAAGCCCCCGAAAACGCGGAATGCTTTTTCCTTTTGAGTGGAGCGATTGTTTCTTGACGGTTTCTTTTGTGAAAGGCTTTCAATTTTCACAGCTTCTTTCCAAGAATTCGGATATCTTTTCCACTTTTTATAGAATTCGTTGAAAATACTTTACAGGATACACGCTTTTTTGATATGATAAAAAAGTAACAAATCAGAAGTACTATGCTCATTTCTGGGAGCTCATCTCTACGCCGCATCAATCCCAGGATCGGAGGAAAATCGGATGAAAAAATTTTTAACAGCGATTTTAGTCGCAGCAGCTCTTTTTACAACTGTCGGCTGCAGCGGCCGACAG
>ERZ832522.4841-NODE-4841-length-12818-cov-6.748492_pt1 | contig 12818 bp, 10 predicted proteins | sample MGYA00519951_ERZ832522 | MGnify/ENA primary metagenome ERZ832522 (study PRJEB31850, sample SAMEA3708728) | human gut metagenome | biome: human gut; feature: human-associated habitat; material: faeces | place: China | collected 2014 ... | reverse complement strand
GGTATACGGTTTACATCGTGAAAGATGGCGACTCCATGCATACCATTTCGCAAAAGTACGGTATACGTTTGAAGAACCTGTATAAGATGAACCGGAAAGATGATGAATATATACCGGAAGTAGGTGACAGGTTAAGATTGAGATAAATAGATTGCATATACTAAAAATGACTGCTTATAAGCGGTCATTTTTAGTATATGGCAGATATTGCTGTGACAGAATTAGAATGATAATCTCATCGTACAGCGTATTCCCTTTGTCTGAATGTCCGGATGATTGCGATAGTTCAATCGCCAGACATAATCAATGCGAAGGAACTTAAAGATATTTTCAACGCCTACACTTGCTTCCATATATGGAGCTTTTCCTAATGTATATGAACCTTTTGGGAAAAGATATAGCCCGTCTCCTCCATTCTTAGGATTATTCTTATCCGTCAAATGTCCCCACAACCCCCGGAAACAAAATACTTCCCTTGCTTTTAGCTTCTTTATAAGGGGCAGACGATTCAGAAGATTTCCATTCATATAGTATGTCAAATCCCAGGAAGCATATTCGTCACTGATAAATTCCATGGCGTTCATATTCGTATAGGCTTCCGGCTGGATGGTATAAGAAAGGTTTGCATTCGGCAGAATCAATAGCGGATACGGAACCTTATTCCATACCTTTCCGGCTTTAGTGATAATGTCGATGTAGCCAAAAGCTGAAAACCAGAAACGTTTCTGTATACCGATATCCGTACGATGATAATCGTAAGATGAGCCAAGCAGGTTTTTCTTTGCCATGACATGACTGAAATTGAAGATTAAAGCATCGAATGTTATCGGCACACGAGTATTGCGCGTTTGATAGAACTTTTCATTCTTGCCATAACGGAACTTCAATTCCAGTTCCGTCATATCATAGTGCTTGACATCACCGATCGTTCCATCCGAATTGATACGGTCGAAAACAGCATATTCCGTGGCATATTCGCGACGGTTACGAACAATGGCATTGTATGCCAGCCCGTTATATTGCTCGTATGAGTAGGTCAATTCAGCTTGCCGTAAATAGGTCGCCCGTGTATCCTTTTGACGCCTGATTGATAAAAGGATATTATCTTTGCTGGTGTACATGTACTGCTGTCCCAGCTTGTTGATATCATACATGTATTCAAGCCTGATTGAATTTATCGGAAATTCCTTGCGGTATTCTTTGCGTTCATTGAATGAATATTCAACAAGAGCATTGTACTTCAGCTTTTCATCTCTCGTTCCATAGGCCATGTAACCATCGAAGAACCAATTTTTATTGAGTGCGGGCGTTGTTGTGCCTCCCACCCGGAGGCGTGCCCCTTCGATTGCACTGCCGCTAATGGTAGAATTCATCGGACCAAATTCGAATTTATTCATAGCCGGGTCTTTATTGGTAGGGATATAGCCCGACACGAGAGTTGTGACGACCTTTTCCGTTACATAAAATACCGGAACAGAGCGTAACTTTACCATCAGTTTTTCCACAGAGTTCGGATTCTTTTTGATTGCTTCTTCCGGACGATTGCTTATCCAGAAATCATCCGGCTGGCGATAAGCATCTTTTGAGATGGTGACAGGTGCACCACTTTTAAAGATCTGGGCTTGTTCGGCATTGGGTTCTTCGAATGACTGGTTGCTATAGACATTCAAACGCCTTGCGTACATTCCTTTAGTTTTCTCACTTAACTTGAAATTTACGCTGATATCGTCTTTCTTAATAATACGGGTACTGTCCGGGGTCCGTTCGAATATCTGCTCGATAGTCATTCTGGAAACAAAATTCAAATTGATATCCTTAGGAACATTGAGGATTGCTTTTTGAACAAAATAAGTGGAGTCGAGCGTGACATACAGATGTCCGGTAAAACCGAATGTTTCCGAATTGAACGGAACAAATCCGAGATCCACACACTTCTGTCCATTTACGTTTAATGTATCCATCAGATAGTATTTGTAATAGTTCGGCCCGATTGTGGAAAGTGGGCTTACAAACCGCTGTAGAAATAATGGTATGTCATTTTGGAAAATATCGACTTCCCTGAATACTTCGCTCAGAACCTGCTGGATACCGTCGCGTGAGAATATTTCATCTACACCGGACGATTTGTTTCCTTTTACTATATGTTTCTTAGACTTTGGGGTCTTACGGTAATAGACCGTTTCAATTTTTTCTTTCTCCGAAACCGGCAGAATGGTGGTGCCAATATCAAGCGTATCGACAAAATCGGCCAGGAAATCGAACTTGCCTGACTTGCCATTCTTTTTAGGCTTTGGTTCATACTCATTCATGGCGAAGACCATTTTTTCATACCGGTCGTATTGGAAGTAGTCATGATTATGGGGATCATTACTTTCACGTAAAGCAATCACCTGCCTCACAAATGTAACAGCCGGATTCTCTTTCTTGCTGTATTTCTCCTTTTGAGGTCTGACAACCACTTCATTCAACATAATTCCATTTGGAACTAATTGTATTTTCAGGTCATTTGCTTTCCCCGAGATGACTTTCATTTGTTTCTTGTCATATCCCAAATACGATATTTCCAGAATCTTATCGATGGTTGGGGTAGAGAATGAAAAGTTCCCATCACCATCGGTGGCTGCTCCTATGGTTGTACCCTCAAATTTAAGAGATACATAAGGCAATCTTTCGCCTGTAATCGAATCGGTTACGATTCCTTTTATTATTGTATTCTGTCCATTCGCCACCCACACGAAGAAGAAGGACGCTAACAAAAAAACAATTTTTTTTCCCATTGTAATCTCCTATTAATTAGTCGGAGAAGTCATATTGTGTATAATTCTTGCCCTTCTCATTCATGCGTAAACCTTTAAATTCAGACGATTGAATATCAATAGTCAGTACGAACGACGTAAACATCATCCTGCGCTTAGCTTTCGTATCCGGAATAATCGGAGTGATGGTCAGCGCGCAGAGATTCCCTTGTTTCGTAATTTCCATGTCGGCCACTTCTTTGATATCCGTACTATCGCTATCGCTCGAAAGTAGATTTCTGAGAACAATCAGAAGAACTTCAAATTGCTTATGGGTTACTCCCTTAGCTATGCTTTCCTGACCATCATTGATCATGGTGAAGACACCGTTGTCCATTATCAGCATATCTTTCCCTTCATTAAACGTCATGTATGCTTCATTAGGCTGTATGAAGTGAAATTTACCTTTGGTAGCAGCGTCTTCTGCCACTGCTGCATGATGCTTAGTCCGAATCACGGTAGCTGTAAAGGTATTTATGCCTTTGTATCGTTCGGCTACTTTCCGGATATCAGCTTCTTGTGCCGATAAGGCGGTACACAAGAGGATGGCAGTGATAAATAGGATATATAATCTTTTCATACATGTAGTTTAAGTATAAAGTCCTCCGTTAATTGAAATCACATTACCGGTAATGTAACCGGCGTTTGGCGAAACCAGAAAGCCAACCAGTTCGGCCACTTCCTCGGGAGTACCGAAGCGGTTGGCGGGAATGGTCTTCTTCAGTGTGTCCTCGTCGAGTCCCTCTACCATATCTGTTCTGATAAATCCGGGGGCGACAGCGTTGACGGTTACATTTTTGCGTGCTACTTCCTGAGCCAGTGCTTTCGTGGCGGCTATGATGGCTCCCTTTGCTGCGGAATAGTTGGTCTGTCCCGGCATTCCTTTGACACCGCTTACGCTTGCCATATTGATGACACGTCCGAACTTACGGGCTAACATGGATTGCAGCAAGGGTTGTGTTACATTGTAAAAACCATCGAGACTGATGCTGAGTACACGATGCCAGTCGTTTTCAGGCATGAATATCAGGAGGTTATCACGGCGTATACCGGCATTGTTAACCAGTACTTCGATGTATTCTTCAGGATGGGCGTTCTCCCATGACTCGATGGCTTTGCTGGTCTGTTGCCGGTTGCTTACGTCGAACATCAGTATCTCGCCATCCTGTCCGGCCTGGCGTACCAGTTCCAGAGTCTTTTGGGCCTCTGTGGCATTGCTTACATAGTTGATAATGATGTGGTAGCCCATTTGAGCTAATTTTACACAGACAGCACGGCCAATGCCACGGCTGCCTCCGGTTACTAATGCATACTTCATTGCTAGGTCTATTTTAGTTTTTTACTATATTCCATATCGGTTCCTTTCCTAATACTTCAACACAAGTGAAGAGTGCTGTCATAGTCACGCCATGTAATCCGTGTAGCATCAGGTTTTGTCCTGTGAGCATCAGGTTGGGGATAGGCGTACGAGGTGAGAGCAGGGTGAGCATCGGATTGTTGAAATCTTTGCGCAAACCGTAAGCAGTCCCCTCGGGAGTGAGAGTATAGTCACGATAGGTGAGCGGTGTGCTGGTGTAACATCCGGTAATCATATCGCGAAGGCCGGGAATGAAACGTTCAGCCAGGGCAATACACTCGTCTGCAACATGTTTTTTCATGGCTTTATAATCATCACCGCGGCGTCCCACATTGGTATGGTTCCATTGCTCACATTTGCTCCAAGGCATCGGAGTGAGAATATCCAGTTGCTGTACATACTTGCTGTTATCCTCTGGTATACGGCAACTTACCAGTACACCGCTTACAGGACCATCTTTCTGGTAGAATGTCCATACATCCGGTTGTTTATAAATATATTGGTTCCAATTAAAGTATCTGAGAGTTTGCGGCTTGATGCGGAGCGATACGGTGAACATGCCGAAAGTATTCTCCAGATGAGTAATTCTGCTGCGATAAACTTTCTTCATCCTGCTGCTTTGTTTCACCAGATTGCAGGTGACAGCAGGGTGGATATTGCTGATAAAAATAGTGCCTTCGTAGATTTCTCCATTAGAGCATACTGCATGCACCAGTTTACCGTCTTTTTCCACTAACTCCTGAACTTCGGCATTACAGATAATCTCGCCACCATGCATACGAATGCCATCAGCCAGTGAGTTTACTATCAGAGAACCGTCCCCTTTTAATCGCCAACTGCTTTCAATGAAACTTCCGTTACCATGAGCGAAGGTGAACAATGGAAGAGATTCTTTCCGTAATTCCATTTTCAGGGAAGTGCCACAGAGTACATTTATCAGTAGCGGATCATGGAACGTTTCTGTCAGATACTGATAAGCGCTTGTTTCAAAAAGCCGGGAAAGTAATGATGACTCTCCGGTTTGAGGATTCAACGCATCGAATTGCTGTTCACCGCACTGTTTCAGCATATCTGCATATTTGTTCAACGCATCACGTTCAGCTGGAAAGGCTGCTGTTAATGTTTCGACAAATGCATCATATCCTTGTGCAAAATTGAAAGTCTGATTTCCGATTGTTACCCGGTCGAAATGGTTGTCAAGGCGTTGCCATGGAAGACGCAGCAGTCCCAGGTGCCTGAATGCAGAGTGTAGTGATTGTCCCTCATCCAGACCTCCTACATAGTGAAAGCCTGTATCGAAAGCCAATCCAAGCCTCCTGTAGCTTTGGAGGCATCCACCTGCTTGTGTTCCTCTTTCAAGCAGAAGAACGCTCATACCGGCTTTCGAAAGAATGTGTGCACATTCCAATCCGCCCAGTCCGCTACCTATGATAACTACATCGTACTTCATTCTTTATTCTTATTAATCATTCTGAAAATGGCCGGTTGTACCACATAAGAGATCACTACTGCCGAAATCATGCCCACAAGAGTGGAGAATCCTACTGATTTGATGGCAGGATGTTCGGCAAACAGCATGGAACTCACAGTAACAATCAGGATAAATGCACTGAAGAATATGGCTGTCTTGTGATAACCCAGCAAGCGAGAGTTCTCTTTACCGCCAATAAGTCCGTTCATCACGAATATGCTATAATCAACCCCTATACCAAATATAAATGTAGAGATGATAATGTTGATGAGATTGAACCGTACATCAAAAATCACCATTGCCCCCAACACTATAAGCCAGCTCGACAAGATTGGCATAAAACCGAGCAGGGTATGCTTGATATTGAAATGAAAACTGAAGAAGAGTACGATGAGTACAAAGAGCATGGAAACCCATTGCAGCACATTGAAGTCGTCATTCAATTGGATCAGTGTATCTGTGGTATAATAATAGGTGTCGAGCACAAGCAGGTTAGGTGATGAAACTATAGCCTCACAGATACGGTTATAGTCACTTTCCTTGCTGTGGATAGAGTCGTTTTTGCATCTTACGGATGTAAAGCACAGATACTCGTCGTTGTAGGACTGTTCCATCAGAGTAGACTGGTAGCCTTCCGGAATAATACTTGCTTCGTAAAGAGCGTCAGGCTCATAATCAGCAGTTGCAAATTCAAAGAAAGGAGAGAATGCATCGGGAATAAGACCGGCTTCGGGAGCTGTCTTATTGATTAAATCGTGTACTAGTTGGAAGCGTTCTCCGGTCCAGAAGTTTTTCCATGCGTCAATGCGTTCTTGTTGTACATGCAAGGGTACAAATATTTGATTCGTATGGGTATAGCTCTTCACAAGTCCGATATTTTGCAAGGAATCGAGTTTGGCAGCCATGATTTCAAAATTCTCTATGGCTTCTTCCATCGTTGCCCCTGAACTTGCGAAGTACTTCTGCTTGTCACCTGTATGGGTTTTGGAACGAAGCAGATTCTCTGAATATGAAGTACTTTCGGCTTTATAGCCTAAGTTGTGCATGTCGGCATCGAATTGGGTTCCTCCGGCAATATAGAATCCTATACACACTATCGCAGCGGTAAGTATGGTGAAAAGCAGGGGTTTTTTACGGTCGAACGGGTAAGCATTAATACGGTCGATGATGGCGAATGCATGGTGATTCAACTTGTTTTTCCTTGGATTGAGGAACTGTGGTAAAAATACCAGGCTGAAGAATGTAGTCCCCACAATGGCGAAAGCAGCGAAGAGACCAAAGTCCTGTAACAGTTCTGTCCGAATGAAGATAAGTCCCATGAAGGAACCAATGGTGGTAAGGCATCCTAAACAAACAGGTTTGACTTGATCGCGCAACACTTGTTCGGGATCACTGATATATTTATAATGCGTAATGATATGTAGTACATAGCTGAGTGCCACTCCCAGTACTACTGCTCCGATACCGAGTGCCAACAATGAGAAATGTCCTTTTATAAAATACATTGCAGCAAGTCCGAAGAGAGTGCCGAATACCACAGGAAGCAGTAATAGCGGTATGGTATTGTAGTTGCGGAAGCAGATAGAAATAAAGATAAGAACCAGCACTAACGAGCCGATAATAGTTCCTTTCAGGTCCGATTTTATTCGCCATGAATTATAGAATCCACTGGCAGGAGTACCGTGATAGCTGATTTTTACGTCGGGAGCAGAGGCAGAAAACTGTTCTATCTGATCATTCAATATGCGGAATAGGGTAGAACCCTGTCCCGTATTGGTAGCTGAATACATGGGGGTAATAAATGCTACACACACCGTGGAGTCTTGAACGAAGAAATGCCCGTTGAGGGTTTTGTAGCTGCCGGCTGCCCCTTCGGTAAAAGGTTTCATCTGTTCTATAAGTAAACTACGCAGTCCTATAGGATCCATCTGTATAAGTTCGGGAAACATACTTCCCACCGGGCTCAACAGGTCATCGTGGTTAGCTTTCATTTGCTGCTTCATGTGTGGGTAGGTAAGCATCGCATCGAGATGAGTGTAGACGCTTGTGTCGATATATGCCGGTAAGTGCGCACTCATATAATCGATAACGTCCAGCATCAGGTCATCGGGCAATCTGTAGAAAATGTTTCCGATGACCTGATGTGTTGAGTCCATGGCTGCATTTCTAGATTCCAGAGAATCAATGAAAGCATCACATATCTCGGTTATATGTTCCACAGAGGCTCCATTCTTTCCTTCAAAGAGCAAGAATGTTTTATCCTTGATGCGCAGGTTGGCAAAGGCGAGTTTGGTAGTACCATCTTCATTTTTCGATGAGGGCATCAGTTTGTTGATGTCTTCTTCCAGATATATTTTTGAGGCAAAATATCCGAAGAAGGCATATAAAGCAATCATTGACACCCAGAAAACTGCGCGATGATTACGGAAAAAGCGATAAATCTTTATGCAGAATTCTGTCATGCTACCATCTCTTTATATCTTTATTATTCATTCTGCCCGAAGTGTGATTCTATATAATCATAGAGATTGTTGAAGGTCTGAATCTTCTGCAAATCGGTTACGGGGATTTTGATCTTGTAGGTATGTTGGATAATGGCTACAAGATCCACAAGACTGAGACTGTCCAACGAGAGTGTTTCCTTTACATTGGCATCCGGTGTAAAAAGGTCCTGATCAATTTCAAATTCTTCAGCCAATATGGCATTTACCTGTTCAATAATACTTTCACGTGTCATAATAATTTTCTTTTTAAATGGTTACTATAAATTTCTTACAATAAGGGTTGAGTTTGTTCCGCCGAATCCAAAGGAATTGGAAAGGAACATATCAAAGTGCGCTTCGCGCGTTTCCGGTAATATATGGATACGGGCAGTTTCTTCATCCGGATTTTCAAAGTTGATGTTTCCTGCTATAAAGTCGTTCTTCATCATCAACATCGAGTAGATCAGTTCGCTGGCACCAGCCATCCACATCTCATGCCCTGTCTGGCTTTTGGTGGAGGTTATGGGAACCCTGCAATCGCCGAATATCTGAGCTATGGCTGACGCTTCTCTGCTATCTCCGATACGTGTAGAGGTGGCATGTGCATTGATATAACCTATTTGTTGGGGAGATATACCCCCCTTGTTCAGACACAATTCAAGCGAACGGGCCGGCCCTGCTACATTGGGAGTGGAAATATGATCCCCATTACCCGAGAATCCCCAACTTACTATTTCTGCGAGTATGGGTGCCCCTCGCTTCACGGCATGTTCGTAGCTCTCTATGATTACTGTTGCCGCACCACCACCGGGTACCAGACCGTCACGGTCGCGGTCGAACGGACGGCTGGCTTTGGCGGGATTGTCTTCACGTATAGAGAATGATTGGATGCCGTCGAATGAAGCCACGCTGTATAAGTTGGTTTCCTGAGCACCGCCGCATATAATGCAATCCTGCATTCCGCTACGTATAAGTGTATATGCCAATCCTATAGCCTGGGAACCGGATGCACATGCGGCTGAGGCCGTCAGGTTAATACCGCGCAGTTTGAACAGGCAGGCAAGATTCATCGTCACGGTAGAGTTCATCGACTGAAAAATGGCACCGCTGCCACAAGCAGATGTATCCCTGAACTCACGAAACTTATCGAGCGCCTGCATGGTAGCTTCAGCTACGGAGTCGTTTCCATAGATAATGCCGATCTCATTTCTGTCCATATAATCTTGATCCAGCTTTGCATTTTCGAGAGCCGACCGTGTGGCCATATAAGCATATTGAGCTTCCTCGGGCATGAAATGCCGTAAATTGCGTGGGATGAACGGTTTAAGGTCAGGACGCTCTACATCTGCACATAATGCGGAACGGAATCCGGCATCTTTACGTTCCTGTCTGAAGATAATGCCGCTTTTTCCGGTATATAGCGAATCGCGTACATCTTCGAGTGTTTTTCCGAGGCACGACCATATCCCCATGCCTGTGATTACTACTTTTCTTTCCATATCTCTTTTTATCGTTATTATAATTTCTTTTTATAGCATCGTCTCCTTTTTGTCAGGGTGGGATGTAGAGGTTTCCATTGAGTCAGTTCTTTTACATTGTCTTCCAGTTGCGGACCTGTCTCAGCCCATTTGAAGTGACGCTCATTGTAAACCGGTATCAGATCATCGAAGAATAGTGCATTTACCCCGAACCCCTGATAATCGGGACGAACAGCTATCAGGAGTAGTTCGACTTTTTCTTCCTTTTTCCATTTTAAGGACCGGATCAGATGATACCACCCTAAGGGAAAGAGCTTCCCTTTGGTTTTTTGCAGGGCATGAGATAGACTTCTCATGGTTATTGCCACTCCTATCACTTCTTCATTTTCATTCTGTATGACGGGTAACATTTGCTTGTCGATCAGAGGGAAATACCGTTTAACGTACATATCCACCTGTTTGTCTGATAATTCTGTATAGCCAAAGAGGGGAGCGTAAGCGGTATTCAGGAGTTCGAACACTTTCCTTCCATAACCATGATTCGCAACATCATCGTTGGTTAATTTCTTTACGTGAAGACCGAACATCTCTTTCGAAAGTTTGGTGACACGGGCATATTTAGTTGGAATTTCCTTGGGTACTTCAATGCAGATTTGTACCCAATCCACTTCTTTTTCATATCCTAATACCTCCATGTGTTTAGGATAATAGGGATAGTTATATATTGTAATCATCGATCCTAATTTGTCGAAGTCTTCAATGAGCATACCTTCTTTGTCAAAGTCGAAAATGCCCATAGGACCTTGTATAGAATCCATACCATGCTCTTTACCCCATTGTTCCACGGCTTTCAGTAACGTTGCTGATACTTCCAGGTCGTCAATAAAGTCTATGAATCCGAATCGGACATTTTTTGTTTGCCATTTCTTGTTGGCACGGTGATTGATGATACCGGCTATGCGACCTACAGGCTTTCCTTCATCATTGTATGCAATGAAAGGTTGTATTTCGGAAAATTCCAATCCAGCATTCTTACGTGGGTCGAATGTATTACGAATGTCCATTTCCAAGTCGGGAACGTAGTATGGACAGTCTGCATACAGCCAGTTTGTGAATCTCACAAAATCATCCATTTCGCGTTTAGTTTCGGCCTTTTTTATACTGATAGTTTTCATAATGGGAGTAAAAATATAAAAGGATTTTTTCACTACAAAATAGATGAAAAAAGATGCGCCTTATTAGCCAAAGTTTGAGGATTTAGGAATATCGTCGCTCATTATGATGTATTTATATGGAGATTTGTGACAATATTATTGATGTATATATCCTTCTCCTTTAGTTTGATTATAAGCTATTCATTTGCTTTACATAAGGGATTGTGACTTAATACAGAAATGGTTTACACCTATTTAACTAAAAACGGTGTAATATGAAACAGAAAAAAGTAATCAATCGTTCAGCTTATGATCCCTCTTTTCAATTTGAGGTTCTAAGCTCTCATTACTCAAGTGGTGAGTCCTTATCTGTAACCAGTTTTCGTTACGGCATCAATCGGGGCAGCCTCTGTCGTTGGAAGAATCTTTTTGAAAATCATCCGGAATCCCTATCTTTGTCCGAAGAGTTATTAACCAAACTGAGATCAATGCGTAAGAAACGTACAGAAGAAGATTTGAAAGCCTTGACTAGTGCTGAGTCTCTCCAAGCTGAGATATCCCGTCTTCGTAAAGCTTTGGAGTATTCAGAACTTCGCAATGAGGCTCTTTCAGAGTTACTGAAGATCGGTCGTGAAGAATATGGTATCGACTTATTAAAAAAAGTTGGCGCCAAGCAGTAGACAGCCTTCGTCTCAGGCATTCGGATTTGTCTGTCCGTTGCCTGAGCGGACTGTTTGGCAAGACTCGTGAAGGCTATTATTGTATAAGCCGTGAGAAATTCATGGAACGTTCTCTTTTGGAGTCCCAAATCGTCGAAGTAGTGGCGCAGCTACGTTCTCAAGCTCCTGGAATTGGCGCTTACAAGCTATTTTTGATTCTGCGTGACATTTTCGGTTCAAGGATGCTCGGGCGTGACCGTTTTTACGAACTTATGCACCGCAAACATCTTATGCTTGCCCCCTTACGGCGCCGACATACGACTAACTCCAACCACAACTATCGTAAGTACAAGAACCTTATTAAAGGTTTCAGGCCCATGACTCCCGGTGAACTATGGGTAGCGGACATCACCTACATCGATACGGATGAGGGTGTTTGTTATCTGCACCTGCTGACCGATGCTTTCACTCATGAGATTGTCGGTTGGAAGCTCTCTGACAGCCTTTTGGCTTCCCATACCCTTTCCGCCTTGAATGATGCTATCGACAGCGCTCGGGAACAGGGACTGGACCTGCGCTCACTCATACATCATTCGGACCGTGGTTCACAGTACTGCTGTAACCTGTATGTGGAAAGACTCAAGGAAGTGGGCGCCTCCATCAGCATGACAGAGGATGGAAATCCAACGGATAATGCCATAGCTGAAAGGATGAACGGTATCATCAAGCAGGAGTGGCTCTACAAAATGAAACGTCCCAAAGATATGCAGCAGGCGCAGAGCATTATGGAAGGAATCGTTGATTTCTACAACAATAAACGCCCACACATGAGCAATGGGATGAAAACGCCCGCAGAAATGAGAAGACTGCATGTTGCGCTCTTTGGAGGCTTCGCGCCTCCAGCCGCGCAGGCAGACCGCCGCGGTGTTTTTCATAATATGTAGTTGGTAATTTAATCGTATTTATTTAACTTTGAAACAATGAAAGTACTTATATACAACTATTTGTCAAACATTATAGCGGTGTATAGCAAAGCAGGAACTCTTTGAAAAGACTGTAAAGTAAAACAGGAAGAATCAAGAAGTAATGTAAAGCAAACCAGGAAGACTTTCAGGTTTCTGTACAATGAATCAGGAAGAGATTATTAGAGAGTGTAAACCGTTTACAGGCATAGTCAATGATTGGACACCAACCTTGGTCAACAGGCTTGTTAACCTTGGTTGATCGGCTTGTTGACCGTCATTAACGAGCCTGTTGACCAAGGTTAACATCCAATCAGACTTACTACTAAGACACCAAACAAGCAGGGCAAAGTCAAATGCCCCCCTATGTATTTCTCAATTACTATTGAAGCTTTTACTCTGAAATGAATGGGCTGAACTTTTTTGCAATAAATGCAGAATAACTTGCTTAAATACTTG